>Ga0209628_10001953_pt1 | contig 13738 bp, 11 predicted proteins | sample TergutCu122P4_FD_187285 | JGI IMG/M metagenome (GOLD analysis project Ga0209628, IMG submission 187285) | Cubitermes ugandensis P4 segment gut microbial communities from Kakamega Forest, Kenya - Cu122 P4 (SPAdes) (version 2) | ecosystem: Host-associated > Arthropoda: Insects > Digestive system...
TTCAAACAACATGGCGTGGCTTGAGACTTCATGGCGATGCGGCGGCCCGCATTTTTCGAGAAACAACATCCTTGATTTTTCTTTCGTCATTCCCGCGCAGGCGGGAATCCATGGCGTTGTGCAAGAGGCGGCGTTGTATGGATTCCCGCTTTCGCGGGAATGACGAAGGACATTAGCAGTTATGACCTTGATCGCCATTCTGATCGGCACCGTCATCGCCGGCGTGGGCAGCGTCTGGCTGGCCGCGGGCCTGAGCTTCGGCGCGCTGGCGCGCTACACCCAGCACATGCTCAGCCTGGCCGCCGGCGCGCTGCTGGCCACCGCCTTCGTGCACCTGCTGCCCGAAGCGTTTGAAAGCGGCGAGCCCGCGCAAACCCTGTTTCTCACCATCCTGGGCGGGCTGCTGTTCTTCTTTCTGCTCGACAAGGCCGAGCTCTGGCACCACGGCCACGAGCACGACCCCGGCCTGCCCACGCTCGACCAAGCGATGCGGGAAGAAGATGCGCACGCGCACGGCCACGCCCACGCGCATGGGCACGCTCACGCGCACCACCACGCGCCGCGCGGCGGCTGGTCGGTGCTGGCCGGCGACAGCGTGCACTGCTTTGGCGACGGCGTGCTCATCGCCTCCGCCTTCGTCGCCGACCTGCGCCTGGGCGCGCTGGCCGCGCTGGCCGTGCTCGCGCACGAAGTGCCGCACCACATGGGCGATCTGGCGGTGCTGCGCCAAACGGGGGCCGACGGGCGGCGCTCGGCGCTGCTCAAAGTCTCGCTGGCCGGCGCCGTCACCGGGCTGGGTGGGCTGGCTGGCTACTGGCTGCTGGGGCGCTTTGACGGCTGGCTACCCTATCTGGTCGCGCTGGCTTCCAGCAGCTTCATCTACGTGGCGCTGGCCGACCTGATCCCCCAACTGCAAAAACGCCTGCCCGCCCGCCAAACCCTGGCCCAACTCGCCTGGCTCGCCATCGGCATGGCCCTGGTCGTGGCCATGGGCGCGGCGGTGCACCACATTGAGCATTAAATACAAATTTGATAGCTGACTGCCTTAGTGACTATTGATTTTTCCAGTGTTTTATATCGTAAACATATATAACACTAAGGTATTCAGATATTATTTCAATAGTTCACAGGCAAGAAAAAAGGCTTGCACGATGTGCAAGCCTTGTTTCAGAGTTTTGGCTCCCCGACCTGGGCTCGAACCAGGGACCTACGGATTAACAGTCCCCGAAGAACATCAACAAAATCAACTACTTACGCTTAAAAAAGTGTTCCGAAAGCACGGTAGGGGGGTAGCCCGCCAAGCCCCGTAAAATAAGGGCCTCAACTTTTTTGCGGAACAAAACGGCCCCCTCAAACAGGCCCCTTGAAAGCTCCCCGGTTGGGGGGCTTGTCTTTCCCGTTTCAGGTAGAGGATCACATCATGCGCCAACCGTTCATACTCAGCAAAACAGAGTTTTCAATCCGGCACCTATCTGCCAGAGAAGTGGTAGAGCAGCAACGCGAAGAATTCGGTGGGCCTGTCATCACGGATGCTGTTCTGGAGGTAGCAATGCAGAATGGCCTGACAGATCAGTGGCAAATAGTTTGGCGTCGCCTTGACAACGGGGACACAGGCGTCCATTTGGTATTTACATCTGAGGCTGAGGCTGACGCATCTATGGATAGGATCGCTCTAGAGGGTGGGCTACACACTTAAAAGCCTCCAAGCCCTCCCCCTGGAGGGCTTTCGCTTTGCGCCCCCCTACCTGCAAACCTCCCGCACATACTCCTGCAACCCGCTTATCTTTGCGGCGTCGTAGTCGATTTCGAGCTGGAGGTTGAGAACACCTGCTGAAACGCCCGCTGGGAGCCACCCGCCGGTTCCATCAACCAGGCTGGGGGCGGTGGCGGTGGCGGGCAGGTCACTACTGCTGGCGGCAGCGGCACAGTCGGCGCCGTTGAGGCGCACCCCGACATCGCCAGCGCGCACAGCAGCAAGATTTTTTTCGTACTCGGTTTTTGCATTTTTCAACTCCTTTGTGCCCTTGGCGTCGAGTGCGGCAAGGGCCTTGGTCTTTTCGGTTTGCGCTTGCGCCAGGGCCTCTTGTGCTTGCTGCGCCGCCGTGGCGTAGCCCAGCAGGATGTTGCTGTTGGCCAGCTTCAGGCCGGCTACCTCGGTGTCGCGGCTGGCCACGCCCTTGTCGTAGACGTACCAGCCGACGCCGGCCAGCGCCACGGCCACTGTCAGCACAGTGAACCACCGGTTCATGCCGGCATACCCTGGCTCAGGAACAGCTTGCGCTCCTCCTCGCGGCGCCGAGCCAGGCCGGGAGATTCCTTACCGCCTGCTTTGTTCCAGCGCGCGAACTGGCTTGCGGCAGCCACGTAGGCGCCGCAGTTGATGAGGCGAACGAGCGTAGAGCCTTGCGCTGCGGCGATGCCGACGTTGTACGCAAAGATCACCAGGGCGTCGAACATGGCCTGCGTCAGCGGCAGCTTCACACACTTGTTGATAGCGTCGGAGTAAGGCTTGACCATTTCGACCAGCATTTCACTGGCCTTGGATTCAGGAATTGACGCATCGGCCATCTTGACCTTGGCGCCACCTGGGTAATAGGTCGCGCCGTAGCCAATCGTCGGCACGCCGGCCACGTCAACGTAAGGCGCGGAGCGGAACCCCTCCAGTTGTTTAAGGCGGGTAAGGCCGTTTTGGCTGAGTCGTTTCGGAATCGTCATTGTTGTTGGTCTGGGTTGTCAAGCCGCTGCTGCGGCGGGTAGATGTTGTTTTCAATTTGCGGGGCTGCGGCGCCGATGCGGTTGGATGCGACCTGCACGATGCGGTCGGCCAGGATCTTGGTGCCCTCCCCCGCCCAGGCGAAAAAGCCCATTCGGGACCACCCGCAGGCGGCGAGTATGAGAACGTCAACGGGCGCAGGGATGTTCACCCCGAGGGAATGCACAGCATGCAGGATGAACGCCGCCGCTGCGCCGGCCAGCGCTGCGATCAGCACGTCACGCCAAGCCTCGCGAAGCACGCTCCTGACAGCAACGTCGGGCGAGAGCAGCGTGAGCACTGTGCGCCCGCAGCCTCCGACGGTTGCCACCAAAATGCACCAGGCCACAAAAACCAAGTCGTACTCTTTCATCCCGTCGGATAGCGCGTGCGCAGGCGTGGCGCTGGCCGTGGCCAAGGCGGTGGCTGCTGCCGGCAGGCTGTAGGACAAAGCCGTCAGCCACACAATAAGAACACCGGCGCGCCAGTGTGTGCGGAGAGTGCGCATCATTTCAGCCGCACCCGGTTGGAGCCGCGCTTGCCGGCGTTGTGTTTGTGCAAACCGCGGGAGGCGAGCTTGCAGGCGTTGAAGTTGGATGCGACGATGATCGCAAACAGCGCAGCCCCCGCCGCGTATCGCAGATACTGCGCGCTGACCGGCTCCAAATTTGCGTGGCGGTCGGTAAACACTTCCCCCACCCACAACAGCGTAGCCGACAGGCACGACGCGCACATCAGCAACATGGTGGTGTGCCGTGCTCCGGTCTGTCGCGCTTGCGCCACAAGGAACGGCAGCATACCGGCCATACACGCCAGGTACCCCGCCGAGAGCCACTCGCGCAGCCCTGTCAGCGATGCGGATAGATACCCCAGCGACGCCGGGTACCACAGGCCGTCCGAGGCGGTGTCGTACATGCAGGAAGCCAGCAGGAACGTGCAAAGCGCGTACAGGGCGCGCTGTTGTGTGGCTACTTTGCGCCGGTGCGCCCTGCCCTTTTGGGCGACGGCGGCGGCACTCATGACACAAACCTCCGCGCGGCGATGTGCGCCAGCAACCGCTCCGGCGTCATCCAGCGCGCTGGCTTTGCGCCAAGGGCCAGCGCGCACCATTCAAAACAATACAGCGCGTGACGGCGGCCACGCACCCACGGCAATGCAAAACCAAACACGCCCAGCCAGTCATAAGGAGCGCCGATGCGGCGGTCAAACAGCGACAGCGCCGTGGCATCCCGAAGGTGGCCCAGGTCAATCAACGTCCACTTTGACGGCTCCCAGTCGGTGGTTGCGTGCAAGCCGTCCTTGGAGGTTGCGTGCAGCAGCAAGTCGCCAATGACGATTCCGCCGTGGCAATACTGGCTGCACAGCCGCCAGCGCGTGACGGCGGCGGCTGTGCGGGCGAGCCAGTTGCCGCTGGCGCTGGGGGTGGAGCGCAAGGCTAGCTTCACGGCAGCCACTCCTCACCGGGCAGTAGCTCTGGGTTCAAGATCGCCTGCGCGTCGGCTGGGCCGAGCCGGAACGCTTGCGGGATCATGGGCTGCATCAAGAGGCCCACGAACTTGGCCGCGTCGGTGGGAGAGCCGTCCTGGTTGGGCGTCAGGTCCACGAACATCGAGGCATTGATGCGGTTCAGGCCGGTGGTAATCAGCAGGCGCAGGGCAATGCGCTGCTCCCCAGTGACGCCCAGCGAATCGGCGTACTCGTCACTGCTCATGAAAAATGACAGCAGGTCGTACTTGGTCGATACACCGTTCTCGGCTTTCGGGAAGCGGTCGAAGAACGAGATCTTGCGCAGGCGGCTCGTACTGGAGGGTGGCGGTGGCGGTGGCTCCTGTGTATCGGGCGGAGTGAAGACTTCACCATCCCAGCCCCAACCGATACCAGCGTCGCCGGACTCGACAACGGCGTCGTAGCCTTCTAGCGTTGTTGCGAAATCGGCCTCAGCTTCGATCACGTTGACCACGTTGCCGTCTTTGATAAGTGCGTATTTCATGGGTGCTTACTCCAACCATTCCACGATCACACGCCCAGACCCGCCACTGCCGGCAGTCCCATTGCCAGTTGTCTGACTGCTTGCCCCAGCACCGCCACCGCCACCACCGCTATTAGGGGCCGCGCTACCACCGCTGTTCCCTGTACTAATAGCAATCCCAGCGCCACCGGTGCCTCCCATTCCATAAGCAGACCCCCCGACCCCACCAAGAGCCGTCGCCACACTGCTGGTAGAAAACCCACCAAACCCCCCCGCGGTGCCGCCAGCCCCACCAGGGCCGCCCCCACCGGTTGACCCGGCTTTCCCAGGTTGCCCGCCAAGGGCCACAAGACTGCCAAACGACGTATTGCCGCCAGCTTGACCAGCGCCACCTCCGGCGCCGACCCCGACGACAGTTGGTCCACTCACGGTAACGACTCTAGATATATCTTCCCCACTGCCCCCGCCGCCACCGCCGCCCCAACCCCCGTTAGCGCTATAAACACCTGACCCTCCTCCCCCGCCTCCCCCCACCACGCGAACACGCATCACGCCACCAAGCGCCAGCAAGCGTGGCGTTGGCGTGAACGTACCACTTGTCAAAAATTCCTGTGTGCACAGCTTGCGGGGCAAAGCCGACACCGCTGCAAAAGTTGCAATATCCATGTTGTTGTTTTTCTATTGGTTTGCACGAGAATTGCGAGATTAATGTGGGCGCCAAGGGCGCTTATGTAATCTCATCGATAATTAGGTAGTCAAAATCCACCTCGCCAGGAAGGTTGTTGTAGTTGCTGACAAACATGGGCGTGATGAACCCTGCAAGCGCCGCTAGTTTTTTCGGTGCGGCGAGTGTTCCTGAACCGCTGGCAGCACCCGACGACCGCCCGCCGTAGTAAAAAACCCCTGTCTGCCACGCGCCTAGGGTGGGTGCCGCGTTGCTTACCGCGTAATGAGATACGCTAAGGGAACTAACCTCTTTATTAGTAGTATCAACATAACTCGTATTGGCTGCGTTGCGAACGGACAAGCCAAGATAAACCACGCCAGTACCAGAAACCCTGCGGTAGCGGTATCGAAGCCGGTAGAGCCTGGTGTCGTCAAACGGCACCAGCGCCCCGTACCGCGCCCATGCGCAGTCGTTGCCGTCGTTGTTACCGACCCGCAGCACGTAGCCGGTGGTGGCGGAGGCGTCTTCCAGTACGCTGGTTTCAACCCCAGCATTTGCCGTTATCACCCATTCAGATGGGAAGGCCCCAGGTAGAAACGACGCGTTAAGCCGCTCTTGCGTGTTCGTCACCTTGTCACCGACGATGTTCCCGGCAGCGTCATAGATGAGTTCAACCAACCGTGTTCGGTTAGACCAGGTGGTGGAGACGCTGGCCAGCTTGCCATCCGCCCCCCACACCAGGGACTCTGTACCGTCCTTGCCGTCTTGCGTGAACGTCCTTGACGACACGCGTCCTTGAGCGTCATACACAAGCGACTGCGCCGTGGTCCCGCTGGTGGGGTCCAAGCTGGTGACGGAGCCGACGAAACGCCAGCGCGTAGGGTCGTTGCTGGGCGGGGTGCTGGAGCCGCTGTGCGCGACGAGGCAGCGGTACAGTGGCGCGCCATTGACCTCTGTGCCCCACACCACAGCGTCCACCGCCCAGCCGCCTGGGGCGTTAGGCACCCACGTCTTGGCGCCCAATACCTTCTCGGAGGCGACTTGCGCCTGCTTGGCCCCGGCGGCTGCGATCTGCGCGTTGGTCAGCGCCTCGCCCGCCTCCTGAGCAGCCTCCTCGGCATATTTGGCGTTGTTGTAAACAGTCTGGTTCAGGGCGTTGAACCCCGGAACCCAGACATTGACCCAGTGGTTGACGAATTTGTTGGCCAGGCCGGCGAACGTGGGGTTGCCCACCGGCGGCAAAACGACGTTGTTGGGGACTTCCGCAGGAAGTTGAAGTTCGTAGAGCGTTGGCATGTTGTTGTTTTTCTTGTTGCCGTGGCCTGTGGATCAGACCATCCCTTTTATTCGCCCGGACAGCGAGCATTGACCCGAGTTGTTGTAGGTCATCCTGCCGTCGAACAAGCCGTATTTTCGCAGGGGGCGCAACCAGGAATTGTTACTCGGGTGCGCAATCCACAGGGTGGGCTGCGCGTCGTATTTGGAGATGAGCCAGTCGGCCAGGCTCACGTCGATGGGATCGATGACGGCCTTGACGTTGATGTCGCCCGCGCCTGGGCGCTTGCGCAGCTCCACCGTGCCGTCGTCGTTTTCCTTGAAGTACGAATAGCTCACGCGTCCAATGTCGGTGTCGTATTCTGTGGTGCCAAACATCTGGCGCACACCAACCACGCAGTTGCCCAGCCGCACCTCGCCGCCGGGGTTTTGCAGGTCGATGGTGATGACGGGATCCGCCGCGCGGTCGCCAAAGTCGGCCAAAAATGAGTCGGCGACGATGGCGGGCGCCACGAAGTAGCTGCGCCAGTCGTAGCGGCCCTCCTCATCGAGCGTGCTCTCGGCTTGCGACACCACGGGGCCCCCCACACCTTCGGTGACGGTGATGGCCACCGTCTGAGCCTGCAATCCGCCCAACCACACCGTATCTGTCACCTGCTGCGGCCGCAGCACGAGCTTGAGCCGCTCCGCAGCCACCACCTGCGTGGAGGCGTACATGTCGAACGCCGCCCAGCGGTTGGTGGGTAGATATGTTTTCCATACGCCTGGCGGAGCGCTCTCGGGCGGCGTGCTTTCCACAGCCGTGTGCGCGCCCACGCGCTTGTAGGTCAGGTGCAGCGCGGCGCGCATGACCGTATCGCCAACCTTGTAGGTGCCGGCGGCAACGCCGCTCTTCCACTCAGGAAACTCGCTTTCGGGCAGCGTGGACAGTGGGTTCCCATGTTCGATGGAGATGACCATGCCGTCATCGATGACGATCTGATCAACAACGCCGAAGGTCTTTTCAAGCTCCAGGCCGGGTGGAATGTCGTAATCCATAGTCATCCCTACTTCGTGGTTTCAACCAGCATGGCGTTGCCGCCTGCGGTCACGTTCTCGAACATGTCGTTGCCACGGTCGGTGGCCACGGCGATGCGGCGCAGCAGGTCGCGCACCTCCTCCAAAATTGCGCTGTCGTCATCGCCGCCGTCGGAGCCGTCGAGCAGGCTGCGGATGATGGCCGAGGGCGCCGCCGGCACGATCATCTCCCCGCGGTGGATGTTGGCCAGCATGTCGTGCGGAACGAAGTCGGTGCCGGTGGCAAACCCTGGGATGCCCATCGCGTGCGCCTTGTTGCGCATGTTGTCGGTGATAAGGTCGGGGTTAAGCTTGGTGATTATTCCCAACATGTTCACGTAGATGGTCCCTGTCACCGGGTCAACGCTGTACGGGCTGTCAGCAAGCAGATGCACAAGCCTCTCAGGGTCAGGTGGAGAGGTTCTATTTCCGTCCGCCGCTCCGCCGCCAGGCCCCCAGGATGGCACACCAGGGTTGATATTGGGTGTGCCGCTAGAAGGCACTGGGTCCGGGTTCTCGGCAGCAGCGCGCAGCGCCCGCTCTTCCTCCATCGCCGCCACCAGCTTGGCCACACCTTCATCAATACTATGCACGGTCTGGTCGGTGCCGCGCAGCAGGTCGATCTGCTTTTTCCAGTAGTCGATCTGGTCTTCCAGCAGCTTGACCTGCTGCTCGGCCTCAGTCAGTTGCACGCCAGCCACGTCTTCCAGCGCGCCGAGCTTGGCCGCAAGGATGGCTTTTTGCACCTCGTAATCGGCCACGCTGGCAAAGTCGTTGACGTTCAGGCCGGCGGTGGCGGCGGCAATGGCCTTTTGAAGCTCGTCTGGGTCTGGCAAAGCGCCGCCCGGTTGAAGCGCCGCGCGCAAAGCATCATCGATGAAGAGGTTGGCTTGCTTGGCGCTCCAGGCGGCGGAGTCCGCCATTTGGCCCCAAAGCTGGCGCTTGGCGTCGCCGGCCATCTGGTAGATGCGCTTGGCGGCGTCGGCCACTTTCTTGGCGGCGTCCAGCGCGTCACCCAGCAACTTTTGCAGCTCGCTCCAGATCTTGTCCACTTTGCTTTGCGCGTCGGACAGGCGCTTGGCGGCGTCGGCGGCAGCGTCCATTGGTGGGTAGAGCGACGCCACAGAGCCTTGCAGGCCCAGCAGCGCAGCCACCAGCTCGGCAGCGGACATGCCGGTGCTGTCCATAGCCGCTTGCAGCATGGGGAAGTACGCCGCCATAGCAGCAGTGTCCAGCGTGCCGAGCGCACCCACGACCGTGGCAATGTCGTCCACGACGCCGGGCTTGGGCATCGGGGTGGCGTCTGCAATGTCGATCGGGCTGCCGGCCTTGCCCGCCGTGGCGGTGCTGGTGGCATCGACGGTGGGCGGCATCATGGAGCTGAACGCAATGGCGGCGTCCATCAGCGCGCGGAAGCCGGCGCGGTCTGTGGGCAAACCGATCCCGAGCTGGCTGAACTGCGAGGTGAGCTGGCGTTGCATGGCAGCCTTGCGCTCGTCCTCGCTGTAGAAGTTCTCCAGGTAGCTGCCCCAAGCCTGTTGCAGGTTTTGCATGCCGCCCAAGGCTTCGGCAATGGCGTAGACAGAATCCTGCGTGGCGCCAGCGAACTCCGGGAACACGTCGATCAGCATGTTGATCGCGTTGAGAGTGGCCACGATGCTGGCGGCAGTCTGCTGGTACAGCGCGGCGGCTTGGCCGGCGATGTCGTCGCCCGTCAATTTCTCCATCTGCGCCTTGGCTCCGTCCACGTTCTTCTTGGCCCAGGCCGGCAGGTTGAGGTTGTTGAAGGTATCCAGCGCGGCGCCGAAGACGGCTTTGAACATGTCGTCTTGCGACTTCCAGTGCGTGGCGTACTTGTCGCTGGCCACGGAGCCGAAGTCTTGCAGCACCTCATCACCATTGCGCACCGTGTAGTGGCCCAGCCATTTGTTCTTGTGGCCGTCTTCGTAAGCAAAGCCAAACTCTGTCTGGAGGTTGCTCACATCCTCGCCCACCGCGCGCATAACGGCCGCCAATGGTTTTTTGAATTGCAAGGCCATCTTGCGGCTGAACTCGACCATCTTGGGATCGAGATACTTCGGGTCTTTGTCCCAATCGTTCCACCAGCCGGCGGACTGGGCGTCGATATAGCCGGGGCCGCGGTAGTAGTCAGACCCGCCATAGAGTTGGCTGTATTGCTGCAAGGCCTCCACCAGGCCTGCGCTCGAATTGAGCACCCCACTTCCACTTCCGAAGCCCAACAACCCGCTATCTCTGTTCGCATCCAGGAACTGCGTGAGTGTGCGGTCGTTGATGTTGGCCACATCCGCCTCTGTGATGTGCGCAATCGGGGTGTCCCCAGCCAAGGGGCCGGCGTTCCGTTTGTCGATCAGCGCGTTGATCGCGGCAATGACGGCCTCGCGGTCGGGCAGGCTCCCCGTGCGCAGATCGAAATTGGTGCTTCCGGGCTTGACGCCAGGGGTGTAGTCGCTGGAGGTGGCCGCGCCCATGTGGCGCTCGTAGGCGTTGTCGAAATATTCGTTGAGCGCGCCGACGATGAGAGGAACAGCCACCGCCCAGCCGCCGCCGGCGAGCCAGTTCCATGAGGAGGAGAGCCAGGAGGCGTTGGCGCCCGCGCCCGGTACGTTCAACGCCGCGGTGGAATTGATGATGTTAGCTGCTTCGTAAGATACCGCAGGAGTAGCCGCCGCTCCCGCGCCGCCACCAAACCAACCCGCCACCGTGTTGTAGGCGCTGCTGGCCCAGCCAGCCAGCTTGTCGTATCCGCCGTTGAAGAAGTTGTAGGCGCTGCCGGCGTTACTGAGCATCCCAAGCAATCCGTTGCCGTTGGCGGCGCTGCCCATGAGTCCAGTGATCGCACCCGTGATGAGATTGCTCAACGGCTTGACGATGAAGCTGATGACGGGCCGCAGCATCATCGAGTTGAACATGCCCTTGAGTGAATCGCGGAAGTTCTTGGCGTAGTCGCCACCGTTCTCGAACCCGCGAGCCAGCGCGTCGGAGAGAGAGTTGTTGATGGAGTCGGCGGTTTTGACGAAATCGTCCTTGACGACTTTGCTGATGGCGGCGGCGGTTTGCGTGGCGTACCCCAGGTCGATCTTTTCTTTCTCCTTCACATAGTTGGCGATGGCGTCCAGCGACCCAACCTCGCCCATACCACCCCCCAAGTACCTTTTGTCAAGGTTCTTCAGCAACGTGGCGTAGTGCAGCTCAACCTTGCGAAGCTCCAATACCTTGGCCCGCTCCTCGGCGGTCAAACTCACCAGGTCCATCTCCTCCTGGTCGAGCTTTATCTGCTCCTGGGCAGTGGCGATCTCTTTTTCTAGGTTGTCGATGCGCTGCTTGCTGTCCAAGGAAGCCATCAGTTGGATGTGTTTTTCCTGCTTTTTGATCTCCTCGTCGGTAACGTCAATCAACTTGCCGCCAACCAGCACGCGCTCCTTGTCAACCTGCCCCTGCTTCATCCGGGCCAGCGTATCCTGTTCGATGACGATCCTGCTCTTTCCGTAGTTGGCGATCTGCGCCTCCAACTGGCTGTTGCTTACGTCGATGGAGTCGTTCCACTCCTTGATGTGCTTGGCGGCTTCTTGGCGGGCGTTGTTTTTGTCTTTTAGGTCTAGCAGCACCTTCTCGCGCTCTATGGCCTCCTTCCAGCCCGCCTGCTCGCTCTCAAGTTTGCGAATCTGTTCCGCCGTGTAAGCCTTACCGTCTTTATCGACTCGGCTCTCCAGCGCCAGGTCCACCTTGAGCTTCTCTTTCATCGCGGTGGTGTATTTGTCCACCGCCGGCCCCGCCTGCTCATACAGGGCGATCTCGTTCTCAATATTCGCCAAATACCCCCTGGAGTCGGCAAAACCATTAAGGATCTGGTCTTTGTCCTTGCCGAAATCAATCCCCTCGTTAGGGTCCCCCTTGGACTTCCTGCCGGGGATATTCTCCGTTGCCAGCTTGCCCAGCGCCCCCGCCGCCTGAAGCTTTACACCCACGTTGTTTTGCCACTTGTCGATATTGGCCATAGTCTCCTGGACCCTGGCCATATCTGCATTGGCAGCAGTTGTCGCGTTGTCCCACGCCTTTTTCTTCTCATCCACTAGATGTTCTAGGCCGCCGAGAGATACAGGATCAGCTCCCAGCTTTGTCATGTGGGCCAGATTGGCGACCTCTGCTTCGTATGCCTGTTTAGCCTGCGTTTGGGCAATGCGTTTCTGGTTGGCCTCCGCCATGAGGTCATATAGCACGGCTTCGCGCTGGGTTTGCATGCTCGTGTTGGCAGCGGCTTCTTCAGGACTCTTGCCGCCGGCGAGCTGAATAATCAGTTTGTCCAGCTCCCTGCTCTTCTCCATAAGCAGTTGTATTTCCTTGTTAGCCTTTTCTGTGGCGTTCCCCGACGAGTCCTTGCTTTTCCTGGTCATGATTTCCCAGATGGAAAACGCCAAGCTCGCCGCCGCCGCTGCTGGCCCCAAGGCAAAGAACGCCCCCTTCAAGATACCCAACGCCTTGCTCAACCCGGAGGCCGCTGCGCTAACCTTGGTGGTGGTGCCTGTCATCGCGTCAAGCCCACGCATGGAATCTTTCGTGGCGTCAGCCACCGCAGTGGTGCTAGAAGCGGTGTCTTTCAAGGTCTTCTTAACCAGGTTGAGAGAGCCATCGACTTTCACGACTTCCCGCCCGAACAGGCCCAGCAGGCTTTGGGCCGAGGAAACCCCCGCGGTTACTGCCGCCAAGCTGCCCCTGAACGCGACATACCCAACAGTCACCTTGGCGATGGCCGGCGCATGGTCTACGGCCCACGTGGCAAGGCGCATCAGGTTGGTCGTAAGGTTGACCAAACTGTCTTTGAACTCATCGTTGTTGACGAGGCTCTTTAGCGACTGAACAAAGTCGTCGATGGCCGGCTTGGACTTCTGAAACGCCTCGAAGAAGTCTTTTTGCAGCGTGGCGCCCACGGCCTTGAACTGCTCCTCCGTGGACTGCCGCATCTCTGCGGCCTTCATCGCGGTGTAACCAGCAGCGTTGTCCAGGCCGTCCTTGATCTTGGCAAACATGCTTTGCATGCTCTGCCCCGTTTCGTCGGCGACTCTGCGCATGTCTGCCGCATAGGCGGCCATCACCTTTCCGCCGCGCTCGTTGGACAGCAGCTTCACGTACTGGTCCTGCTGAAGCGCGGTCATGTTGGCCAGCTTGTCCACGACCTGCTGCATGATGTCGATGGGCGCCTTGAGCTGCTTGGTGGCTACGTCATACAGCTCGATGCCGAGTTTCTTGAGCGCCTGCTGCGTTTGCTTGCCGCCACTGATGATCCCGGAGTAAAACTGCCGCAGCGCCGTGCCCGCAGCCTGGCCTTTAATGCCGATCTGCGCCAACATGCCCAAGCTCGTGGCGGCGTCGTTGAGGCTAACCCCGAACTGCTGCGCGACGACCGACGCTGTACGAAACGCCGCGGCCATGTCGCTGGTGGTGGCCATCGTGGTTGCGGCTGTCTTGCCGATCACGTCGGCCACGATGGACATCTGGCTGGCGGTGTACCCGAAGGCGGTGCTGATGGCGATGAGCTGCTCGGTGGCCTTCTCCAGTGGCTCGCCGGAAATCTTGGTGAAGTCCAGCACCGTTGGCAGCGCCGCCATGCTCTGATGGGCGTTAAACCCCGCCAGCGCCATGACTTTCAACGCCTCGGCCACTTCCTTGGGACCGTAAGTGCTGGCGCCGCTGAAGTCGATGACGGCCTTGGTCAGCACTTTCATCTCGCCGGCGCTGTAATCCGCCAACGCCCCCATGTCGGTGAGCACCTTGTCCACTTCCATGCCCTGGCGCACGACGGAGTTGACGGCGTTGGACACCGCCGCGCCGGCCAGCAGCGGCAGCACGTTGCCCCACGTGAGCCACATGGCGCCGAAGCCGGAGGCAAGGCCCCGGTAGGCGGAGTGCAGGTCTTTGGAGACGGCGGTGTGGCTCTTGAAAGCGTCGTTGAGGCCGCCGGCGCCGGTGATGCGCTGGTTGAGCCGGTCCACGGCGGCGGAGG
>Ga0209628_10001954_pt1 | contig 13734 bp, 15 predicted proteins | sample TergutCu122P4_FD_187285 | JGI IMG/M metagenome (GOLD analysis project Ga0209628, IMG submission 187285) | Cubitermes ugandensis P4 segment gut microbial communities from Kakamega Forest, Kenya - Cu122 P4 (SPAdes) (version 2) | ecosystem: Host-associated > Arthropoda: Insects > Digestive system...
TCGATTCGCCGTCTGTCAAAACGGCGCTCAAAGGGGGCAGCGCGGATACGATGCGGGCAAGAAAATCAAAGGTCGCAAGCGCCATATCGCCGTTGACACTCAAGGCTTCCTCCTCGCCGTGATCGGGCATTCGACCAGTATTCAGGATCGTATCGCGGCACGCGCCGTAGTGATCCGCCTGTTCTGCATCTTCTCCTCGAGCAGAACCCTCTTTGTCGATGGCGGTTATGCGGGCCAATTGATCGACTGGGCGCAAGCCATGTTTGGCTCGACAGTGAGCGTGCTCAACCGCACGGAAGCTCATCGCTTCGTCGTGCGACCCAAGCGTTGAATCGTCGAACGGCCCTTCGCCGGGCTCGGATGGTCGCGGCATCTCTCCAAGGACGACGAACAGCAACCAGATGCCTCCGAAACCATGATCTACATCGCCTTCGCTCACCAACTTCCGCAACGAAGCAAATAGCTTTTGGACGGGTTCTAACAGTTTTATCGTTCATAGTTGTGGTCACGGTAGCGCCGCCATGCCAAGGGCCGTGACAAAGTGTCGCTCGATGCGATGAGTCTCTGGCGTCTACCGGTTCAGTACAGCGTATGATGCCGATCGGCTGCCCAGGTGCGCATCGGTTCCAACGCTCCCGGCAGCGGCTGGTGCTTCATGACGATGCTGCGTTCGCGGTAGCTGCGGTTCAGTTCAGCATACAGTGCGTCGTCGCGGAAACCGATGGCGGCAGCATCAAAGCGGCTGTTGGCAAAGACGATACGGGCGATGTGCGCCCAATAGGCGGCCGCGAGGCACATCGGGCAAGGTTCGCTGGAGGCATAGAGAACGGCGCCGGGCAGGTGAAAGCTGCCGAGTGTGGCGCAGGCAGCGCGGATGGCGGAGATTTCGGCATGGGCGGTGGGATCATTGCCGGCGACCACACGGTTCCACGCCTCGGCGAGGATTTTTCCATCGCGCACGACGACCGCGCCGAAGGGGCCGCCGTCGCCACGCTCGCTGCCGATGCGAGCCAGTTCAACGGCGCGGGCGAGAAAGAGATCGTCGGGATCCATGGTCTGCCTGCCAGAGGAGCTGTCGATGCGGCCGATGTTATCACATCCCCAAGCGACGGTTGTTTCAGACGGGCCGGATCAAAACAGGGTGGCTTCAGATGTGTAGAAGCTTGGACCCGATCTGACAGTCCCCGTTTTGCTGGTGCGTGATTGTCAGATCAGGTCTGAACTTCTACAATTCATCGTCATTTTCCATTCAATGTCATGACAATACTGACCTGGGTCATACGACTCATCATTTTCTTTTTTCTGGTCGTTTTCGCCGTCCAGAACACCGCGCCGGTGACGCTTAATTTGATTCTCGATCAGGTTTGGCAGGCACCGCTGGTCATCGTGTTGCTTACCTTCTTCGCTGCCGGCGCGGTGCTCGGCGCGTTGTCGCTGGTTGGCGTGCTGTATCGTCAGCGGCGCGAAATTTCGCGCCTGCGCCAGCAGGTCGGCAAGGCTGTGCCGGGATCAACGCCGGAATTGACGCAAAAACAGCCGCCGGCCCCATGAGTGATCTTTTTGAATACTGGCAACTGCTGCTGATTCCGGTCTTTTTCGCGCTTGGCTGGGCGGCGGCGCGGGTCGATATCCGGCAGGTGGTGCATGAATCGCGGGCGCTGCCGCGTTCCTACTTTCAGGGCCTGAATTTTCTGCTCAACGAGCAGCCGGACAAGGCCATCGACTCCTTCCTCGAAGTCGCCAAGGTCGATTCGCAAACGGTGGAATTGCATTTCGCCCTCGGCAACCTGTTCCGTCGTCGCGGCGAGATGGAGCGGGCGATTCGCATGCACCAGAATCTGATCGACCGGCCCGACCTCGACAACGGCGTGCGCCTGCATGCGCTGGCCGAACTGGGCCAGGATTTTCTCAAGGCCGGCCTGCTCGACCGCGCCGAGGAGATTTTCAACAAGTTGATCGGCACGGCGTTCGAGCAGGAAGCCAAGCGCAACCTGCTGGAAATCTATCAGGTCGAGAAGGAATGGCTGAAAGCGGTGGAGTTGACGGGCGAAATGCGGGCGCGCGAGCTGCCGGATGTGGCCTCGCAGCAGGAAGTGGCCGAGTTTTATTGCGAACTGGCGGCCGGCGAGATCATGCGCTCGAAGCCCGACTCGGCGCGGGGCTACCTCGAATTGGCGATGCAGCAGAACCGCCAGTGCGTGCGCGCCAGCCTGTTGCAGGGCGACCTGTTGTTGCAGGAGGGCAAGCCGCAGGCGGCCATCGAGGCCTGGCAGCGCATCGAGCAGCAGGATCCGGCCTACCTGGCGCTGGTCGCCCAGCGCCTGCTCGACGCCTATCGCAAGCTGGATCGCCGCGATGAAGGCATCGCGCTGCTCAGCGGCTATCTCGAACATTATCCCTCGCTCGATCTGCTCGATGTCGTCTATCAACTGGTCGTTGAAAACGAGGGCAGCGAGACGGCCTATCGCCTGGTGCGCGGCGAACTGCAACGCAACCCGACCCTGCTCGGCCTGGAAAAACTGATGAGCGCGCGCCTGCCGCTGGTGGCGCCGGATGTCCGTCCCGACATCGAGTTGTCCAAGACCATCATCCAGGGGTATACCCGGCGGCTGTCGCGCTATCGGTGCGATAATTGCGGCTTCCGGGCGCGCCAGTTCTATTGGCGCTGTCCGGCCTGCGGCGGCTGGGAAACCTATCCGCCGCGACGCAGCGAAGAATTCGATCAAACCCTGTAGGAACTCCCCATGAAGATCACTGTTGTTGGTAGCGGCTACGTCGGCCTGGTCAGCGGCGCATGCCTCGCTGAAGTCGGCAATGATGTCCTGTGCCTGGACATCGACCCGGAAAAAATCCGCATTCTCCAGGAAGGCGGCATCCCGATCTACGAGCCGGGCCTTCAGGACATGGTGCGGCGCAATGCCGCCGCCGGGCGCCTCGCTTTCACCACCGATGTCGAGCGGGCAGTGCAGCACGGCACGATCCAGTTCATCGCCGTCGGCACGCCGCCGGACGAAGATGGCTCGGCCGATCTGCAATATGTGCTGGCGGCGGCGCGCAACATCGGCCGGTTGATGAACGGCTACAAGGTGGTGGTCGACAAGAGCACGGTGCCGGTCGGCACCGGAGCCAGGGTCAAGGCGGCGTTGCAGGAGGAGTTGCGCAAACGTGGCGTCGACATGCCTTTCAGCGTCGTCTCCAACCCGGAATTCCTCAAGGAAGGGGCGGCTGTCGACGACTTCATGCGGCCCGACCGCATCGTCGTCGGCGCCGAGGACGAACAGGCCATCCACCTGATGCGCGAGCTGTACGCGCCCTTTCAGCGCAACCACGAGCGTTTGATCGTCACCGACATCAAAAGCGCCGAACTGACCAAATACGCCGCCAACGCCATGCTGGCGACGCGCATCAGCTTCATGAACGAGCTGGCCAACCTGGCCGAAGTGCTCGGGGCCGACATTGAGATGGTGCGCCAGGGCATCGGCGCCGACCCGCGCATCGGCTACCACTTCCTCTATCCCGGTTGTGGCTACGGCGGTTCCTGCTTCCCCAAGGATGTCAAGGCGCTCATCAAGACGGCCCAGGATGATGCGGGCATCCGCCTGAAAGTGTTGAATGCCGTCGAAGAAGCCAACGACGCTCAGAAACATGTGCTGACCGGCAAGATCAAGCGCCGCTTTGGCGATCATTCGGGCGATCTGAAAGGCCGGCATTTCGCGCTGTGGGGGCTGTCCTTCAAGCCCAATACCGACGACATGCGCGAAGCCCCCAGCCGCGAACTGCTGGCCGACCTGTTCGCCGCCGGGGCCACGGTGACCGCCTACGATCCGGTGGCCATGATTGAAACGCAGCGCATCCTCGGCGACGAGCCGCGCCTCACCTACGCCGAGCAGCCGATGGCGGCGCTGGCCGGGGCCGATGCGCTGATTATCGTCACCGAATGGAAGGAATTCCGCGCCCCGGATTTCACCGTCATCAAGCAGACCTTGAAGCAGCCGGTCATCTTTGACGGGCGCAATCTCTACGATCCCAAGGTCGTGCGCGACATGGGCATCGAGTATTTCGCCATCGGACGCTGAACGTATGCGCCTGCTGGAGAAGATTGGCCGGGTGCGCCTCCTGGTCGTCGGCGATGTGATGCTGGATCGCTACTGGTTCGGCGAGGTCAGCCGCATTTCGCCGGAAGCCCCGGTGCCGGTGGTCAAGGTCGAGCGCCAGGAAGAACGCTTGGGCGGGGCGGCCAACGTGGCGCGCAATGCCGTTTCGCTGGGCGCGGCGGCGGCGCTGCTGTCGGTCGTCGGCGACGACGATGCCGGGAAGAGCCTGGCCCGCCTGCTCGATCAGGACAGGATCGACGCCAGCCTGCACGTCGACGACGATCTGGCGACCATCGTCAAACTGCGCGTGATCGGCCGTCAGCAGCAGTTACTGCGCGTTGATTTCGAGACGCCGCCGTCGCACGAAATCCTGCTCGCCAAGCTGGCCGATTTCGAGCGCCGCGTCGCCGATGCCGACGTGGTGGTGCTCTCCGACTACGGCAAGGGCGGCCTGACCCATATCGCCGAGATGATCCGCATCGCCCATGACGCCGCCAAGCCGGTGCTGGTCGACCCCAAGGGCGACGACTGGTCGCGCTATGCCGGGGCGACGGTGATTACCCCCAACCGCGCCGAGTTGAAGCAGGTCATCGGCAGTTGGCGCAGCGAAGAGGAACTGGCCGACAAGGCGCATCGGCTGCGCGGCGAACTCGGCCTCGAAGCCCTGCTGGTGACTCGCAGCGAGGAGGGCATGACCCTGTTCGCCGACGGTGAGACACATCACCAGCCGGCGCAGGCGCGGGAAGTGTTCGATGTCTCTGGCGCCGGCGACACCGTCATCGCCACGCTGGCCGTGATGATCGCCGCCGGCGCCGACTGGATGGAGGCCATCCGCGTCGCCAACATCGCCGCCGGCATCGTCGTTGGTAAATTGGGGACGGCGGTCGTGACTCGGGAAGAAATTGCCCATGCCGTTTGATTTCCGACTATGATTTCAACGAGATCATTGATTGCAGGCGAGGCATCATGGCAAGCATCACCATCCGCAATATCGACGATGAATTGAAGGCTGGCTTGCGTCTGCAAGCGGCTCGCCACGGGCTTTCCATGGAAGAAGAAGCCCGTTGCATCCTGCGCCAGGCGCTCGGCCAGGCAAGACAGGCCAAGAGTTTGGGCAGCAGGATTCATCAGCGCTTCAAGGCCGTTGGCGGCCTCGATCTGGAATTGCCAGCGCGCAACGACGCGCCGCGCGCGGCAAATCTGGAAGCATGATCGTTCTCGATACCAACGTCGCAGCGGAACTGATGCGCGCCAGCCCGGATCGGCGGGTGCAGGCATGGTTGGATGCACAGTTCGCCGGCGAGCTTTTTTTGACCGCCATTTCCGTGGCGGAAATTCTCTGGGGCATTGCGCGTCTGCCGGAGGGCAAGCGCAAGCAGCAGATGCAGGATACCACCGAGGCCATGCTCAAGGAGGATTTTCAGGGGCGTCTTCTGGCCTTCGATGCACAATCGGCGGCGCATTACGCGCAAACCATCTTGCGCCGGCAGTCGCTGGGGCGGCCCATTTCCATGGCCGACGCCCAAATCGCGGCGATTTGCCTGCAGCATGGCGCGGTATTGGCTACGCGCAATATCAAGGATTTCGAGTCATTGGAGCTTGATCTTTTCAATCCCTGGCAACGGTCATGCAAACCCTGAACATTCACGAAGCAAAAAACCAGCTCTCGCGGCTCGTTGAAGCGGTGGCGAGCGGGGAGGAAATCGTGATCGCCAGGGCGGGCGTTCCGTCGGCGCGTCTGGCGCCCATCGAGCGGAAAGCCCGGCGCTTCGGCGGACTCAAAGGCAAAATACGGATTGCCGATGATTTTGACTATCCCCTACCCGAAGATGTCGTCGCCGCATGGGCCGGCGCTTTTGAGCCATCCCCTTCAGGGGGAAGTGAACGGAGCGGCTCAACGCCGCAGTAACCGGTCGGATAACAGAGAAACGGAATAGGGAAACAGCATGACCACCATCGTCACCGGCGCGGCCGGATTCATCGGGGCCAACATCGTCAAGGCGCTCAACGAGCGCGGCGTGACGAACATCATCGCCGTCGACAACCTGACCAAGGCCGACAAGTTCAAGAACCTGATCGACTGCGAAATCGCCGATTACCTCGACAAGCATGATTTCATCGAGCGCATTCAGGCCGGTCATTTCGATGGCGAGGTCGAAGCGATTTTCCATGAAGGGGCCTGCTCCGACACGATGGAGACGGACGGCCGCTACATGATGGAGAACAATTTCCGCTATTCGAGCATCCTGCTCGACTGGTGCCTGGATCAGGACGTGCAGTTTCTCTACGCCTCGTCGGCGGCCACTTACGGCGCATCCAGCGTTTTCCGCGAGGAGCGCCAGCATGAAGGGCCGCTCAATGTCTATGGCTACTCGAAATTCCTGTTCGACCAGATCGTCCGCCAGCGGCTGGCCAGGGGGCCGTCGTCGCAGATCGTCGGCTTTCGCTACTTCAACGTCTATGGCCCGCGCGAGACGCACAAGGGGCGCATGGCTTCGGTCGCTTTTCACCATTACAACCAGTTTCAGGCCGAGGGCAGGGTCAAGTTGTTTGCAGGCTCGCACGGCTACCCGGATGGTGGCCAGATGCGCGATTTCGTTTTCGTCGGCGATGTCGCCAGGGTCAATCTGTTCTTTCTCGACCATCCCGAAAAATCCGGCATTTTCAATCTCGGCTCCGGTCAGGCGCAGAGTTTCAACGATGTCGCCGTCGCCACCGTCAACGGCTGCCGCCGGGCGAAGGGCGAGGCGGCGCTGACGCTCTCTGAGTTGCGCTCGCAGGGCTTGCTCGAATACATCGCTTTTCCCGAGGCGCTGAAAGGCAAGTACCAGGCCTTCACCCAGGCCGACCTGAGCCGCCTGCGCGCCGCCGGGTATGTCGCGCCGATGGCGACGGTGGAGGAGGGCGTCGGTCAATACATCGACTGGTTGCAGCAGCATGTTTAAGACGCTGGCCGATTGCGTCGGCAATACGCCGCTGGTTCGCCTGCTGCGCCTGCCCGGCCCCGACAACGAACGGCGCGGCAACGTCCTGCTCGCCAAGCTGGAAGGCAACAATCCGGCGGGTTCGGTCAAGGATCGGCCGGCGCTGTCGATGATCGCCCGCGCCGAGGCGCGCGGCGACATCCAGCCGGGCGATACGCTGATCGAGGCCACTTCCGGCAACACTGGCATCGCGCTCGCCATGGTCGCGGCCATCAAGGGTTACCGGATGATTCTGGTGATGCCCGAGAACCAGAGCGTCGAGCGCCGCCAGAGCATGCGCGCCTACGGGGCCGAACTGGTGCTGACGCCGAAGGAGGGCGGCATGGAACTGGCTCGCGACGTGGCCGAGAAGATGCGCGAGGAAGGCCAGGGCGTCATCCTCGATCAGTTCGCCAACCCGGACAATCCGCTGGCGCATTACGCAGGCACGGGGCCGGAAATCTGGCGCGATACCGACGGGCGCGTCACCCATTTCGTTTCCAGCATGGGCACCACCGGCACCCTCATGGGCAGCGCCCGCTTCCTCAAGGAAAAGAATCCGGCCATCCAGGTCATCGGCTGCCAGCCGGAGGAGGGCAGTCAGATTCCCGGCATCCGCAAGTGGCCAGAAGCCTATCTGCCGAAAATCTACGCCCCGGAAAACGTCGATGTCATCGAAACCGTCAGCCAGGCCGAAGCCGAGGCGATGACCCGCCGGCTGGCCGCTGAAGAAGGTATTTTCGCCGGCATCTCCTCCGGCGGCGCCATCGCCGTCGCGCTGCGTCTGGCGCGGGAACTGGAGAACGCGGTGATTGTCAGCATCATGTGCGATCGCGGCGACCGTTATCTGTCGACCGGGGTTTTTCCGGCGTGAAACCGCAAGCAACGGAATGAGCGACAATCCAATCTTTCATTTGGAGCAAAGAGCATGGAATTGACCGCAGTGCTCACCCCCGCCGAAGAAGGGGGTTACGTCGCCCTGAATCCCGAGACAGGCACGACCACACAAGGCGAAACCATCGAGGAAGCCATCGCCAATCTGCAAGAGGCGACGGCGCTTTACCTGTCCGAGTTTCCGATACAGATACCCGGCCATCCGCTGGTCACGACCTTCAGCGTTCCTGCTTATGCCTAAACTGCCGCGCATCTCTGGCGTGGCTGTCCTGCGTGCGCTGGAAAGGCTTGGCTTTGAACGGCTCCGTCAATCGGGCAGTCATGTCATGATGCGCCGCGGTGCCAGCAGTTGTGTCGTGCCGATGCACGATGAAGTCAAGGCGGGGACGCTGGCTGGTGTTCTCCGCCAAGCGAGTGTAATTCCATTTCTATTTCAAAAGGTAATTATCTGTATGCCAGGCGGCACCAGCTTGTCATTCCGCGCGTAGTCGCGGAATCCATGCGGCGAGTGGATTCTGCGACTGCGCTTCGCTCCGCGCAGAATGACGATTCTCGGCGGTTTGTTGTCGTTACGAATGAGAAATGGAATAATTCCATTTCCAAATCAACCGTCGTGTACTCGGCTGATTTAGAAATGGAATATGCCATGCAGAACCCTAGCCGCTGAGCGCGGCTTTCAGCGAGCGCACTTCTTCCTGCGACTCGTCGATGATCGCGGTCAGGGTCTGGGCGTCGAACAGGGCGTCGAGCACGGTGGTATCGACGACGCCGTCGAGTTCCGGGTCGCGCCAGGCGAAGCCGCCGTGGTTGGCGATCTTGTTGGCGACATAGAGCACGTCCGGGAGCGTGGCGATGGTTCTGATCGCCCGCTCGTTTTCATGTTCCTGCACGGCGACCAGCACCGGTTCCGGCGAGCCGAGGGCCGACAGCAGGGCGTGGCCGATGTTGTCGTGCCAGCCGATCAGCAGCCCGTGCAGTTCGACCGGGTCGGCGGCCAGTTCGGGGAGGCTGGCGGCGCGCGACAGCAGGTAGAAAACGCCGAGGTCATGGACCAGGCCGGCGAACATGGCCTCGTCGCCATTGACCTTGGTCAGTCTCCGGGCCAGTACCCGGCACAGCGCGGCGACATACGACGTGTGTTCCCACAGCCGCTGGCAAATGGCCGCGAAGGGCTTCATCTGCTTTTGTTTGAGCAGTTGTTCCATGGCCACGGCGAAGGACACCGTGCGTACCGCCTCCATGCCGACGCGGACGATGGCGTTCTTGACATCGGCGACTTCGCGGCCCGAGGGGTTGAGCGCCACCGAGTTGGCCATGCGGATGATCTTGGCGCTCATCAGCGGCTCGGCCCCGACCAGCTTGGCCAGTTGCTCGATATTCAGATTGGGATCCTTGAGCGCGGCGCGAACCCGGTAGGTAATGTCGAGAAAGGTCGGGAAGGTGATTTCCTTGCCCGAAAGATCGCGGGCGATGTCTTCGAGAACCTTGAAGGTGAAATAGTTGGCCATGATCCGCTGCTGTTCATGAACGACGAGAATGGATGAATCCCGCCACGCCGGGCGGGGCCTGGATCAGAACGGGATGTCGTCGCCCAGATCGTCGAAGGCCGGCTTCGGCTTGTTCTTCGGCGGCGCCGGCGCGTAGTCGCTCGGCTCATCGTAGCCGCCGCCGCCGGAAGCCGGCGCGCCCGCGCCCTGGCGGCCGCCGAGCATCTGCATTTCGGTGGCCTCGATTTCGGTGGTGTAGCGGTCCTGACCGTCCTTGTCCTGCCACTTGCGGGTCTTGATGCGGCCCTCGATATAGACCGAGGAGCCTTTCTTCAAATACTGGCCGGCGATTTCCGCCAGCTTGCGGTAGAACACCACGCGATGCCACTCGGTGATTTCGCGCTTCTCGCCGCTCTGCTTGTCCTTCCAGCTTTCCGTCGTCGCCATGCGGATGTTGCAGACGGCATCGCCGCTGGCCGTGTAGCGGGTTTCCGGGTCGGCGCCGAGGTTGCCGACGAGAATCACCTTGTTGACTGATGCCATGTCTGTATCTCCTTTGTCTTGTCCGTGCTGGATAACCAGCGCCCGAATGCAAAGGCGCATTGTAACCGGGATGGCGCGCCGCCCGCATCGCCCCGACCCGTCGGGTGGATTCAGGCCGCCGCTTGCCGCCGGGAGAAGCGCATGGTTCCAGTGACCGCCAGCCAGACGAGGGCCAGGCAGGCGCAGACGGCGAACACCGCGCCGCCGCCCCAGTGCCGGGCGATCAGGCCGCCCGCCGCGCCGCCGAGAAAGAGGCCGATGGCCTGGGTCGTGTTGTACACCCCGAGCGCCGCGCCCTTGGCCTCGGGCGGCGCGGCGCGCGACACCAGCGAGGGCAGCGTCGCCTCCAGAATGTTGAAGGCGACGAAGAACAGCAGCAGACATAAAGCCAGCCCGGTCAGGCTATGGCCGAACAGGTACAGGCCAAGCTGGACGACGACGATCAGCGCGACGGCGGCGCGGAACACCAGGCGCATGCGGTCCTTCTTCTCGGCGGCGATGATCGCCGGCACCATGACGACGAAGGAAGCCAGCACCGCCGGCAGATACACCTTCCAGTGCTCCGGCGTCGCCAGGCCGCCGTAGTCGATCAACGCCCGCGGCAGAACCACGAACATCGCCATCTGAATCATGTGCAGAAAGCCGATGCCGAGATTGAGCTTGAGCAATTCGCGCTCGGCCAGCACCCGGCGCAGGGGCAGGCGAACCGGCGCCGGCGGGCGCGGCGGCGTCGGCACCACCCAGAGCAGCACGGCAATCGCCAGCAGCGCCAGCGTGCCGGTCAGCGAAAACAGCCCGCTCATGCCGATCCAGCCGTAGAGCAGCGGCGCGGCAACCAGCGACAGAGCGAAAACGAGACCGATCGACGAGCCGATCATGGCCATCACCTTGGTGCGGTGCTCCTCGCGCGTCAAATCGGCGGCCAGCGCCGTGACCGCCCCCGAAATCGCGCCGGCGCCCTGCACCACGCGGCCGACGATCATCCAGTGCATGTCCGGCGCCCAGGCAGCGATGAAACTGCCGACCACGAACAACAGCAGCCCGATGACAATCACCGGCTTGCGCCCCCAATGGTCGGAAGATATGCCGAAGGGAATCTGCAACAGCGCCTGGGTCAGCCCGTAAGCGCCCATCGCCAAGCCCACCAGAGCCAGATCGTGGCCGCCGGGCAGACTCGGCGCAAACGCCGCGAACACCGGCAAAATCAGGAACAGCCCGAGCATGCGCAGGGCAAAAATGGAAGCCAGCGCCGCGCCAACCCGGCGCTCCTCTGGACTCATGCGATCGGTTGGGGAGGACATTGTTATTGTGGGATTGCGTTACGGTGGGGGCTGCATCGTAACAGGTTTGGGCGGCCGCGCGCTTCCCTCCAATTGCCCTGCTGAATGGGCCGCCGTGACGGCGGCGGAAGCGTTACCATCGGCGCATGTGAATCGGCGAAAGACCCGGCATGCAGTCCTTGGCAAACAAACCCTTTCTCAGCGGCGATTTCTGGGGCGGCCTGGCGGCCATGCTGGTCGCCTTGCCGGCCGCCGTCGCCTTCGGCGTCAGCATTTATGCCGCCATCGCTCCCGGCTACGCCGCCCTCGGCGCGCTGGCCGGCATCGTCGGCGCCAGCGTGATCGGCTTGATTGCCGCCCTGCTCGGCGGCACCGACCGCCTCATCAGCGCCCCCTCGGCGCCCGCCGCCGCCGTGCTGTCCGCTTTCGCCATCGGCCTGGTCGAGGAGGGCATGCCGGCCGGCGACATCGTGTTGCTGCTGTTGATGCTCGGCATCCTCGCCGGCCTGTTCCAGATCCTGCTCGGCGTCATCGGCATCGGCCGCCTGATCCGCTACATTCCCTACCCGGTGGTCAGCGGCTACCTGACCGGCGTCGGCCTCATCATCATCGGCAGCCAGATCGACAAGCTGCTCGGCGCGCCGGACGGCACGCCCTGGCATGAAGCCTTGATCTCGCCCTGGCAGTGGAACTGGCAGGCGGTGACCATCGGCGTGGCGACGATCGCCGCGATGCTGCTGGCCCCGCGCCTGACGCAGCGGGCGCCGGGCACCATTCTCGGCATCGTCGCCGGTATCGTCGTCTATTTTCTTCTGGCGACGCAGGATCCGGCGCTGCTCAACAGCGCCGACAATCCGCTGCTGGTCGGCTCGCCGGGGGTCGGCGGCACGGGGTATTACGCCGCCATCGTCACTCGCTGGCGCGACATCGGCGACCTGCGCCTCTCACAGATCGCCGCCCTGCTTGGTAGCGCGCTGACGCTGGCCGTGCTGCTCTCGATCGACACGCTGAAAACCTGCGTCGTGCTCGATCAGATGACCCGCTCGCAGCACAATTCCAACCGCGAACTGGTCGCCCAGGGCGTCGCCAACGTCGCCGCCTCGTCGGTCGGCGGCATGCCCGGTTCGGGAACCATGGGGCCGACCCTGGTCAACCTGGCGAGCGGCGGGATGACGCGCGCATCGAGCCTGGTCGAAGGACTGTCGGCGTTGATTTTCGCCCTGCTCTTGAGCAATTTCATCGCCTGGCTGCCGGTCGCCGCGCTGGCCGGCATCCTGATCGTCGTCGGCGTGCGCATGATCGACCGCGAAGCGCTGCGCTTCGTCCTCTCGCCATCGACCGTGTTCGATTTCGCGGTGGTGGTGACGGTGGTCGTCGTCGCGCTGCGCGTCGGCCTCATCGCCGCCTCCGGCGTCGGCGTGGCGATGGCGATCCTGCTCTTTCTGCGCGAACAGATCGGCGGCGCGGTCGTGCGCCGCAAGCTGTACGTCAACCAACGCTCGTCAAGCTGGCACCGGCCCGAGGCGGAAACCCGCATCCTCGAAGAAAAAGGCAACCAGGCGGTGATCTTTGAACTGCAAGGCAGCCTGTTCTTCGGTACCACCCAGCAATTGTTCAGCGAACTCGACCCGGAACTGCAAACCCGCCGCTTCATCATTCTCGACTTCCGCCGCGTCCAGTCCGTCGACGTCACGGCCGCCCACATGCTGTGTCAGGTGCGCGATGCCTTGACCGAGCATGGCGCGATGCTGCTGCTCTCCGACATCCGCAAAAACCTGCCCAATGGCCGCAATCTGCGCGAACTTCTGGAACAGACCGGCGTCACCGGCAACGCCGAAAGCGTGCGCCTGTTCGGCGAACTCGACAGCGCCATCGAATGGGTCGAGGAACAGATGCTCGGCCAGACCGGACAGGCCACGCCGGTACAGGAAACGCCGCTGGAACTGATGGAAATGGAAATGTTCCAGCAAAGGAAGGATGAAACGCTGGCCGACCTCGAAGCGCGCCTGAAAAAAGTCACCTATCCCGCCGGAGCCACCGTCTATTCACGCGGCCAGGAGGACGGCGCCATCTATCTGATCCGGCGCGGCGCGGTCAAGATATTCGCCCCGCTCGGTGGCGGTCGTCTGCGCCACGTCGCCAGCTATGGCCGCGGCGATTTCTTCGGCGGGCTGGGTTTTCTCGACGGCCGCCCGCGCGGCAACGATGCCGTCACCGCCAGCGAAGCCGAGTTTTTCGTGCTCACCGCCGAGCAATTCAACCTCCTCGCCGACGAACACAAGCGCCTCGCCATCGCCCTGCTCACCGCCATCGCCCGCTCCCTGGCCCAGCGCCTGCGCCACGCCGATACCGAAATTGCCATGCTGCATGAGTATTAGAGCAATTTCGCTTCAAGTGGTTGCACTTCCCCCCATCCCAACCTTCCCCCGCGCGCGGGGGAAGGAGCGAGATTCCCTCCCCCGCTTGGCGGGGG
>Ga0209628_10001955_pt1 | contig 13734 bp, 7 predicted proteins | sample TergutCu122P4_FD_187285 | JGI IMG/M metagenome (GOLD analysis project Ga0209628, IMG submission 187285) | Cubitermes ugandensis P4 segment gut microbial communities from Kakamega Forest, Kenya - Cu122 P4 (SPAdes) (version 2) | ecosystem: Host-associated > Arthropoda: Insects > Digestive system >...
CCCAAGCAACACTAAGTTTGCTGAGGCGCCCGTTCTCACGACAGCGATCCGCCGGATGAGAATAAACAAGTTAGCAGAACAAGTACACTCACTACAAATAAAATTGCAAAATACATAAGTTATCAACAATGTCTCGCCGAAACTACCATTGTTACTTACTCCCTGTAGTGGCCACTACAATTTATTGTGTACATGTCTGTTATTTTGTCAACCACAGCTGGTGGGATGGGTTCTTTTGTCATATCCCATGACATAAACATAACACATCTATTAGCCTAAACATCATCTCACACACACACAGCTAAGATCATAAATGAACTTTGTGGTCATAACTTAATGTTTTTCTGACCGTGCATCATGAATTGACTATACATTAATTATCAACTTGATGCACTGATTATTATTTATTCATAAAATACCATTCTCCCCTACATGTTTCAAGCATCAAGTGCTCATCTTCAGGAGGACACAGTTGTATGCATGCAGCATATGGTACTGTCATCCTGTATAAGAGTTCCTGGTTGCCTGTCGATACGCAGCTAGAGTGTGGTCATGGTAAAGGATTGCTATTTGCTTGTCTCATCTTGAAAGCCCAGTTTTGATTTAGAAACTAGACTAAAAATTGCTTTTTGTGGATGGAACTGCAACACATTAGAATGGGTGAAAAGTGGTGCAGAACAGGGAACCATGCTGTTGTATGAAAATATTTTATCACTGCAGTAAATATATTACATTATATAATTTTTATTAAGTAAACCAATTTTAAAGTTTTTATTTCTGTCCTTCCATTGATTCCACTTTTTACACTGTTGTGGATCTAGTGTACATCTTGCATAAATAACTGTTATGAAACAAATGATCCTACGTTACCCACTGCATAAATTTTTGTCAACATTTTAATCAAGCAAGGACGAGAAGAACCAGACCCAGCTGAAGCAGCAGCTGTAGGAATGGAAATCAGTTCAGAACAACAGGACCCAGACATGCTGGAGAAGTGGAACACTGCTATACATGATCTAGTGACCAAGCTACCAGGAGTGACAACAAAGAATCAGCACTCACTGCTGATCAAGGGACAGTCTCTTGATCATCTGATTTCTCTTTCCAAGGTAATTAACATAAGTCAGGCAATGCATGTATAACATAACATAACATTGAGGTGCCTTCATATAACCATTTTTGCCATGGAAAATCAATACATATTACATAATCTTGAGTGTGTGTTTGTAGCCTGTCTGGTTTGACCACATTTTTCCGCATCATTTCATAAACAGCACAATTTTTGGAAATAATTATAGATCATAAAATGTGTGTACTGATTTTCTCTACAACTTCTGTCAGAAACATTCCTCATTCTAAGAAGAATTCAGTGAGATATTATCATAAACGTACATAGGTCTGCATGTAAAGTACCCATTATTCTTGACAGAATTTATAGAAACTTGAATTTTCTGAACAGATTTTTAAAAAATACTCATTTCAAATTTCATGATAATTTGTCCATTGTGAGATGAGATGTTCCGTGTGCACGGATGGACAAACATGACGAAGTTAGTAGTCACGTTTCACAGTTTTGCAAACAACTGCTGTTCACAGTAGTATACAGTGGTTATCTTGGTATTGTCAGTTGAAATTTTTGCCGTGGTGGACAACTGTATACAGCAGTACACAATTGTCCCTGTATGGGCGGCAGATGTTCATGTGATGTTGGATTCTACTGTATACAGTGGTCAACCAAGGTGTAAACATAAACTAACAATACCAGGATAACTCCCTTCAAATGAAGATGACTAAATTGATATAGATGTTTGTCTGCAATGAGAGATAAAATATTGTTAAGAGATGCAAAAAATTTACAATTGATTTATACTGTAAATATTTTTAACAATTTTAATTGATAATATTGCATTATAACACTATATATGCACATCTTCGATAGAATTTGCTGTGTTACTTTGATTACAGCCTCCCTGGTGATGGCCTTGTAGAGGCTGGAACATGTAGGAGTGACATCATAATTGACAAATGATTATGTATCATTGATTGTGCAGATTGTCGGATTAAATACTGTATACTGTAATGGAATGTTGTTACGGTAAAATGGTTATGATGTTCTAAATTTGTGTAATTTGACTGTACTGAGCGACTTCATTTTGCACACAGGAAGAGCTGACGACAATTATGAATAATAGTGGTGAAGCACAAGACCTGTTTGATGGACTGCATAAATCATATCACCCTGTGGAGGAATCTGTCACAGGCTACAAGGGTCCTGGGAAAGGACGGGGCAAAAGTCGAGGTCCTGTCAAGAAACGCAAAGTATAAACTGTTCCCAGTTTGTTTGTGCAGTTTGTAAAGCAAATTTGTGGGCATATGATAATTTCCCACTCTTGGCGACGAGAATTTAAGTTTTTCATATATGAAAAACAAAAACAAAAAAGAGACTGTTTATTGAATAAACAAAGTTGTACAACCTGGTATGCTCATGAAATATACGTGTATACTCTTTGTTGTTAGATATATGGATTCTCATCTACTCATTTATTGTACTTGATAAACCCATAACTTCAGTCTGGTTGACATGTTAGGACAGTGGAACTGAGTTTATAAAGGAATGAGTGCAAACTGAACAGCTGTCTTTTATATCAAACAGGAATGTTAGTTGGGGTTTTGCTCTTCACCACCATGTTTGGAGTGGTAGAGGGTTCAAACAAGTTACTGCTCACTAATGCCTAGAAATGCTTTTCCAAGAACATATATGGAGAACAAGTTCTCTTAACCGTTCTACTATAGTGCTTGAGTACTGGGATACACTGTGTTTTATCCTACATGCTGTGTTTGCAATATCTGTACATACTATTTACATAGAATAGCAGAAGCAAGGTCACTTCTACAGAGATAGGACAAATGCTGCTATGATAAACTGCATACAGACAGGCACATTCATTACTTGGCTGTTTGTTTATTATTATTTATTACCGTTATTCAGTTCTGTTTATGGCACAATGTAATTGGCATTTCCATCCACGTACAAAGTATGTTGTCAATATATAGAGCCCCTTTTCTTATTCATACTAGAACAGCTGCTGAAAGTAGCATCTTCTGTCATTCATGTATATTTCACATTGTAAAAAGTTCTGTGATTTGTTAAAGTATTCCACCCTTCATGGCTTTTACAATAACATTTATGATTTCAGTCCATAAGGCCTCTGAAGTACATGGTTGGTCTGGTAACCTTATGTTACAAATGTCTCCAGAAAGAGAGCGTGCACATTTTGAGATCCAGTGAATCCTTTACTGTTTATTTATCAAAACCAACACACAGCTCTCACATTGAATTTACTGCATTGTGGGTTGCGGCACTGTATGGGTGGAAACAGGCATAACTTGTTTTTTTCTTTGGTCGGTAAATTGTTCAATGAAGGCTGCATGGTTGGACATTTAGCATACACATAAGTCAAGGATAAATGGGTACAAGACATCCCAGAAATGTAAATTTATTCAAATTAATCTGCACCATAGAAAGGCTGCAACAGCACTCCTTTGGCAAAAACTTGCTACTGGGGAGACAGATATAACACCTATTCAGGAACCCTGGTTTTAAGAGGATCGATTAAAGGATTTTTGCCATGCAAAGGGGGCACTTTTCTCTGCTGGACCTGGTATTGCTCCTAGAGCCTGCATTTTTGTCAGGAACACGGTTCATGCGTTTCTGCTGTGGGACCTCTGTTCTGGGGATGTGACAATGGTGAAGATGGCTGACACTAGAGGAGGAAGCAAGAGGAAACTTATTGTTACCTTGGCATACCTCCCCTGTAACTCAGATGAACCACCCCTGTCAAAGGGGTTAAGGGAAGTCGTTTACTACTGTGGTGGGAATAAACTGCAGCTCATTGTTGGATGTGATGCCAGTGCACACCACATTATATGAAGGAGCACAAACATCAATCTGCGAAGAGAATATTCTTAATAAAAGTAACAAGCCTACTTCTGTAAGCAGCAAGAGGAAGGTTATAGACTTGAAACTTGGGACTGACAAGATAGGGGACCTGATGACTAACTGTCATGTATCTGATGAGGCATCTTTGCCCAACCCTTCAGTACTCTGGGCTAGTCCAGGGACCTGATCCAGTGGTGTGCCAATGTCTCTCATATGTGTAATAATGAACAGTGCAGGAACTGTGAGAGATGTCCCTAAAATTTCCTTTACTACTAGGCTCGGGCCATGGTGTTCAGGGAGAGAAAGATAGTAACCATGAATACCTTAATTCCAAAAAACATAGAATATATTACCAAAAAAAATTACACTAGTTAGAGAAGGAGCAAGGTTGCCTATAGCCCTAGTCTTACAATTCCCTAAGGCCAGACTTCATCACTGCCCTTGGTCAACTCAAAAATAAACCATCCTTTCTTGGTGGTGCAAAATGAAGGTGAATATTATCAGCACAGTGACAGGCCTCATGGCTGTGAGGTTCCTACTGTTCCTCCCAAGATAATAATGTACATGGTTGTCCTCTCCCAGTACTCTGTGATTTTTTGATGCTCTCTAACCTAACTTTTCATATCATGATTGTTTTTGTTTTTCTGCTGTACTCCATCACATTAGTTTGTTGTTTCCCAGTGAAATAATAACTACTCTTGCAAAAGTAAGCCATACTGTTGGTTTGTTTTGTTTTGACCTCAGTCTAGGTTTACAGTCTTCCAAGTATCATGCCATCAGCAAATACCTCGCATTTAAGTTACTTCATAGTAATTACATTTCAACAAACATTGTCTGCTTCGTGCCAACATAAGTGTAGAATTCCATAGCATAAAATTCTTACATCATTCATCCTATGTTAAAAACTTGATCTTAAAGTACTTTCAAAATCGTATAACTGAAGTTGTTCTCAAAATTTCACTACATTACACATAATATTCCAAGTTTGTGACCTGGAAGTTACCAGGCCCACATAATGCAACCCCACAAGAACCAATTGGGAATCCCATCAAGAAGACCTAATGGTGAAGCTAGGGGTTGCACCAAGAGTTGTACACTTGGTGCAGGATGTAGTGTTGGCTGTTGACACGTTGCAACAGGCCATCCTCTCATCCAGTCACCAAAACTGTCCAGCCAGGGTGGCTCACTTGCCAAGGATGGTTACTTGGTGGAACATATAGTTGAGCTGCTTTAAAGCTTCAATTAGATGGCTTTTTAATCAGGCTAAAAGGACAGGTGGCTGGGAATCATACAAGATGGCCCTTATCTGTTAAAACAAAGACATTAGAAAGGCCAATCGATCCTCTTGGAGGGACTACTGTTGGGGGATCAAGGATGTACCTGAGAGGCCCAGGCTCCTGAGGATTATGGCCAGTCGGCCAACAGGGTGGAGTCTATGAAACCCATGGCTGATATACACTGTCTGGAGAAGAGACTCTGACAGAACTAAAGAGAGCGCATTTTGCAGGGTCTCCTGTAAAAGAAAGGACCTTGGAAGGGCATGGGCAGCCAAACCTGAGACCAAAGGCCGCTCACAGGGAGGACTGGTTACTGTCTAGAAAGGTCATTAATCATTCTAAAATAAGATAGGCAATAAGTACAGTCAATCTATTTCAATCACCAGGGACTGAAGGTATTGTACCTGCAGTATTGCAACAAGGAGTAGTACTCTTAATGACTCACCTGTGCCATATCTTTAGAGCCTGTCTAGCAAGAGGGTATGTACCCAAAGCTTGAAGGCAGGTCAAGGTGATGTTTATCCCTAAACCCAGGAAGGCTAACTATACTGAGTCTAAGGCATATCGTCCTATTAGTCTGTCATCCTTCATGCTGAAGACAATGGAAAAATGGTGGACAGGCTTATCAGGGACGGGATTTTGGGGCTATATCCCCTACATCGATACCTGTCTGCCTACCAACCAGGTAAGTTCACTGAAACCACACTGCATCATATGATCACATATCACTCATTTGCAACAACGGTGTCACAACTCAAAATTTGTGATTATTTAGGAGAAACTTTTAAAGGTTTTTCTATGAGTGCAACAACAACACAACTGCTCTCTAGCAGCAAGTTTTGCAAACTGTGTTATGACACTATACCTGTTAAAAGTGCATCTGCAAACGTTTCTTTCTATACCAATAACTGAAAAATGACAAAGTTTGTGTTGTGACACTCTTGTCGCAAATGAGCGATGAGGAAGCAGTGAATAACATGGAAGTTACGCTTGGAGCTGTCCTAGATATCAAGCTTTTGATAGCAGCTCATTTGACATCATAATGAAGGATGCCAAACAGATGGGCCTGGAGACACGATGTCGGATTGGTTTTGTGCTGGTTGGCAGGAAAATTACAATCACGCTGACAGGAGAAACTCTGGAGGAGTGTGTGGCTAAGGGGCACTCTATTACCTCTGCTGTGGAGCCTGGTTGTGAATGAACTCATAGGACTTAATGAAAATGGCCATTATACACTGGGGTATGCAGATGACATTGCTATCCTCATCCGCGGAAAATTCCCCAAACACCGTCTCAGAATTTCTCTAGGAGGCTTTGAGTATGGTACAGCTGTCTATAAATCCACAAAAGACGTAACAGTACCATTCACCCAGAAGAGATTTAAGGGGCCTGAAGGAACCAACCCTCTCTGGACACATTACTGATGACTACTGAGGTCATATGCCTTGGGCTCATTCTGGACAAGGGACTGATGTGGAAGGCACAGCTGAAGAATGTAGTGAATAAGGCCTACAGATCTTTTGGACCTGTAAGGGCACATTTTGTAAAACATGGGGTCTGAAACCCAGGGTGGTGCACTGGATCTACACCATGGTGATCAGACTCATGTTGACCTACGATTCAAAGGTTTGGTGGCTGAGGGTCAGATACAATCTCAGCAGGACAGAGCTCAGTAAGGTACAGAGATTAGCCTGTCTGGCTATAACAGGGGTGATGAAGATGACTCCAACAGCTGCGATGGAGGTCCTTTTGGATCTTCCTCCTCTTCAAATGATGATTTAGATGGAGGCCCACGTGGAGATCTAAAGACTAACATGTACCCAACAGTGGTGACCTAGATCCACCAACTTCGGTCACACCAAAAAATCTTGGGATATGAAGCAAGAACCCATCCTACAGATGGGGTCTGACAGATGCTTCTGAGATAGGTATGCTACAAGCCATTCACAGTCAAGTGTCCTGACAATGGGTTCAACCCAGACAATAAAGGGGGCCTGGACTGGTACACAGACAGGTCAAAGACCAATTAAGGCACTGGTGCTGGTGTGTATAGATGGGGCTCATGAAGGTAGCACAGTTTTGGGCTCCACACCACAGTACTGGCTGAAATATATGCCATTAAGGCAGCTAGTAAACAGCCCCAAGTGTGATAAGACACAAGCAGGCATCTGAAATGGCCTCACAAGTTCTTTGTTAGTGTGAGGCTTTGGCCACATTAATATTCAGGCATCTGGGTTGTCATTTTATGAAACCAGGTGACTTTGAAGACATCCCTGTCAGCAAGATACTGCACTTTGCTCAAGGTGTGGGACTACTGAATGAACTCAAGGGCTGTACAAAAGTTCGGTCACAGTCAAAGTGCATGGGTCACTCGGTGCCCGCCCTTCTGTATTCTATTCTATTCCTGTAAAGCATCAAAGTATCACTCTGTCTGCACATTTTTTTGTGTGTACACAATTTTAACTACCAATGCACATAAAGATTTATGTTTGTTTTTGTGCACATCACAAGTGTAACTCACAAATTTGCCAGAGGGAAACATTTTGTCCATGAGCATGATGGATTTTAAGATTAATGACTCCAGCTTTAAGCTGTTCCAGTTACATCCCGTGCAATAGTTATGCTATATGTACATAACATTATTACTTATGTATATTGCAGTCGCGTTCAAGGCATATCAATAGTAATATTACGGACAATAAGGAAGTATGACTTAGCTTCTGTTTCTTTACATTACTGCAGAAACACAAGCACATTTTATGATATCTAGCCGGCACCATAACTACACATTCATCACATTAATTATGCTAATGACAGTACCTGAGAAAGAGAGAAACCAACTGAAGCTTCAGGTCTGGGGAGATGTAACTCTACATCATTAGGTAGTAGTTTCTTATATTTTGAAGGATCATTAGTTTCAGCAGTCTTAGACCACTTTTTGTACTGCAGAGTAGTAATATATAAAAAGCAATAAAAGGATGACCAGGTGTTGATACAGTCCTTAATAACTGTGCATACACAACAATAACACACATACAAGGTCTAAAGACTCTTACAGCATGTTGCTGTAGACCTAAGTGTTCTGGCATATGATGCTGTGTTGTTGGACAAATGGTTCCTGTTTCAAATGACAATTGTGGATTTATCTTTAGGGTCAAGCAGTTGGGACTATGATTCTTCAGAATGTCAGAAACTAAATCATCCAATGACGCAGTTTCATATCCCAGAAGACTTCACCATCAGATATTCGTCACATTGAAGATAATTTGTAATTATTCAAAATATTGCAAAATGTCTTTACTGGTATTGTACAAATGTAGCAGGCAACAGCATTAATTTGTACAAGCAGAACAAACGATGTATACAAACAAGTACCGAATTTGAATCATTCTGGGCGGCGTTGGACAAGGAGAAATGTGGGATTATCCCGCATTTACCGACCATCACATACCATTGACAAAACCTCCTCGAACCCTCTGTGCCACACCGGGCCTGTTACAGGACTCCTTTTACCTTTTACAATACCACTGACGTTAAGTGCGCACAGTCGGCATGTTCTTTCCTAGCCATAATCGAATACATGAATGTGGTCGAAACCACTGTGGCATGCATTCCTAGTAGTAGTAGTCCTTTGAGTCTGTTCAGACTCCTGGAGATCCCATAAAGGATTTTCGGGGCAAGAGTTACTGTCTAGGAGTGGTTTGCCATTGCCTACTCCTGATTTCATTTCACATTTGTGCGTTCCCTGTTCCGAGTCTTTTCCTCCACCAACATGCGCCACTTTTTCCTATCTTGCACTGCTTCTTTTAAAACACCCAAACGTAGGCCGGTGGTTTCGTTGATGCTGTCAAGCAATCGCATTCATGGTTTTCCCTGCCTCCTGTATCCTGCGACTTGTCCAAGCATAATGTCCCGCTCCAGTGACCCTTTCGCTCTCATGTGGTCGAAACCACTGTGGCCTGCATTCCTACTCGAGTATACAACTACTATCGTGCCATGTACTAAGACGTTTCCTTCTGCTTAGTTTCGGGTGGACACTATGTCTGACAACTTTAGACTTTCCTGTAGTTGGTGGCAGCTAATTCCTCCAGAGCGTTCTTACCGGCTGTTAAACAGCACAATACAGAGATCTGTCAATGGAAAGCCGTGAATTGCAATTGGTGCATACTCAAGTGCCTTTGAAGTATTAGCATTGCGGTCACAGATTATATATATATAATTTCGGTTGAGACGATCGCAGATTAACGGTGTTGCACACACACACAACCACACACACACGCGCTCTCTCTTTCTCTCTCTCTCACATTCACAATTTGGTGCGTCTCACATGCGACATGATCTGTGCATGCGACTATAGATGGCAGGAAAGACACACTGCGGGTCCACAGATTCCGTCTGTCTGAACCTATTCTAGAACACAGATTAATACTAGTACTACATGCTCTGTGGTCTGATCCATGCTTCCGTCCAACAACACTTTACGTGGCACATCTCATCTACGAGGGCACAGATCATCTAGTACGAGGCTGGCGTGTGCGAGTTTTGCGTGTAAATATGGCTCCAAACGTGAAGCAAGGCAAATCACTCCAGAAAAGAAACGCCCTGAAAGAAGTGAAGATGTATTACGAGAAGCTCTTTACAAGACAGTTTGTGTATTCACTGGTGTTTGATCCGAGCAGTATGATGTTTGTGGCATGTTGTCTTTTATTGGCAGAAATTGTAGTCAACATTTTAGTCATCCAGAATGTGAAATATACAGAGATTGATTGGGTGGCATACATGCAAGAAGTAAAGGGTGTTTTGAATGGAACATTCGACTACACACTTTTGAAGGGTGACACTGGACCACTCGTTTATCCAGCAGGTTTTGTTTATATTTATATCGCTCTGTATTACGCCACAGATCATGGACAGAATATTAGATTGGCTCAATATATATTTGCCGTTATGTACATTAGCCTTCTGTGTTTGGTGTTTAGAATTTACATGAAGAGCAAGAAAGTGCCTCCGTATGTTTTGGTTCTAACTTGTTGTTGTTCATATCGTATCCATTCAATATTTGTTCTACGACTATTCAATGACCCGGTGGCCATGTTACTATTTTATGCTGCTGTGAATCTTTTCCTAGATTCAAAATGGAGCCTGGCAAGTATATTATACAGCATCGCAGTATCAGTAAAAATGAATATTCTCCTGTTTGCACCACCCATTCTGTTGATGTATTTAACTTGTCTTGGCGTTAAGGGTACATTGATACAGTTGGCAATATGTGCAGCTGTTCAAATACTGCTTGGAATACCATTCATTCTTGCCAATCCTATAGCTTACATTCGTGGTGCATTTGATTTTGGGCGTGTGTTTTTGTATGAGTGGACAGTGAATTGGAGGTTTTTGCCAGAGGACATTTTTACAAACTCATTCTTCCATGTGAGCCTCCTTGCCTTGCACATAACCTTGCTGCTGTTCTTCTACAGTTCTGCATTGGTCTCCCTACGTAGTTATTCTACATTTATTAATATTGGGAAGAAGTTTAGGAGACAGCTTTCAGATCACTCAGGAACAGTGAATATGGACACAGCATCACAATTATTTTTGCTGCCACTCTTCACTGCCAACTTCATTGGTGTAACCTGCAGTAGGTCCCTCCATTACCAGTTCTATGTCTGGTATTTTCACAGCCTCCCATACCTTCTCTGGTCCACTCACTTTACCAGTGTCAGCAGGCTATGCATCCTTGGTATAATTGAATTGTGCTGGAACACTTTTCCATCCACGTACCTGAGTAGCATCACTTTGCACTTGTGCCACATAATAATACTAGTTGGTCTTGCAAGGAACAGGCCAAGTTCGAAATTGAAGTAACAAGTGGTTCATATGGTTAGTAGTGTAGAAAGGTGTTAATTCCCCATGACAAATGACTGTTTTTAAATGTGATGTGATGAAAGACAGCATTGGTAATTAAAAATTTACTTCAGCAGTATCAGGATGTGCAGAATAATGCTGCTTTCTGTATTTTAATCCACAAACCATCGATTTGCTATTGAAAAGCCACTTGAGTGATTAATGACCATCACCATGCATAAGTAGGGGGTTTTATTTTGGAATGAGTGCTGTGTATATATGTATGAAGAACAGTGTTCATGAGTGATATTGTGCATCAACCTTCATCCAGTTGGAGTGAAATAAAAAGATTGTTGTTAAAAATGTTTGTGATTTGTTGCTCTCTATAGTGTGTGTGTTATTGCTATACACCTTGGCAGGGTTCTATACATTTGCAAAAAATGTGGAGAATACTTCCCAAGTTGAAGGCACGTGAAGCATGGCATGAAGCAAGATTCATTTTTAACGCTCAACATGATTTAGATACCACCATACAAAATTAACATACCTAGGTGATATACTACCTGTGCACTCCTGCACAAAGGCCAGTCTAGGAATTTGATCATTAGCCTTTTCATTTAGTACCAAGCAACATGGGAAGGCAGATGATTTTTCTCTTCAGTCATTAGTATTTGCCTTGTATTGACTTGACTTGTAACTGGAGAAAACTGAAAATCTAAGTGTAAATTGAGTAAAGTGAAAAGCTGTTGAAACAGAAGTCCTGTCAAACATACTCTGTTGACTCAAACATAAAGGTAACCCTGCATATAAACCAAGTTCCCTTCACTGCTTTCAGTTTTCATGAAGGTATACAAGCAGAATATGTCTAAATTTGGGTAACTTTGCTAGGCAGCCATTGAATACAATATATATAGCTGGTAGTTTTGACTACCAGCTATATATATTTTATTCAATTCTATAGAACACAACGGGGATGTCTCACCTAAAAGTTCTACCAGCCATTTGTCATATCATTTATTCTGATTCCCTGGATTCTTACAGGATTATGAAATCCGTATAGATATGAAAATGGTCAACGCTGTAGATAAAAGTAACAAAAATAATTACTTCTGAAGCAGTGTCAAGAAGTGACGTCAGTATAAAAAGTGTACAAGAATTGTAGATACTAGGCCTAGTATGATTGAGGATTTCATTTATTACACTCATTCCAAAGATCGAAAAAGTGTAACAACCAACGGATATAGAACCATTCCTACATAGATATATAAACAAGAAGTAGGAGAGAAGAGTGGCGCATTTCCCTCACTGCAAATAACATGACAAAATTATGTGGAATTGAAGCCTTTTTATGTACCGAACAATGGAGTTCATAATGCCAGTTTCAATTGCCCAGCTTCTAGTGCACTCTCGTGGCGCCGAGGTTGTACTGCTTGGTCAGCTGAATCTCGTGCATACCTGGACCTGGAGTTATTCATCTATGACTAGGACGTACTCTGATCTGTGTGGATGTGTGTCTGTAATCTTTGCGATACACAGTTTACGCAATTGGTGCGTGGCTGCGTGTTTTGAAGTTTGTAATTAGCGTGGTTGTATCTCATGTAGTGAATGGTGCTAAAGACGTTGAAAAAGAAAAAAAGCCGAGGAGACACACTTATCACACTGATGTTATAGAATGAGTAATTATGTCTCGTACACATTCACCAGCGCCAACTCCAGATATTATTCACCCAGCACATTCCACTAAGAAGGTTGGTTATGTTTCACATATGTAGTAGTTTTATGGTTTTCAGCAATTGATTTCTTCGATTATAGGTTTCATAGTGGAGTTTATGGTTGTCGGATACGCTCACTGGAGACAAGTGGAGCTGTCTATTGCAAGTAAAAAATAGTTTAATTACCGAACTCCGTACATTTGTACGTTGCTTTGACAACAGACCTTGGTTGCGCGTAGGAATTTCAGTGAAAGTAAGTTTTATTGTAATGTGTGCCGCAGAATTTAACCTCCTTCGCAAATTGTACTTTCACCCGTCATACAGTCACTGTGTAAAAAGAATGGTAAAGTAAGCGCATTTTTATTTAAATTCGAAATCGGGATTTCTGCCTGCTTTAAGTAGTTCTTTTCGCGATTGTCTTAGAACATGGGAATAATTTATTTCTAATCTGTTATGATGATGGATTGTTTTAGACAGAAGATTTTCAACAATTTAATTTGCCATTGTGCCCAAACAATGAAGCAGTAATGCGTGGAACGTTCCTTGCTTAATGTTTCTTTTAGGTCTCATCAAATTAAGGTTTAGAAAGTGGTACAGAGTCGGACATGCGCTTTTATCCCTTGTGATACTTAAACTGTTTACCATTCTTCAGCAACCAACACCAACAAGTGCTCTTAGTTCTGCAAGAGAAACCTACTTGCAATTGGAAATTGTAACATTATGAAAAGACATACTTTTATTTCTGTGTTGCTGTGTTTTTGTGTGTGATGTAATGGAAACATGATGCAAGTGGGTTGGAAGCATAGCTCTGACAGTAACTGAAGTTCCTAGTGCAGACTGACTTTCTGTCGCTAATATGAAAGCTGACACTTGGCAAATAACATGTTGATTTTAGTATCTGTGGGAAGTTGCTGTTGTCATTTGATCTCCTGTTACTGCTTGAGAACCCAAGATTCTGTGTTGG
>Ga0209628_10001957_pt1 | contig 13716 bp, 4 predicted proteins | sample TergutCu122P4_FD_187285 | JGI IMG/M metagenome (GOLD analysis project Ga0209628, IMG submission 187285) | Cubitermes ugandensis P4 segment gut microbial communities from Kakamega Forest, Kenya - Cu122 P4 (SPAdes) (version 2) | ecosystem: Host-associated > Arthropoda: Insects > Digestive system >...
CGAGTAGAATGTAAATATACACGTTTCTTTCACACTTAACTTGGCTGTCACAAAAAAAAACCGTGGGGGATGGAGAAAAACTACTTACATATTTGAATTCAGCGTTAAAAGTTCTATTATGATTAGATATTTTCCCTCGTGTGCCAAAAAAAAAGTTAAATTTTGTTGTCCAGTGTTATTGATCAAATTCACGAGCTAATCTTGGAAGACTGCCAGATTTCAGCTAAATCAATAGCTGAGCAACTGGGCATCTCACGTGGGCGGGTTGGGTCCATCATTATGAAGATTTGGACATGTGGAAGCTCTCCGCAAAGTGGGTCCTGAAATGCCTGAACACAGATCAAAAACGTCAACGTTGCCAGTTGTCTAAGCAACTTTTGGAATTTTTCCAACGCGATCCAAATGATTTCCTGTCACGATTGGTGACCATGGATGAAACCTGGTTATATCACTATGACCTGGAGACAAAGCAACAATCAATGGAGTGGCGGCATAGCGGCTCAACCCGACCCAAAAAATTCTGAGTGCAAAAATCTGCTGGAAAAGTTATCGCCTCGATTTTTTGGGATCAAGACGGCATCCTCCTCATTGATTATCTTCCAAAAGGCCAAACTATCAACGTGGAGTATTACTCATCTCTGCTGGTGCAAGTGATGGACATTTTGAAGGAAAAACACCGCGGGAAGGTCACCAAGGGGTCTTGTTCTTGCATGACAATGCCCCGGCTCACCGGACACTTGCAACACAGAAGAAACTGGCCTACCTGGGCTTCCAATGTCTTGATCACCCATCCTATTCTCCAGATCTGGCCTCGTCAGACTACCACCTGTTCCCTGGATTGAAAAAACAACTGAAAGGTTGCCATTTTTCGTCCGACACAGAGGTCATTGCTGTTGCGGAGACCTGGTTGGATGGACAACCTTCTGAATTTTTTTTGAATGGCTTGCAGAAGTTAGAGCAATGGGCTAAGAAGTGTATTGAGCTTCCTGGGGAGTATGTTGAATAAATCCCAAGTTTGTTCACTGTAGCTTGTTTCCATCCTGGTCGGGCTAAGGACTTATCAGCATCCCCTCATAGCATACACTGAAGCATACATTTGTGCGCGATGGAACATCATGTAAGCAGTTAACACTTCACCATGCTCACAGATAATGTGACAGGAACTTGGCAAAAGTAATTCTCACCATGAATCACACCTTTAATTTCAATCATGAAAAGACAATGTTGAAGTGTTGAAGTTGTACTGCTTGGTAGGTAACAATGACTGGACAAAACCTGCTGAAAGTAAAACTGAAGATAAAGAAACTGGAAGTGCTGTTACTGCGAATGAATAATGTGCAGAACCAATGAAAATACCACATGTTGGTAGTCTCATTCACTCTGACGACAAAATAAAAGAATAACATTGGTCCAACTACATCCCACATGGTCACTAAAGACAGGTAGTACTAAAAGATGCAACTTCAGACAGGAAAACTACAACCCTGTTGGTGGAAGGAACAGATAACAAAGCAGTTAGAGTGGTTGGGATAAGTACATGAACAATTCTTGGACCTACCGTTAGCTACAGAAGCAAGAGCAAACAAAGAGTATGTTACCACCCAGGCACTACAGCAGTGGAAAGTGGCAACATGTTGTCAATTCTCTACCTCAATGTTCCCTTTCAAGGCACCTTCAGGATGGGTGAAGGACTTCAAGCACAAACGCAAAATCAGAGACACATGACAAAATATATCAACAATAAGGACAACACACTCTGTGAGCATATCTACATAACTGTATCAAAAACATACAGCTGCAGTAACTCCAACTTATAATCTTAACTGTGTGTTACAAACCAGACAAGATTCGAATACCATGTGAAAATCAGGTGAACATTATCACACAAAGAAGATAACAGAAATTCTAGTACAAGACCAATCAAAATTACGTATTCTTTTACTGCAATTATGGCATCAGGTAAACCACAACCTACAGTGTATGTCTGTCCGCAAGAAATAAGTTGTGCATTTGGTCCTTACACACTTGTGAAGAAGTGAAAACATTATCACAGAAATCCCTTCAATTAAAATGACAGTAGACCATGTTTACATCGAAAATAATGCCAACAAAATGTACACCGTCACAGTGTCAGAACTGCCTAGTTTACATAGATGTTAACCAAGAACTACCCAGTAGGGAAAACTGTACAATAAAACACACACTCATAGGCAACAAATTACAGCATGTTTTTACAGCACCATGACAGCATGCATGGTATGCTGTCACACGAGTAACATCACATTAAGTTCTCGACAATGTAAATCGAGTACCAAAGATAACTGCATTGCTAATTTCCTAGGGTCACAGATACAAGCACAACAGGCATCCACACAGTTATTAGTAAGTCAGGTCCACAGGGTCATTTCAGGGCAAAAACGGCTACTATAAGCATTAACAGACATTTCCAACTGGTACTGACAAATTTTTTTACAGCTTCCTAGCCCATTTCAAACATGGTTGTTATAATAATGACTTCCACAGGAATCAATCCCTGATCACCTGCTCCTCAAACAAGACCTCTACAGCTGTGCTACCAGAAATGGCATGTTAAGTACAACTGTGTATTACAAAGAAGCTATGTAGTGTAACACCTAATATTTTGGCCCCAAAGTAAGAGTCTACCACCACACTGCAAAACCAGGATCAAACCAGTTTTCAATAAACTGCATTCCCTTGTACACACAGAGATGCTCAAGGGGACCAATAGGTGAAGTTCAAAGTACTCACAAATATTTGCCATAAAAGCACTTCCTGAAACTTTACAAAGCCACATCTTTTTCATCATTTGACAACACAAACTGCCAGTGACACCTTTCAAATCGTGTGTGTTCTTAAAACTGGAATTCCAATTCTCCACACGAAGATGAAGCAATGCTGTATTTCGTATTTGAACTAACATCATTATGGTGCAGAGACATTAACTTTCATGTCACTGTTTGCATTGGACATTTAATCATGCTTGCTGAACTATCTACATATGACTAACTTCAACCATGGTGCTTCTTTATGACTTCTTACAAAGACAAAAGAGAAAATTACATTATAACAGAATATGGAATGGACAACTGGAAACACCTGTGACTTACCTTGAAACCTAACTCCATATCGTAGCATCCACCTTCATTTATGTGAGAGTTTACTTAAGTGATGCTAGAGATTTTAAATATCCAACTCCATTCTTGTACCAACACACTGATGCATGCTACATATACCAAATTAAAAAGAATTCATCTGATTCCTATACAATTCAAAGCAATATGCATTACAACGCCAGATCAGTAATGACAAAAATAAATATCGATCAGAATGTGTAAACTGGAACTTCCTCAGAGTGTCTACATGGCATTAATACACAGCTGTATCTACAGTCCTTTAACCACTGTACGTCTACATGAAAAATGAAACATTTAGATTTCACAATAACAGGCATAACCCTTTTGGTATGAATAACATTTCATGATGAAAAAATTCTACTGACATTTTTAACATTTAACCCCTGCATAAATACTAAAAAGCGCAAAATTCTGTCTTGCATTGTTACGTTCTTCCTACTTACAAAGAATTCATGTGTTCTGAAAAAATCTGCCACTAGTTTCTACACATCTACAACGTTGATATGGCCCCAATAAGCACAACATTTTAGCCTTTACCCGTAACTCTCACAGAACTGGATCCAACACGATGTATAGCTATGTGCTACAGTTGCCCACTCCAAAGGAAAAGTTCAAGTGGATGAAGTTTAAACCTCTATGTCATCACACCATATGGTGCCACAATACATTTACACCTGTATTAATTTACCCCATAACATAGGTGTTGCTGAATGGATAGGAAGTGGGCACTTCATATGACAAGTACTTCTTTACATGATTCTGCTCATTATATACTTTAAAAAAAATCCAAACTGTACTCAACAGTTAATACCTAACCTTTGCATGCCAGGTTTAATTGCCGACTGTCCTTTGACACTGAGTTTTCATCCCATGCAAGGCCATTTAAATTTCCAAAATATAGCAATTCACACACTAAATTATCTAAATTACAATATTAAACCTGCAACTTCAAAAAGTACTGGATTTTTTAACATACGAAACAGTCCACTCGTATATACATTTGTGAATATCCATCAAATATCAGTTTCAATTAGATGGAATCTTTTAACATGTACTCAAAATATATTATTTGTCTCAACTATTTTTTCAGAAAATTACCTACACCAGTACTTCTAAGGTGCCAAAAAATTTTGAGTGTAACTGTTCAATGCAGTCAAGTACAGCCAACTTAATTATGTACAACCTCAAACTTCCTGCTTCCCAGCTGCTACCATCATAAGTAGGTCTATGTTGTTTTTCAGAAGCTACATGGAGTGCATGATGAAAGAGACTCTCCCCTCACAGCTGAAAATCAGGCAGTTGATGGTTTTATTACAAGTCTCCAACCACCTTACACACCTAATAATGGTACATGGCTTTCAGTTCCAAGAGTCAAGACAGGAGAAGACCACATTGTGCAACTAATACTTGACACAGAATGTGAGACATTAGAAAAGCCTCAATATCAAGTTCAAAGGCTGATAAACAGGGAAGACAAACAGAGTAGGGTGAAAGAAGATTTACTTTTCTGCACCTTGTGCAGCAAGTTACAGATGAAAAGTGTGGCTATGAGCACATGGCTCACTAAGCCAGTGAGCACAACTTCAAGATGAGTTTAAGGTCACTTATGACAACAAAGGTTACAAATAGTGCATAACATTCTTCCACAGCAGCACTATGCCAATGGACAACTAACAGTGAAATATAAAAATCTATAAAATGTACATCTTCCTTACCAAGGGCAAAGGGTTCCACATTAAGCGTACTGCAGTAGACCAAAATCGGTTTCACACAAATACACATTTACGTTTTAAGAGAATGATGAGACCTGTGATTTTCCTCAATCCTTCGTAGCCTGGCAGTATGAATCCAAACTTTGAAACTGTGTACAGCCACCATCAGGTGCAGAGTTGCAGCCTGACTGACCTTTGCAATCTGAATTCAAAACCAGTCATTCCATCTCCTTTTAGGTCACAGATATTACCCTGCATCCTCTTACTATATATCCCCCTAATATTTATGGTGGCCATGTAACTTGCACTCTCCTCACATTTTACAAGTATCTCCACAGCGCATGATCCAGATTCATATAAATATCAATAATTATTCTGCATGTGAACCACTGCATACCCAGCAACAGTTCAATGCATGTAATTCAGCAATGGCATTTTCGAACAGCAGGACAGTCATTTCCACTCACAATACAGCACACTTACTGATCAACAAACTGTTTTCTCTTATTAGCCACAATATCTTTAACACAAACTGTAACAATTCACACCAAACTAAGGAACAGACATTTTAACATATGAATGTACATGTTCCAATTAAAAAACTATTTCATATGATAGTGCAAAAGTAACAAAAATCTCTCGAAAATGTGGTAAATTACTAGTATCTCAGAATAACAACCATTAAGTCTTGTATTACAGAGAAATAACAAGATGATTAAATCTTAGAAATATGTATCGCCAATCAGTTCAGAATCTCATACTATCATGCCCCCTACATACAAAACAATCTTTGAAATAACAAAACCACAACAGGGAATCTAAGCAAGACTCATGATATCTGAAGACAAAGTAAGTGGGCTCACACAGGAACACACACGGATGGTATTTGACAGCAAAGATATATCGTGTACAAAAAAAACTCCATCAACAGCATCATAAGATGAGATGCATGGAGCATAAGTATGTAAGCAAGACAAGTAAAAAATGCACACAAAATGGTGGAAGGAAAACCTAAAATGAGACCAATGCATAGATTACAATATTTAACCTTTAAATGCCAGCAGCTAGACATTTAAATTCTAGTCCATGTTTGATATAAAATATGACTTGACACAAAAAGAAGATAAATTATGAAATACATGGCATTTTGAGGGAAACAAAACAGACTGTGCCAGTCTTAAAAATGCAGTAGATATAAATACATAAACATGCTTCCTTGGGGTGTAATCTATTGTGTCCTACATACAGGATGGCCAGTTGTTAAGGGTTAACATATAGCATATGGCATTTCAAAGCCAGTTTTCAACATATTCAAAAATAATCAAACAGATGTTTGTCGCATTCAAAGAAATAGTGTTAAAAATGGTTAAAATGCCAAAAGCTGTTATGCAAAATGTGGCAGGTTTTCTGGTGTAGGGGAACAGCTTAGAATAGTAACAACAACATGAACTAGGAAATTTGTTGGCCATGTAGGCCTAATTTAAAAATCCCAAGCCCTTACTGCAGCAATCAGGTGCACAGTGCTCAAAGCAAAAGTTCCACACATTTCCAAAAGGTCCGGCACTCTACGGGCTAGATCGATGGTATCAAGCAAGAAATGCTGAGAACAAAATGTATAAGAAGAGTGCAAAAGTACAGATTCATCTACACACAGAAAGCTACTGAAAATCTTTTCTGGTGTATGAACCAAACAATGCTGATGGAAGTGGGCTGATCTAAGGAAGCAATGGGTTTCCAAACTTATGCTAGCTGCTACATTCTGAGCTAGTTGATAGTACCATTTACCAAAGTGCCTGCTAGTCTTTCCTCACGTAGTCTGCTATACCACTAATCAAACTGGTTGCAATTTTTCCTGTCCTAATTTGCAGTACTACTTATCGAACTGGCTGATACTCTTCTGTTTCCTAAAACAGAGTGGTCTTGCCTGTACATAGCACATTTGCTGCAAATACTCGTATAAAGAAGTATACAGTATGTTCATTCACCACAGTAAGATACAGAAAGAATGTGTTCAAAAAATCTCCCATTTTCTTTTATGTGAGCATGACAAATTAAGACAGCAATAAGAAGCGTTACAAACAATTTCTTCCCCACATGTCAAATACCCCCCCACCACCCAAATAATTACTTAGCAAATTCTAAAATGGCTTAATTATAATCATTGCCTACATCTGCTACAGACATCTAGCAAAGTGAGTTACAAGTAGCATCAGAAGCAAGAAGTGTGAGGCCTCTCTCCCAAGATAAACAGCAGCATAAACCTGGCCCAAGGAAACATCCTCTAACATTTCTGGTTGGTGATGAGATTCATACTAAGTGTAACCAACAGACTTGTAACTATTCACCACTGGCTTTTAATACAGGCATAAATTTCTGTTATACAACTCACTTCCTTTCACATTTTCAAACTCCATTAACTCTTCTAATGTTTTAAAACAGTTCTCTCTGGAAATGTATTACAAAATCAAAATCATAAATCATATTTTGAGAAGCACCATAGTAGAAGACTTCAATTCAAAAGTTGTAATTGTACTCACCCTGTAAGGAATCCTGTGACTGGTTCTCCCCTGATGGTCCAGGCTTGGCTAATATCTGACCTATAAATATAGAGCATGCAGGTTACACAACAAATGTATGCACATGTGCCTATGAATCTGTGATTAAGAATGAATGGATGAAAAAACATGGGATAATTCAAGCCCCTTCCCAACAAATCACAACTCCATTCCACCTAGCTTCACAAAGTGCTTACATTTACACCTAACACATTATTTCACGCTCATACAGTAATGCTGACACAGCGACAGGCGTATACAAATATATATATATTTGCATTTCTGCACTTTGGTGTGATAAATTTTAAGAATACACTTAGAATGGCAAAACGTTTCCCAAAAAAAAAATGTCAAAAAGTCACATTTCTTTTAAAGGTCATGAAAAAAGTTCAATTGGCTTCTAGCTGAAATAAACACACACTGCACCACGATTGTTGCAACAGGAAATCTGCATGAACTAGGTACTGGAGGAGGGGAAAGAAAACCTGGTCAGTTACTATTTCTTTAAATATGCTGTATCATATGCAGAAGTTATTCAGCACTGAATCAGACTGTTACATAAACATGACAGCCCAGATACCTTAGTCAATATTAACTGGGCACACACTGGGCAGCCTAAGAACTGTGGGCCAGATTTCTTGCGCAGTCAAGAAATTTGTCTCTTCTTCCCACAGCATCGAGCCTGGATATGAGGCTCACCTAGATGCATACTCAATGGTACCAAGGCTTAGAATACGTGGAGTTATACCTCTACTCCCAAACATGCATTCATGGCAGACACAGTGACAACATTAATATGAGCACTTTACTCTTACCTTTGCAGTTACCTTTACCAGGAACAGAAAGGATTGGAAAATGACCACAATCCACTCTGACGTACTTCCTGAACAAGTGACCAGACTATGTAAAACAGCTTTTACGGTGATCTGACTAATGAGATTAATGCATAAAGACAGGCAATACAGAAATTACGCACTGACCAGAAGCAATGGATTAGTCACAGTGCTTGCCACAGGTAACACTGCATCTTCAGTAATGACTGAGGTGCACTGGTAAAAGACCAAAAATATTTAACAACATAATTATGCTTTATTTTACAATGCTGCCAGTAATGCAGGTCCACGTATCATCAAATGGTACAATCACTTATGCAGAATTAACTGGAGTGAGGTACTACAATGCATGTTCAACAAGTAAGGTTCCCCAACCTGTAACAGTCATGTTTTATTACCTATTTTATTTTTTTTGTAGGATGTAGCGCGTGTAGCAGCAGTAGGTACCTGGTACAACATGCATCACACACTGCACCTGGATGAGATCTCTTCGGATCACATAAGAATGAGGGCACGTTAGTATGCATACTCCACACAGGATGTCAACAACCACACACTTATACTTGGAACTACTATTATATATCTTTAACATCACAGTGTTGTAAACGTTATGCATATCAGGTTTTTACTGAACAATGAACTCATGGTAAATGAGAGAGTCTGCAGTGAATGCACTGCCTCCCAGTATTCTATACAGTTTCATTTTAATCAGCATTCTAATGTGCTGCCATGCACAGAGCATTACACCAGAAATGAAGACATGAATTAAAAAGTGTTGTAAACTGTAAAGGGGCATTAATGCAGAGGTGTAAAATGGATCCAGAACAAGGATTACCTGTCCTGTCTCAGAAGCAAAGTCCTATGCAAACATCATAGTACGTTAAACTATACTTTGGCCTCAGACCACTCCTATCATTTTTTTTAAATATGACATTGAAATTTAAATTGGACCATTCTAATTATTGCACAGTTAAAACACAATCCCATCAATACTATAACATAACCTTTATCACAATGGAAAGGGTATTTAAACTTTTGTGTGTGGTTTACATGAAAAACGAATTTGAACAATAAAAAGGATAAAATTGTAAAATATGTGAAATTTCATATGATATGCAGCATGTCTTACAAAAGCAGTATGCTTCCTTGTTGCCTAAATATATAAAATGAATTTCTAGGGGTGTACTTTGTGTGTCTGCATATGCAAACACAGGTCTTTAGGGGTTTTTCAAAACATGATCCACTTTGAAATGTTATTCAGTGCAATGAGGATATAATTTTGTATACTCCTGTGGTTAATGTACAATTCAAAGTAGTACGAAGCCACAAGCAGTAAATTTGATATCGTCAAACAATACCACCAACAGGGACAAATTTGCAGATAACAACATACGCATACTTGCACTGCTGTTATGTGTGTGAGCTCCAATATTCTGCAGTTCATGCAGTCACAGTGTTTTTGTGCACCTAATGGGCTTTGACAAATGATAAGAGAGAATACAATGGCAAGACACCATCTGGAAAGCTTTAAATAATCAGCAAAGTTTACAAGAATGGTGGGACTAAGACTGCCAATGCCTACACAATTCTACTCTCAACACTGTACACGCACTTGAAAAATGAGGACTCAACTACAAAGTGGAGAACATTCAAAAAGAACAGGAAACCCAATGACCTAAACATGGTGATATGTGACAAATGACATAATGGTTTTGTCATGCTAGAGATTACTACTGCCCTAGTTAAGGTGGATGCAAACACAACTGTTGAGAGACAATTTCTGTACCAGTTTTCAAACAGCTGGCTTCAAGGATTTAAGCAGTTACATATTACTTACAAGCTAGTACTGGCAAGGGTGGTGCTGCAAATGTCGAGCCTTCCTATTCTAAAGTAATACACACTAAAGGGCAAAATCAATGAGGATGAAACAACAATCAGGCCTAGTTAATAGATAAAAAAAAAACAGTGCTTATAAAAGGACACACTTTTCCACTGCACACAATTCAAACTGAAGTTCTACATTTCTTGTGAATAAAACCAAAAGATGCACTGCATTCCACTTTTATTGGTATTATGACTCTACATGTTTCGGGCAGCCGAGAGTCATAAAACCAATAAAATTGGAATGCAGTGCATCTTTTGGTTTTATTCACAAGAAATCCGTTACGATGCACGGTCATACGATCGTGATGTTCTACATATCTATTATTACTAATAACCTTGCTATAATATAGTATATGTACTGTAGGAGATGTGAGACAAAAGTTTCCAGACTGGCCACATGGAACGCTAACCACATATAATGCAGTTGTGTCCCTCGGTACCTCTGGCTTGCTGTACTATACTACAGTGTTGTTGTACCAGAATATGGTGTTTTCGGGCAAAAGATATTCCAGTGCATTTGTGTTGTGTGTGTTCTGTTATCAATGTAGCCCCGTGAAATGGCAACTTTAAGGAACACAGAATCTGTGTAAAGTTCTGACCTTGAGAAAACAGCTGCTGAGAATTATAAAGTGTTTAGAAGAACTATTCATGATAACATCATGACCACAATGCAAACCACTGAATGGTATTTACATTTCAAAAGTGGCCAAACTTCTGTTGAGGATTTTGAAAATTCAGGATACCCATTGTCATTCACATGGACCAATGGCATATGATTAACAATGTCATCAGGCATTTAAGACAAGATGTTGGGAGAAAACACCAAGACAAATGGTGCACTCTGGTCTTGCTTTGGCATCATGACAAGCCTGCCCACACAGCTTTGTCTGTTACACAATTATTAACTGAACATGAATGGCACAGGTGCCCTGCCCCCTAACCCTGGCAAACTTCCTTCATCTTAAATTTTGCCAAACATGAAAATCCAGTTCGAATTTGAAGACATTGCACAGACACAAGCTGAACCACAGGCACAGCAGGTAACATCATAAAACAAGTGTTGTTCCAAGATGCTTCCAGGGCCTAGTGTAAGACCTCTGCAGCGGGGGAATGCTTTGAGAAAGACATTACTAATTTGCAACTAACGCTGTAGTTCACTTATCACATATGGGAAATTCCAAAAACAACCTTGGATATTTTAATTCCTTCTCTAATTTACAGTACTCACGCATCAGGAGAAACTAATGTCTGTGAAATCTCAGCCCTCTAAATGTGTCAGTTTTTGACACAATGAATCACAAAAGTCCTCAACATCTGGTCAGAATCGTTCAATGTGTGATTCCTCAAAAACAGTACCTCTGAAATGGTCTTTACAGTAAAGAGTTCAATGAGACCTAATTGTAAGAAGAGAAGTGAGGTGGGAAATAAAACCTACTTATAAAGCATTTATGACACAGCATCAGAGTCTGTAATTTTGATGTCTGGCATTCCATTATCCAATTTATAAGAACAAACAGTATTTACATATCATCAACAAGTTTTTATCATTAAGAAGTTATTTATGAACAATAAAAAGTCATACTGACCACCTGCAAAGACTGTTTATTACCACAGTCTAGTTGGGTGATGTGACACATTTCACAAGTCCATGAAGGCAATGGGTGTTATGCAAGAATTTCTATCAAAGCCACAAAATAAGGTTTTGAAACAAATATAAATACAGTGGAACTCATTTAACACTATGTTGATGAGTCACATATAAAGAAGTAATTGCTATGCCATGTGTTGTTGATGTGTCACATATTTCAACATTTTTATATGTGACATCCTATACATGCATTCCTCAGCTCTACTGTCACACCTATGGTGTCAAGGTTATCACAACCTTGAAGCAGGATGTTTGGGTCTCAGGTTACAGACACACAGACACTTCCTGACCACATACAATTAGAATCATATAATTGCAACAAGGCAACCAATCACAGATTCAGTAACCCTATATTTCCTTTTGTCACTTCTTCCATTAGAATCATGGCTTTGCATAAGACAGTTACGAAACACAACAATATTCCGTGTAAGTTATATGTGACTTCATTATTCTAATGTCTGATGATTGTGAATCTGAAATTTTGAACACGACTCGTCCACATAAACAATTGTGATCTACTCCTTAGTTTGTACTAGTGAAAGCACAACAGGTACAGTAAGAGGAAGAATGTAGTGCATCAGATAGGTACGATGATAAAACAAGCCTGGAAAGACAAGTTGCAGAGAGGCTATTCAAAATACGGCCTGTGTATGAATATTTTCTGCAGATATTAAGGTCTGTTTACAACCCAAAGAACTGTCACTTGATAAAACCACAATCAGGTGGCATGGTCACCTAAAATTTAAGATGTGAAATCCGGTATCAGGTTATGCATGTAAAATGAATATACACGCAGCCAAGGGGCTGAAGCTGAAGGACACAGTTTTATCACTTTTAAACAGAAACTTAGGCCGGCTGAAGCGGACGGACACAGTTTTATCACTTTTAAACAGAAACTTAGGCCAGAATCATCACACCCATCAAGCCATTTCCATAACAGTGTCAGATTAGCTGAAACACTGCTAGACAGATGAGAATTTGTGGCACTATGAGGACTAACAAGGGGCATTCCACCTGACCTAGAATGTGAAGCTAACCATTTGAAAAGAGGGCATTCAACATTCCAGAGGAAAAGTGAAATAACAGTCCAAGTGTGGACTGGCAAAAGACCTGTGCAACTGGTAAGCACAAGCCATTACAGAGCAGTAGTGAACGCAGGAAGAAAAGGCAGAAGAAAAGCCCTGGAAATAAAGGCACCTTGCATTGTTTTCCAGTACAATAAATTCACGATGGGCATAGATATGGCAGACAAGTACCTCCGTTACTACTCAGCTCTCAGGAACACCATCAAATGGCCTAATTTATATGCTAAAACTGTGCATTCCTCAATGCAATTTTGTGTACAAAACACTAAACACAAGCAAAAAAAAAAAGTATAAGAACTTTCTGCACAAGGTTGCAAGGTTCCAGATATCAGAAGTTCAGAATCCAAATCAGTCCAGTTCTGATGAACTGCACTCACCAGAGAAGCAACCAACACCAAGCTGTCCTAAACAGGTCCCCCAATTAGACTTTACAGGGATTTCAGCAAAAACAAACTGGACAAAATTCCTGCTGGTGGGGAGGGCAAGCAGTATCCTACAAGACAGTGTAATGTGCATGCTGCAGATAAGCAGCAAAGGAAAATTGGATACAATTGTAAATTCTGCATCATTCCGCATCACAAAGGGTCTTGTTTCAAGAAATACTACTCAATTAGAAATTGGGAGACTCTCTGTATGCAGTTTATTCAGTACTGGGTTCAGGAGTATCAACTATACAGGGTGTCACAGGAGGAAAGGGCCAAACTTCGGGAGGGTGTTACTTATGTTAAACTATACCGATATAACCCAAAACACCTATATCCAAAGTTGAACGGTTACGGAGATAATGGCCAGAGAAAAGTGTGGACATCTTGCATTTCCGCGTTCTATACGCCTACAGCTGTAT
>Ga0209628_10001958_pt1 | contig 13710 bp, 9 predicted proteins | sample TergutCu122P4_FD_187285 | JGI IMG/M metagenome (GOLD analysis project Ga0209628, IMG submission 187285) | Cubitermes ugandensis P4 segment gut microbial communities from Kakamega Forest, Kenya - Cu122 P4 (SPAdes) (version 2) | ecosystem: Host-associated > Arthropoda: Insects > Digestive system >...
TTTTTGATAAATCAAAAAAGATTGACCTACGGAAAGCCCTTCGGGAAACGAGGGGGTCAACATCACCGGACAAGGGGTCAGCATCGCCGGAATACGCAATTAGAAATATGTGCTATTTGGCTACTTGTTTTGACAAATATAAAGGTTGTTATTGAGAATTACAAAATTAAGCGAACATTTCAAAATATATGTCTTATAATTTTTATACCTGCTTTTATTTCTTTTCTTATCAGGTTTATTTAACATAAAGATTGTTTAAATGATTATTTTTATTAAATATAGTTTATGCTGAATTTTCCAAACCGTGTCCAAATATTTAGGACAAATCTTGCACAACTATTTTTATACGTAGAAATTACTATCCATACCAAAAACGGCGTAGCTGGATAGTAGTGTGCTTCCGGAATGTAGCCGATACGCACTTCACCGATTGCTTACATTACATTCCTGCTGCAAGGCGGAAACCGAGGGTTGGGCGTTGAGATGCAGGATCGTCGGCGCTGCGATAAGTCACCCATAAATGATGATCGAAGCTGTGCCAATCACCTCCGCGAAAAACGCGATGAAAACCGGATTCAGGTCCTTGCGGGTTGTTTGATGGGCTGACGGAATAATACGATATGCTAAACCAATCCTGACACCATTCGCTTACATTGCCGGTGACGTCATACATGCCTAATTCATTGGGCTTTTTTGTGCCAACCGGATGGCTGCTTTTGTTACTATTTGCATAATGCCATGCCACACTGTCTAAAATATCGCTACCGCTGTAAAGGTATCCTTTACTTTTATTGCCTCCACGGGCAGCAAATTCCCACTCTGCTTCGGTCGGTAAACGAAATTTTTTCCCCGTTTCTTTGTTAAGCCACTCGATATAGTGTTGTACATCATTCCAACTCACCAATATCACCGGGTCGTTTTCCGTTTGCGGGATAAACGGATTTCGCCAACTTGCTTCACTTCTATATATCCAGCCGGTTATCACCGGTACTGCCGCGCTTCCCTTTCGTTCTGCATCTGTAAAATAATTGGTTGCCTCTACAAATTTTCTGAACTGTCCGACGGTTACCGGATATTTGCCGATATTAAAACTATTCACAACAACTTGGTGTGCGGGTGTAATGTGATCGAAACAATCGTTTTGTCCGGAGGTGCAGCCCATTAAAAATGTTCCTCCTTCGACAAATACCATTTCAGGCACTGTGGGGTGTATATGGAGTGGCTCATTTTCGGCTTTTCTTCTTTCATAAGCGTATAAAGGAAAAGAGTCTCCGATATTTTGATAATATTTTTCAATTCGATTCATTTCATCATTGATGGTTAAAAAGTGAACAGCAACGACGAGTCGCATTCGTATATCATTGATATCAAAATGCTCATAATCATGTAAATAATTTATGAAAAATGGCATAAAAACTCCGACGCGCTCGAAAGGGTCAATATAGGCTTCAACTCCCGGATTTTCTTTTCCAAATGCTTTTAGAAATAAAAAATATTTATCATTAAGTTTGGGATGGACGCTTTTTAGGGCAAAAGTGTAGTTGTAATTTCGACAGGGTACAATAGCCCAAATCCGGTTAAAAGTATGTTCACTAATTTGATGATACATTCTCAACTGTTCGTGAAATGGAATTTTGACTTCAAAATTTCCTATTATCTCGGTTTCTTTCAATCTATTAATGAAACTTTGATAACATGCTTCGACATTATTATGCTCACACCCTTGGATCATACAAATCTGTTCAAAGAAAAAGTCTACAATCGTTGCTAAGTCTTTTATTTCTGCCTTATCAAAGATTGCGGCGATAGTTTTGTTGGACGCTAGTTTGCGTTCCGTGTCTGAGGACGAGTCAACGCTACATCCCATCAAAAACAGTATTAAAACAAGAAAAAAAATTTTTTTCATCATTCGCTTTTTCAGTATTTTCATTGCCTTTTCTTTCATTTGTTTTATTTTTTTTATAGTAAAACTTTACCGAATGCCTTCGATTCTGTCTATCTAATAACACTTTGTTTTTGTTGCGTTGGGAAAGGAATAATTTCCATAATGCCATGAGGTAACGGTATTTTTTTCTTTGAAGGGACTTCATCGCCATATTTAATAGAACTTTCCATTGCAGTTATTAATTCTTTAATGTTTTCTTTTGAATCAGCATTATAATGAAAAAACATAGACAAACATCCTCTGTCTTTTTTGTGAATGATTAAAACCTCACATTTCTCAAATTTATTACCCATAAACGGACTTCTTTGCAAGGGGAAGTAAATCGCAGTATCGGCGTGAAATTTGTTTTTTGCTTCAGAAGTTGAAAGGTAACAGACATAATCTTTCCATCTATCTTTAATGTCTTTATCTTCGTAATAGAGAAGCTCTTTAACTTTCCAAATATGTTCTCTATTTGCTCTGTCCCAGTCATATGTTGAGGTAACTCTATCTCCACGAATAGAATCTTCTCTTGTGAAAGGTTGCGATAAGTCAAAAATGGTTATAAATGTACCATCCTTAGATGTTAAATTTATTGTTTCAACGATTTTTTGTTCAATGTCATAATATACTGTATCAAAAACCATCATTTTATTGTGCGTGTAATAAATATTCATTACCGAATCAAGAACACTTCTTTCCCACAAGGGCATCCAATCCCACCCTTTTTGAGAAAAAGCGCCACTTACAACTAAAAACGGGGAAAAAAGACACATAATTATTTTCATAATCAATGTATTGATATTGGATACAAACTTGCATCCGTCCTCAATGTGCCTTATTGCAATGACTTCATAATCATCACCATTATTATATGGTTCTCTTTTCATTTTTTTTATATTTAATGTACCGCAAAATTACGAAAATTTCTGAAATTGTCTATCATTGCATAAAAAAACGCCCATTTCGGGCGTTTTTTTATAGAAAAATTAGTTTTTAACGTCGGGTGTTTTCACGTTCCGTTGAGGTATTCCGGCTACTGCTGCTGCGGGAAGTTGTCGAAGAATTATCGCTTCGACTTGTTGAGCTACCGGTAGTTGTCGATGAGCTACTCCGGCTCGTATTGGCACCGCTACTGCTGACCGAAGAACTATTCCGGCTCGTATTGCTGCTACTGTTATTGTTGCTGACGGTAGTGCTTGGGCGAGATGAACTACTATTACTGCTGCTGACCGAAGCGTTTGGGCGGGTGGTGTTGCTGTTGCTGACCGAAGCGTTTGGGCGGGTTGAACTGCTATTGCTGCTACCTGCCGAAGCGTTTGGGCGGGAAGTATTGCTGTTGCTGTTGCCTACCGAATTATTGCTGCGGGTCGTGGTGGTGCTGCGGGTTGTGGCAGGAGCGCTGTTCCGGCTTGTGTTGGCGCTCTGGTTATTGACCGTTGCATTGTTACGGGTAGTGGGAGCGGTGCGGCTTGGCGTGACAGCCTCCCTGCGAGGCGTGGAAGTGGATGGGCGCATTTCGTTGCTTATCCGACCGTTGCGGGTGTTCATTGCATAGTCGCGGTATACAGGACGACCGTAATTGCGAGGCATGTGACGAGGCTCAACCCATACAAAATAGTTGCTTCTTGCTACACGGTAATAAGGCTCCGGCATGTAATAGATAGGTATCTGATGATAGTTGTAGCAGTAGCTTGAATATAAACGTACATGCGAGCGGTTGAAACGCCAGGGACGAAGAACTCCGTTCAGCACTACTTTATATAGGGAATAGAAATCGTAATAACTGTATGCGACCGGAAGATACATCGTCGAAATCCAACGTCCTCTGTTTGGATAGATAAACAAACGATGGATAACATCGTAATAAACATTGATTTCCGGAATGTAATAGTATTCGGCGTAGTCATAACCGGAAGGCCCCCATGCCGGATGGAGGTCAATGTTGATGTTCACATAAACTTGGGCTTCTGCTCTATGGGTGTTCGCCGTTCCGATAAGCAACCCAAAACCTAAAATGAATAATAACTTTTTCATAGCTGTAAAATTTTCTTGTTCATAAATCAGTTTAATAATCACTTTATTTTATTAGACAGGAAAAAGGCAGAAAAGTTTAATGGGGGGAAAATTATCGGCTAAGGCGTACTATAAAGGTTCGGATTTGGTTTGGGCCTATTGCGAAGGTAAAACTGTTTCCTGAACGCGTTATTTCGGGCTGCTTCGGTAAGGGGATTTCGATGTGGTTCGCTTCAATTACATTAGACAGTCGCGAAGGTACGTTGATGGTAACACTGCCAGAGCGCCCTTCCGTTTCGAAGATTCTTATCACTACGTCTTCAGGCGCCCAGTTTTCCTGTATAACCTTTATGGCTGAGATGATAGCATGGTCATTATCTGTTATGCTATAAAACGATTCTTCGTTACCTAAAGCTATTTCGGTACTCCAACCGCTCACGAAGGAGTTATGTTTATATTCTTGTTTGGCTAAAAAAGGGCGGTTAAAAGACAAGGCACGCTGAACGATATTGTTACCTCGCCAACCCCCTGTATGAGCGGCAAGTGCATAATAAACCTCTTGTCGGCCATGATCCATCCTTGGATCCATGTCACGCGAGTTATATAAAACGGTCATTTCCAACCGTCCATCGTCGAGTGTGAAAGCATTACGTCCATCGTTAAAGAGCGTTATACCCCATTGGTTATCCGACAGATCGACCCAGTTTTGGGCGGGAAGTTCGGCTTGTGATAGCGGTCGTTCAATGGTGCCATAAGGGTTTTCGTAGGTAGCTGTCCCATTTTTGACTGCAACGGGAAAATACACTTTAAGCGCCTTGTCGTGTTCGTACCAGTCGGTGATGATACGAAACTTCACTTGCGGCATTCCTTTTTCTATCATCATCTGACGGATAAAACGCGAGTCACCTGTCACCTCTTCCCATTGAACGGTCACCCGTAAGGGGTTGTTTTCAATGATTTTAGCTTCAGAGACAGGCACTAATGGAGACGTAACATTCGTGAGGTTGAGGCTCCATGCGCTGCTTGGCTTTGATTCGAACAGATTCAACCGGTTTCCTGTGCCTGTCAACAGTTCACTTCCACTTTGTTTATATACAATCGAACTGACGCCCTCGCTGTTCCATTTCACCCGGTAATAATCGTTTTCGGCGAAATCTTTCCCTGCTTTAACACCATCGACAGTTTTGGGTTGTTGTCCGGCAAAAACCCGCACCAAACGAAAACCTGTTGCAGGAACATCCTCTGCTAACAGGGTGATACGAAAATGACACCGGTCGGCAGAGGTATAATCAATACAGTAGGGGATTTCGTTTCCAGTAGCATCTTTTACGGAAAAAGTTTGTACGGGAGTTATAAAACGCAGGTTGACGCTTACTTGGGCGGTGCGTTTCCATGCCAATGAATTATAAATCACGATGGGTGTACCTTCGCCGCGCGTCTCGATGCGTGCGCCTATCGTCTCCATGCCGAATGTTTGCAGTCTTTCGGCTTCACGGATAACCGATTCGAGGTCGCGAATCGCATCGTCAGCCGCATCGCCGATGCAAGTACCCGGTATGACGTCGTGGAACTGATTGTTTAGCAGTATTTTCCATGCTTCGCGAAAATCGACTCTCGGAAAGAACGGCTTACCCTGCATCCGAGAGCCTATTGTGGCGAGAGTCTCGGCTGATAATAGCGCATTTTCAGCTAACCGGTTGAGGCGTTTGATGTTGGCTTGCGAGATGTAACTTGCGCGGAAATTGGAGGCAGTAGCCGCTACGGTACCCGTTTGCGGGCCTTCCGTTCGATGTTCCCGTTCAGGGATAGCAACCCCCAGTTCGCCCCTATAAACAGGCCATTCCCTTCCGGAAGCTATCAGTCTAACGAAAAAGTTATCCACATTCTCGAAGGTGATAGGCGGGATGCCGGGCATCTGGCGTAATTTGGATAACGCCTCCATATCTGTTTCACGAGGCCCGCCGCCGTGGTCGCCTTCGCCATAGAGGATAAGCGCTTCGGGATAGCCGGTTGTAGCATACCATTCCTGAACGCCCTCCCACGTACCGGCTGTTAGACGGTTATTATAAGGTACAGGCAAGTTATAGGCGAGGATACGCGAGCCATCGTCGGCTTCCCACCAAAAGATACGCATATTGGCAGGCGATGCACGCATGAAAAGATAGGACTCCATGCCGCATCCCTTGTAGATTTTCGGCAAGGTGGCCGCATGACCGGAAAAGGCGTCGGGTGTCCAAACGATACGGCTCAGCGGGGCTAAGTTGGCTTCCCGCATAAACTGACTGCCAAGCAGAAACTGACGGATATACGATTCGCCGCTTGCCAGCATCTCATCGGGTTCGCACCACTGATTCCCCGTCACGCTCCACGTCCCATCTGCTATCCGTTTTTTAATTTCTACCAATAAATCAGGGTAATGCAACTGCATCTGCTCGTAGAGCGCTAATTGACTTTGGGCGAAAGTAAGCCCGTTTACCTTGTCCATCATACGTAATACTCCCCAAAATGTGTCGGGGATAACACGTTGAACGGTCTCGTTCCACCGCCAACGGTATGCCATGTCGATGTGGGCATTGCCGGTCAGTTTGATTTCGGGAAGGGGGTCTGAGGGCTGACTAACAAGATAGGAAGCCGAAACAATAAATACAAAGACGAATAGAAAAATTTTTTTCATCTGTTTTTTATTTATTTCCCCTTTGAAGCCGTGTCTGCCGACAGGCAGGGGGGCAGGGGGATGTTCATAATTACATCCTTCAAAACCTTATTGTCACGCTTTGGCCGGCATAAAATCCTGACGGTAAGTCTATTGAGATGTCGCTAACCCGTTTAGCCTCGTTCCAGACTGCGGTAAAATTTGGTCCTTGCCTTTCGATGCGAAAGTTTACGCTGAAGTGCATTTTCCCTAACTTACGCGATGGGTCGGCCACCGACAGTTCGACGCTACCTTCTCCCACCTTCGCCATAAGGATACCCGGACTGTCCATGATAAGCCGGTTGCCTTCGGGCAGTTGAAGCGTTCCGTTCTTGTAGCATACTATCTGCAACATATTGAGTGTGTTATGCCATACGGCTTGTATCTCCGGCGTATTCGACAGGATAGTTACCGCCGGCCTTTGATTGGCTGCTATTAGTTGCTCTCTACTAACCGCGGGCATGACGATATATTGGTAAGTACCCCCGTTTACGCGCGCGCCATGGTCAATCCACAGTTTGAAAACATCTATACTGAGTTCTTCTTTTGAGGTAGATGTCTGTTTGTTACTCGTATACCAACTGCCGGTGGCTGCTTGGTTTGCTAAGTTGACCTTAGTCGGTTCGGGGAAGAGGTATCCTATCCCGTCATGGAACACCCAGCGGACGCCTTCCACCTGTTTTTCGCCTTTCGGTTGTGTTTGTGTTGAGCTGCCGCTATTCACCGTTACATCGCCACGCATCAGACACTGGTTGAGGGTTGTGACAACCGGACGGTTGCCTTGTGAGCGGATACCAGCGCCGAGGCATACATACTCCTTGTCGAAGAAGAACCAGGCCTTCCGTGCGCGCAACGGGTCGTGCGGACTGATAAAGTCGAAGCCGACAGCGCCGTACCTGCCATCGGTCACAGCGCCTGCGAAATCCATCACGCCATATTTTTGTATCTCGTTTTCAGCAGGCAGGGACGCTTTTTGCATGATAGTAGCGCCCGGTATCTTTTGCCAGTCGTTCACAGGCGCTTGGTTATAATATTCAGTTCCGGTCAGTGAGATGTAATTGGTACCGTCGCCACGGTGGTGATTGGTCAGTCCTTCGCTGTTGTATGGCTCCTCCATGTTGGCGTTGCGGCTCGAAAACATACGCACCGACGTAAAAAAGCCGGGGCGCTGGAAAACAAAATATTCGCTCAGCCAGAAGAACTTGCTGAAAGAAAGCGTTGCTTGAGCCTTATCATTTCGTATATTGGCAATTTCCTGTAACTCTGCCTTTCGGTAATCGGTAGCAGCTAATAGTCTTTCGGGCGTCCTGGCGCCCATCGGCCCGCCATTGCCCCGACGGCTTATATCGCGGTTAGCAGAGCCCGGATCGGGATATTTGCCGCTGACCATCTGCTTGCAGATACCGTCTAAGTAGTAATCTATCAATTGCTTGAGAGCCGTATCAGACAATTGGTAACGGGTGCCGGATAAGTAGGTCGTCCATTCCACAAATGCGTCGGCATAACCTAAGCCATACGATAAAGTGTTATTGACATGGTCGTCGCGGTGATGGAAGCTGTAATCATATTGCATCCCGCGCTGGTCGGGCGGCACGAAGCGTATCTCGCCTTCGATGACCTTCACTAACATCTCAAAAGTGGCCACATCGCGTTGGAAAAGCATGTTTTTGGCCTGTATGCCTGCTATCTTGATCCGGTCGCCGCTCTGTCGTGCGCCCGGTGCGTTGATATGCGCCCGTCCGGTGATAGCCGAAGCCTTTTCGATTTGCTCTTTTGTCAGCTCTTTGTCAAGCATTAGAAGCATAGAAGTGATAGCGTCGGGCGTTCCTATCTCGTTGTTCCACCAGTTATCGCATATAAAATCGTGCGCCAACCAATAGTTAAGCGACAGTGAGATAGCGTTTTTCAGCTCCTTTTTGCCAGCCCAGGCGGAGCCTTTTTTCTTGAACGCCCTGCTCATCAGCACCATGTTCGACAGATGCCTTGTATGGTCGAAAGCCTCACGGCGGACGTCTTCGTAATTGATACCCGGCCATGTACCGTCTTTGTTAAGGGTGGCTATCAGTTCTTTCACCCTAACATCGTTCACCGACGGCTCCATCAGCGTTGTAATGATTCTGTTGCGAATCTTCTCAATATCAGGATTCGACGCAGTCTGCGACTTGACGGATGATAATGAGGCGGTTAGTACAGCCAAACTTAAAATAAAAATAGTTCGTCTCATAATTTCAAATGTAATAGATTATTTCGGCCAGTTTTTCAATTCCGGTATCTTTGTTGCCGTGTTCTGTGCGTTTTGCGGAATAAGTTTCACAAGTAAGGAAGCATTTGTGTTGGCGGGTATTTTTACTTCAAACCCTACTAATATTGTTCCGGGATTGGCTGTATCGTAATCGTGTGTCGGTGTTGTCGGCCATGTTTTCATCGTTACAAGTGCCGGTTCGGTTACTTCTATTCGCAATCTTTTCCCGTCTTTTCGCAGTTCGATGGTGTTTCTGCCCGTAATGCTGGCATCGGCGGAGGTGAGTAATCTCCATTGGACAGTAACTTCCTGTCCGGCTGTCTTCAGTTCGTCTCTTACTGCAACAAATTGTTTGTTGATGATGGCTACACCGCGAAGACACTCGTTTAGATGCCCTGTGAACATGGAAGATATATCGGAAACGCCATGCATAAAATCGGGTGTTGCTGAATGGCTATCTATTTGGGCCTTTCCATTGACAAGGTGCAACTGTCCGTTCACAGTCAGTGTGTTATGTACAAAGTTATTGTAGCGGAAGACTTCCCATCTTTGGGAGTTTTGTCTCATATTCCACAAGTCTACGCCTTTCTGTTCGAGCGAGTTATAGTCCTGTGGCCCAAAGTCCATCGCCCACCGCACGCCATCGGCGTCCATGACGAATGAGCCAACGTCCATGTGGGCATGGTTGACTGAGGGTGAGCCGGCTTTAAACCCGATAAAGATAGCTTTCGGGTCGGTCCATGAAGTACGCATCAGGACAACGGGCATAGCGCCCTGTCCCATCCAAAAGACTTCCTTAGGAGGTTGAATAGCCGACACGCGGATATTACTACCCCAGATCATAATAGCCGGCAGTAGGCGGTCGCGTCCGCGCATTCGGTCGCTCTCCATGTAGCTGCGTTCTTCCCAGAGTAGCGAGGTGTCGCCCGCTTTGGAGGCAAACCAGAACATGGCAGGGTTCAATCCGCCACTGACGCCGTTATCAGCATAGTTGAAGCTCATCTTCAACGGGCCTGTCATATGAGCCAAATAACGGGATGTACTCATGAACCCCGGTAATGCTGTCAGACCATAATCTGTCCTCAGTACTTTTTCGATAGCGCTCAGGAACATCACATTAAAACTTGTGCCATAGCCCCAGTAGCCGTACCCTTCGGGATAAGCGCCGTCGGGTGCATAATCGCCCATGGGTAGTTTGATAGCTTCCACTGCTCGGTCGATGATCATCTTCGACAGCTCCGGCATGTCCTCATAGATAGCTAAGGCGCCGTATGACATGCCGGCATTACATACCTGGTTCCAGTTGTGCGTGGCGGTTAACCAACTGTTGTACTGGGAGCTAAACGACGGGTCGATGCCCTTGAGCAAGATAGCCTGCTTGACAGCCTCACGCGATGCGGCGGATAGCTTGCCATACAACCAGTCGTAGCCGATAGCCATTGCCATGGTCATCTCGGCCACATCTAAGAAATGAGATGGGTTCCAGTCGCTAAAGGCAGCAATAGCCAGCATCTCCTTTTCGGCTTTTTGGAAATAGCTATCTTGGCCGCTCATCCGGTAGGCGTAGGAAAGATAGAAAATACGTCTCAACGCTTCGCGTGACACGCCCAATAACCGGCGTCCTTCCAACTGCCTCACTACTTCGGGCAGCGCGATGATACGGTCGCACTCAGTCATAATGACCTGATGCATCTTAGCCCAAGCTGTGTCGGCACTCATATTCATCTTGATTTGTTGTTCTTCTCCCTGTAACAGGAGGATACGCGGATGCGGGGGCATCTCGCTGACATTCCGCAGGTTTCTCAACTGCGCCTCGATAACGACGGGCGTCATCCATAATAAGACCGGAACCAATATCCGGCAAAGGGTAGAAAAATTACAATTCATAATTTCGATAGGTTATTAATAAATAAAGCGACAAAAGTACAAGTTTTTTTAGAATTATAAAACATAGTTTTATTTTCCAAAAAGTTTAAAGTCGTCCCAATAGATGTTCAAGTTTTTTCCCTGTTGTTTGACAAAAATAGCCAAATCCATAGAGGTATACATTTTGAAAGGATTATATGCCGTTAAGCCGTCGGGAGCAGGGTCGGTTGTGTTGTGGGTAAAATTGGTCACATCGAACACCGTTTGTTTGCCATTCTTTTTTGTCTCCAATATAACTACAAACCGTCCGGTCTCAGCATTTCCTTCCTTAAAATAATAGTGCATAGTAAACCACTCGCCAATAGGCACTTTGATGTCATGGTTCTTTTCAGCCCAAATCTTAATATAACCCCGTTTTTCGCCTGTTCGTTCATAATCTTCGGCGTCAACAATAAATAACAGGTCGCTTTCTTCGGCTGTTGTTTTGCCCATTCCCAATGTTATCCTGAATGCGTAGGGGATAGTCGGCACCCATTGTACATTGTTCCATAGTTCGAGTATGGTAAGCCAGTGAATGGGTTTTGAGTACTTTCCGACTACCTTGAAATCTTCCGGCAAAAAAATCCGTACAGTTTGGTAAAACTCTTTCAACCCGGTTCGTATGCCATAAAAATCGCATTGGACACGCGCTGATTGATAGGCGCCGTTCATCCACGCTTCATCCATCTGAAAGAGTAGTACATGATTTTTGGGATTACCTGGTTCAGGAATGATAGCAGCAAAGTTTTGCGATACTTTTCCGTCGGTTGTTACCAGCGAAATGCTGGAAGCAATGCGGCCTGCGTCTTCTTCCCACTCGCTTTTCTCGTTGAGAGTTCCGTCCTTACCTGCTAATTTAGGGAACTCTCTCATAATAAGATGCGTTGGAGGTTCAAAGCCCGACTGAAATAACAAAGGCAAATCCGTATTTATGTCGGGTAGCGCTTGATTTCTGTTTTTACAGGAAAAGCACAAAAAAATAAGCATGACCAATACTTTTGGCCACGAATAACACGTTCTTCTTTTTCGGAACGGAAAAAAAATATCACGAATAATTTTATAATTCATAATATTTTTTATTAAGATTATTCATACACCTACGGTATGTTGCTCAGCTTCATGTACAATTGTTCTTTGCCGTAATATCCGCTGTTGTAGAACATGGCGGCTTGTCCGTCGGGTAAAATATGGATGAAGTGTCGCCATAGATTGTAACCTTCGCCTGCGTCTATGGCTGTCTGGGGTATATCTTTTACCCACTCTATCGGTTCCGGTGCAAAATGCCATCCTTTCACCGGCCATTCTTCATCGCACCAGGCGAAGCCTGGCTGGCTGGGTGGCGGCTCCTGTGTCCAGACTTCTTTGAGGGTATAATCTGGAGCGGTGGGAGAGGCATTGACTAGGGCGACCCAGCGGTGTTCGCAACCGCGCATCAACTGCAAACCGCCTATCCAACCCGAGGCCCAGTGTCCGGCCTGCTGCTCAGGTGGCAGTACTATGCCTCGCTTGGTTACTGTGGGTTCGTCTAATTTCTGGGTGGCAACCGCTTGCGCTGATCCCCAGGGGCTTATCTTGCGCGGCTGAGCCTTGAGTGGATAACCCTTGTAAAAATACAGGAACTCCTTCCGTTCTGGAAAATAGAAGCCGGTGACTGTGTCGGCATGTCGGGCATCGAAATCGTCCGCCTCGCCAACTGTGATAAGCGCTTGTGGTTCAAACGCCCACGGCCCAGCTAATTTTTCCGACCAAGCGCGCTGGACTTGTTTGTGGCCGTCTTTGAAGTTCACAACTAACAGACAATAGCGGCCATTTATCCTGGCTGCCTGGTTGGGATGGTATGGATCCATTGCAAAAAACGGTTTATGGAAAAAACCCACCACCTCCGGGTTAGCCACATCTAAGCGACCTTCCATCTTCCATTGTCCAGGCCCGATATTGTCGCGATTTGTGCAGATAGCATGGGCGCTTCCCCAAGGGTCGTAGAACAGCACCATACGCCAGCCTTCGATGTCTTCATCCCAGACGATGCAAGGGTCGCCGCTGACACCCTTGTCAGCCTGATACCTTTCGATAACCAGCCCCTGCCGCGTCCAGCTTTTTGGAATCACGAACCCTTCACACCGCTCCTGGTTCATTGTTTGTTTTTCAATATTTGCACTTTCGCCGGCCCTAACGAGCGCTTCGCTATACTCCCTTTTTCCCATTATAAAGCTGGGAATAACGGCAAAAGCTGCTGCTGTTTTACCTATAAAGGTTCTTCTTGATAATTTATTACTCATAGTGTATCTTTTATAAAATCCAATGTTAATGCATTCAGCTTGTTTTTTATCTCGCGCAGATTGTTTTTGATTTTGTTGGGAATTACTTCGTCAACTCATTCGCAATCAACTCTGCCTGTTTCAAAACCGTTTCAGTTGCCAACATCTGCATATCGGGCGGATAACCGTATTTTCTCAAAATCCGTTTCACGGCAACTTTCAGTTTGGCTTTGACGCTTTCCTTGATTGTCCAGTCGATTGATGCGTTTTGGCGTATGGTTTCGGTCAGTACGACGGCAATTTCCCTCAATTTTTCTTTTTGCATCAATTCGCGGGCGCTTTCATTATCGGCTACCGCCGTGTAAAAAGCATATTCGTATTCGGTCAAACCCAATGTTTTAGCCTCATTATCCATTTCCACAATGTCTTTGCTTAAATGGATAAGTTCCTCAATCACTTCGGCGGCTGTCAGTATTTTATTTTGATATTTCTTGATGGAGTTTTCGAGCATTTCCATCAATGTGCGGCTTTTTACAAGGTTCTTTTTGGCGCGGGATTTGATTTCGTCCGTCAATAACTTTCTCAACGTTTCCAATGCGATATTCTTGTGCTCCATGCCTTTCAGTTCCATCAGAAACTCTTCCGAAAGGATGGAAATATCCGGCTTTTTGAT
>Ga0209628_10001959_pt1 | contig 13701 bp, 10 predicted proteins | sample TergutCu122P4_FD_187285 | JGI IMG/M metagenome (GOLD analysis project Ga0209628, IMG submission 187285) | Cubitermes ugandensis P4 segment gut microbial communities from Kakamega Forest, Kenya - Cu122 P4 (SPAdes) (version 2) | ecosystem: Host-associated > Arthropoda: Insects > Digestive system...
AGCGCGCGGGGCCGACGATGATGATGGGCGTGGCATCGGCCGGGGAATCCACATTGATCGTGCTGTTGCGCGGATTGCGCAAAATGGTCTTGCCCGCCCCCGCGCCGCGCAGCGCCACGCCCTTGTTGAGCAAAACGTAACGGCCATTGCCATAGGAATCCTGCCCCATGACGAACGTGCCCGCGCCAAGCCGCGCCACGGTGCCCGGCGCGCAGCTTTGGATGAGGGCATTGATCGCCACGCTATCGTCGTCCGCGCCGCTGGGCGCCAGCGGCGTGGCATTGCACAGCGGCCAGTTGGCCGAAGGCACGCCGCCCCTGGTCGACCGCCCGGCCAGGTTCCAGGTGGTTCCACGATCGGCGGGCAGCGCATAGCTTTTGTTGATCGGCGCCGTGCAGAGGCCGGATACTGCCGATACCGAGGTTGCCGCGACAGCCGATAGCAGGCCCAAAGCCAATCCAGAAATCAAGCTGACTGACCCCAACCGTGCGATTGCGCAGCGCGAAGGCAAAAGCGAGGCATCGGGATACAGGGGAGTCATTTTTCTCATGATTTACTCTTTTCCTCAGGAAACCAAAGAAGAAAATACGCAGCACAAACGTAGCATCCAGGCAATATTAGATACAGAAGCCACAGTGCTATTTTGCTTTATGCGCCATATATATTATCGCGGAAACAGCACGGCGGGGGAGCACTGAGGAAAAAACAGGCAAAACGTGATTCAAGTAACGGGGCAAACCCATCCCCAACCACACCCTCCCCTTTGAAGGGGAGGGTTCAAATCAATCCACGGCGTCAATACGGCGAGCCGCGCTCAATTAACTCGATCTTGTAACCGTCGGGGTCTTCGAGAAAAGCGATGATGGTTTTGCCCCCCATCACGGGTCCCGCTTCACGCACGACTTTCGCTCCGCCGACGCGGGCGGCGTCGCAAGCGGCTTTGGCGTTGTCAACCTCGATGGCGATGTGCCCATAAGCATTGCCGAGGTCGTAGCGGGTAGTGCCGTAGTTGTAAGTCAATTCCAGCACGGCTTCCGCGGATTCGTCGCCATAGCCCAGGTAAACAAGCGTGTATTTCTGCTCCGGTCGGTCAACAGTGCGCAGAACGCGCATCCCTAAAACCCCGGTGTAAAACGCCTGCGCTCGCGCCAGATCGCCGGTGCGCAACATCGTATGTAAGATTCGCATAGCCTTCTCTCAAACCGTCGCAGCCAACAAACAAATGAGCCGCTTACTTCTCTCCTCCGCTTTCATCTTAACTTCAACAAACCCAACAAAGATTCAGGCGGGATCTCTTTCCCGTTCAAGTTCAAGTCGCCGTTTTTGAAATGGGCATCGATACTCAAAACACCCTCTTTCTCCACTAGAAATCCGCTTCCGACCATAGCGTTAAGCGTTTCGGTGTTTTTTCTGGCGTCCTCATTCGTCCCGGCGCTCTCTTCCGCGGCGACGTTCATAGCCCCCAGAAAACGGAGCAGCAGCACGCGCGGCGAACTGAATTGCAGATCGACGGCCAGATCGGAAAGCGAAGAACGAACGATATTGCCGTCACCGGTGTAAGCGATGCGGAGATTCCCTGTTGTCACGCCTTCCGCCCAGCGCGCGCTGAAGTCCTCAATGGCGACGGCCGGTTTGCGCCGCAACAGCGCGCCGGTTTGGTCCTGTAAAACGAGGAGCGCTTTTTCTCGTTCCCCTTCCGGTTTTTGCGTGGCTTTTATCAGCGCATCAAAGACCTTTGCGTCGAGGTTTTCATACAGGAGGGTGACGCCGGGCTTCTCAACGGTTATCTTGGGTTGAGCGTTGCTTTCCACAGCGCCGCTGTCCGCGTCGAAGCGAACCTTCATGTTCAACGCGCCATCTTTGACGCCCATGTTGCCCTCGCAACGGAGGTTTTCAAGCGCCGCCGAGTTAACCACGCCATCGTGGTCCGGAGCGCGGAGCAAGAACTTGTCCAGCACAAAACGCGACATGCCTGTGTAAATGGAATCATAACCTTCGGCTCTTACCATATCGCTTTGGAAGGCAAAGCGACCGATCTGAAACCGATTTTCATCGGGGGAGACGGCGGATAAGCCATCCGCAACAGCGTTCACTTTTATTTTTGAGTGGCCGGTATCCGTTGTCACCTCGCCATTCAGCCCGCCCCAGGATACTTGGGTTTGAGCCTTATCGGTGGCGTCAAATTTGGGGGAAGTGAAGGAAGTCTGATTTCCGCCGCCCCAGCCGATGGTTGATTCGACGGTAAGCGGCGCCTTGCCGCCGAACGGGTCGCTGCCGAAAGATTCGCGAAGCTGGGTTGTGGCTTCCTCCGGCAACACCAGCTCGGAATGAATGCGTGCTGCTGCGGTCAGGGACGACAGGGGGCCGTGCCGAATGGTGTGGTTGAAAAATACCGTCGTCAGCGGCTTTCCGGAGGGTGACGATAACGTCCACTCGGTACGCGCCGTCGCACTAAAGAGGCCGCGCTGGTAATCCGTCAGTTTGCCGCCGTATTTGGCTGCGTTCTCCATGCCGTCGCGGAACATTTTTTCGGTGTTTTTGCCCGTCCAATAACTGCCGCCGACAAGGGCTACTGCGGCCAGAACAATTACCGCGCCGATCATTTTTTTCGTTGCACTCATAAGTTCGTCCGATCTCAATTCAGAGGAGTTAAAAAGAGTATTCTGACATACTAACATGATGGCTGGCGCAATAGCGACGGCGAATATAAGAGCTTTTCTGGGAACCGATTTGTAGAGGGCAAGAATAAGTTGGAAAAAGACTGCGGACTGTTTTTGCCTTTTTCCGGCGCTGTCCTTGTGATCTCCGGACGCTGCGTTTCCAATAGGGTGAGGGGTTTGTACCCCTGTTCGGCGGCCTTGCGGAACCATACGGTGGCTTGAGTATCGCTTTGTGTCACGTCGCAACCTTTCCTATACATCGCACCAAGCGCAAATGGAGCCTCTGCATCGCTTCGTTCGGCGGCTTCGCGACACCACGCAACGGTCTGCGCATTGTCTCGCGCAATGCCGTGGTCTTCTTCATACATCCGGCCAAGGTTGCCTCGGGCGGTGGCACACACGTCGTGCGAAACGGTCGTACTTTGTTCACTTTCTGTCGGGGCGGTTGCGTTCCGGGCGCACCCTGGCAAGGCGAGACAAAAAGAGAGCAACAGAACAAAGACAGGTTTTTCATCGGAGGCTCCCTCAGTTTGAGTCCTCTGACGTGTCATTTATCAAATTATCCAACCGCAACATTTACATGGGCTCATTTCCTTAAACCTCCGGATGGTTTTCTTGGTTTTTTCAAAGGCCTCTTTATATTCGCTGGAAGCAGGCGTTACATCACCTTGTCTAAGGCTGCCTGCTCGCCTTCGCTATAGCCCAGATAAAACGCTTGAACGCTTGCTGTCCGTTCAGCTTTGTGTATTGGAGGTCGCACGGCAACCAGATTCGCTTCTTGACGATCTGCGCCGGAACGACGGTCGAATGTTCTCGATAAGTCAAGACAGAATAACTATTGAACAGAACGAAAAGCAGTGCGGCCAAGGCAAAAACCGAAAAGAAAAGGGCCTGCCCTTTGGGAGAAAGTTGCAGTTCCATTTTTGCGCCTGGTCATCGGTTCGTTGTCGCTTTGCGTTTTCCATTCTATCGGCGATCCCGGCAGCTCGAAACCGACCTGCGGGCGTAACTGCTTGCGCGCACGAGGCCGGAGCGCTGCGCTTACCGAAACCGGCAAGCGACTGTTTGACCACAGCATCGATATTTTGCAATAGGCGGCGTGTGATGAGCCTCGCAGCTGTCAACCGGGGGGCAGGGCAGCGGCGGGAATATTTAATTTGATTATTTCATATGAAAATGTGTTATTTAATAAATTTTGAAAAGGAGCACATTTTTCGGAAAAATTCACAATTACAGGGGCACCACCAAGGTGCTGGCCAAGAAGTTTTTGAGAAATTTGGAAGGCATTGTACGGCAGCGAAAAACGCCGGAATTGACCTGAGTAGGTCGTTTTATCGTTGATTAATGGTTAAAACAGGCTAATTGTCATGATTTTTCGCGATGACCACAGTAATTCAAAATAAATTATTTATAAAATAAAGAAATAATATTTCCAATCTTGATACAAAGCGCAAAAACACTGATATAGTTATGGGTATTCGATGCCTTGCGGAAATCATATGCAAAGCACGAAAAAGAGGAGGGGGAAAAGCGTAAACAATGTATTTACGCTTTCATTGGGGGGTGACCGGTATGCAGTCACCGCGATTTTAGCGGTGACTGCATATTCGGGCAACCAAAGTTGTCTGTAAGGCAAAAAAGCCGTTGCGCCAGGAATAGCGTCAGCGCAGAGACCCCGACGGAATAGTCTCAGGAGGGCTGTCCCTGGAATAAATGACTTCGGCATTATTGAGCGGCCATCGCTACCCGGCAGGAGTACGACTGCCCATGTTTTAGCAATGTCGCCGACGCGGGTGAAATAGCGCATGACCCTCTGACTGCGCCGGCGGTTCGAAGTTCCGGACACGTCACATAGTTTCGCCAAACGCGAACTCGGCGGAGGTTTGAAGCAGCACGTTTTGATTAAAACCAGGAGGAACCTTATCAAGAGCTTCCTCCGTTTCGTAAAACTCTCACAAGGAGACGACGATGAAACATCAACGAGCGGTAATCAGCGGCTTTTCATTGGTAGAACTGGTGGTCACGATTGCGGTCGTCGCTATTATTGTAACCATCGCAATACCCAATATCGGCGACTGGATCGGCAAAGCCAGGGTTCGCGCCAGCGCCGAAGCGTTGCAAAACAGCATCCGTTTTGCGCAAAGCGAAGCGGCCAAACGCAACCGGCTTGTTGAATTTTCGCTGGTCAACTCGACAATTCCGCCGACAGCAAACGCTGTCGCCGCCGATAACGGAACAGCCTGGATCGTTCGTCTCTTGCCGCTTTCGACGGAGGAAACCTCGGTTCTTCAGGCGGATGTTTTTTCTCAAAAAGGAATTCATATCAAGGGTGGCCGCAATAAAACGCTCGTTTTCAGCGGCCTCGGTCAGGTCTATACGGGCGTTCCGAACGGTTTAGACCCCGATCCTTTTTTGCCGGCAACGCGCGCTTATCAAGTTGCATCTTCCAGCGATACTTATTCGCTGTGCGTGTTGGTGCAACCGGGGGGGGGCGTGCGCTGGTGCGACCCTTCTCATACGTCTGGCGACCGCTCCTGCCCAGGTAGCGCGACGCAGTCCTGCTTGTAAATCTTTCGGGAGAAACATCATGAAGCGTACACAAAAAGGCGGGCTTATAGTGGAGGTGCTGGTTGGCATAAGCATTTTCAGCATCGGAATTATCGGTCTGTTGGTCTTTCTGGGAACATCGGTCACGCTTTCCGCCGACAGTCGTTATCGTACAGAAGCTGTAACGCTGGCAGATGAACTGTTCGGTGAAATGGCTACTGCTGACATTCGTACAATAAGCCAAATTTTTAGTAGATCGTCTCCTCGTTTTACCGCGTGGCGGGAGACCCGTGTCGCCAAGCAGCTTCCGAACGGAAACGCCTATATCGCATTTATCCCGGGAACAAGAGTTGACGATAACGGGGTATCGACAGGAAGCACCTTCGTGGCGTTGACGATTACTTGGAAAGCGCCAACAGATAAAGGCGCCGGCGGCAGATTCGTAACTTCGACGTATCTCTATTGATCGGTAGTCATTTATGAAAACGCGCAAGTGGGTGAAATTGCAGCCGCGGAAAATACAGCGGAAGAAATTGCAAAAAGGCTTTACTCTGGTCGAGCTGATGGTGGGAGTAGCGATTGCTTTGCTGACGTTGCTTATCATTACGCAGGTCTTCGCCACCTCCACCCATCAGAATCGCCAGATTGCAGGGAGCAATGATGCCCAGCAAACCGCTGCGATCATCAACTACCGGATCGGAAACATTCTGCGGCAAGCCGGCAGCAACCTGCTTCTCAAAAGCAATGCCTGGGGGTGTGGGCTTCAGGCAGCAAAAGACGGCAATGCCCTGTTGCCGGGAATTTCCTGGCCGGGGCCGTTTTCGGTGATCCCCGGCCATTTGCGGGCAACACCGATCGTCATCTGGGGAGCGTCCACCACGCCGTCTTCACGCGATTCGGACATTCTTCTGGCGCTGGGAGGTAACGGCGGCACCTCGGCGGTTTTTTCCGCAACGCCCGACGCGACCAATCATCAATTCAGCGTCGAAAACAGCAATGGGGTTTTACCGGCGGATTATCTTCTGATGGCAAACAGCAAAGTCGCCGGAGCTGATTGTTACCTGTTCAAAGTATCGTCTGATTTCGCGCTGTTCCACGAGGACGGGCGGCTCAAAGATACACCCCAGGCCGTGCCGCTCGATACGCGATTCATGGTAGAGGATAGTTTGACGGCGATGCCTGGAAAAACCTCGCTGCTCAATCTCGGAAACTCTCCGAAACTTTACATGATCGGCGTCCATCCGGAAAAGATAACACTGGAGCTTTATGATTTTTTGCAGAATCAAAACATCGAAACAACGGGATCGGCGGTGACTCTGGGCGAAAACGTCTTTTTGTTGCGGGCTTTGTATGGTGTTGCCGATTCCGATACCGGCGATCTGGCTTGGCAAAGCCCGGCAGCTTCCGGGTGGACCTTCAATGAGTTACAGGCAGGAACGCAAGCCGCCAATGATGGCTTGAGTCGGATCAAAGCCATTCGAATCGCGTTGGTCATGCGAGCAACTTTCCCGTCGGGCGATTTGTCGCCGGCTTCGATCCAACTTTTTCATTCGCTGGAGAACTCTCTTCGGCAAACGGTCGTGCTGACGGATGCGGAACGTCGATACCGGTATCAAGTTTATGAGACCGTTGTCCCGTTATTCAACCTCTAACGCGATGAGAGAGCAAGATGAAAGGTGTTCCGAACGTTTCACTGTTTTTCTGCGGAGCGACGAAGAGGCGGCGTCAGCAAGGGCTCGTGCTCGAAATTGCGCTCGTCGTTCTTATCGCCATGCTCCTCGCTATCGTCGGGTTGTACCGGTCAGTGGATACCTCCACGAGCGTTTCTGGGAATCTGGCCTTTAAGCGCGACGCTGAAAACCGGGCGCAAATCGCTGTGAACGAAGTGCTGACCTGGGTGGAAAATCAAGCCAACTATCAGGGTTTCATTATTGCCGGCGTTGACGACTCGGCCAACAATTTTTCGGCGCGGATGCTGCAAGCCAACAGCAACGGATTTCCCGCGATTCTTGCCGACAACGTCGGCGCTTTTGATGCAGTCTATAGCAAAGCACCCACCGAACAAATGAACGACGGCGACGCAAAGATACGCGTTCGCTACGTGATTGAACGGATGTGTACACGCGACGGCGCGGTGTCGAACGAACACTGTTCGACATCGGCGGGAACGGCCAAGACCATGGGCACCCAACCGGGCAAGGGTTTGGCGTCGTTTCGGCCGCTGCTGCGCGTTTCAATCCGCGTTGATGGTCCGCGCGACACGGTGGCTTACGCGCAAGCGATGATTGATCCGTAAACGATCGCAATAAATGGTTTGTGACAAAACTTTCCAGGAGTATTACGTGACAAAAACGAACCTCTCGAAATATCTCGCCCGATCCGTAGCAACCATCGCCACGGCGTTACTGTGCTTGTCATCAAGCTGGGCTGCCGTGGAGCTTGAAGATCGGCCGACCAACACCTTGCCGCCGCCGCCCAACATGTTGTTTACGCCCTCGGTGGAATTCCCGACGATGGTGGAAGCGGCGCACAAAGACAGTACTTACAATGCGGCAAAAGAGTATTTGGGGTATTTCGATCCGAAAAAATGTTATACCTATAACAGCAGCCTGGCTTATTTTGAAGCGGCCTCTTTCGCCGGCGCCAATCACAGTTGTTCTTCGCCATTGTGGAGCGGCAATGCGCTCAACTATGCGACGATGGGTGGAATGGATACCTTCCGCTGGGCGCTGACCGGGGGGTCGCGCGTGATCGACACGGCGACGACGAAAAGCACGCCGGGGATCACGGTGCTGCGGCGCTCTTATCAAAATCTCGACGTTAACATTCAAGGTGGCCTTCGTAACCGAAACATCCCTACCCCGTACGGCGTGACAGCGCCCAACTCATTTCAAAGTGGGGAAACGATGAAGGTTGGCGCCAATGTTTTTAATGTGCACGTAAGAGTTTGCGATGATCGCAAAGGCGCTGCGTATCTGGAGGACAACTGCGCTGTTTATACGGATCCAGCCACTGGCCTGGTGACGTACAAACCCGTAGGGCTGATCCAGCGTTATCAGGACAAAATCCGTTTCGGCGTTTTTTCCTATTTGTTGAATCGGGCTGTCAACGGCAAGAATGTGGACAACGATACCCTCACCCCGGTTGAAATGAACGGCGCCGTGTTACGCGCGCGTTTGAAGAACGTTGGTCCCGTGACCTGGGATAAAAAAATCAACAACAACATCGAGTGGGATGCTGCCACCGGCGTATTTGTCAGAAATCCGGATGCGGACGACGCCCAAAGCAGTTACGCCGGTGCGGTATTGAAGAGCGGCGTGATCAATTATCTGAACGACTTCGGCTTCGATTCAAAAAATTATCAGCAATGGGATCAGCCGTCGGAGATGTACGCCGAAGCACTGCGTTATCTGATGAAGTTGTCACCGACGCCTTTGTATTATCAACCGACCACAGCGAAGTCCGGCGAAGGGTTCCCGGTGATTACCGACTGGTGGAGAAACAGCCATGATTCAGTGTTGTCGTCCTGTCAAAAAAACGTCATCGTCGGGATCGGTGATATCAACACGAGTTATGAGCAGAATGTCGGCGCCGGAGCCGGCGATATGCTGCAAAAAGCCAATTCGGGAATGAGCGGTATCTCCGAGGCTGGCATGGGCGCGGTCAGTCAATTGTGCTGGGGCGGCGGCGCCAATAAACCGACGTGTTCCAACGGAGGAAACAACATGATCGCCGGCCTGGCACGCTACGCGCACAATAACGATTTGCGCCCGGACCTGACAGCAGGAAAAGGCGGGAAAGTGACGGTGGATACTTATTGGGTCGATGTATTGGAATACGCTTCCGGCAATTTTAACAATCGGCTTTTTTTCGACTATGAATATAACGATAAAAATCAATATTGGCTGGCGACCAAATATGGGGGGATGAACGATAAGGGCGAATGGAACAAGAAAGGCCGCACGTACAAAAGCAACAGCGGAAAAGTATATCCCATCCCGGACAATTATTTTCCGGCGAGCGATCCGCAAGCGATGGTTGATGGTTTAAAAGACATTTTCGCCAATGTCGGAACGGAAGAAACGCCCGGTACCGGCGCCGGTGTCGGCTGGGCTTCCGGCCGCACGGACGGCAACGTGACACATTATTATCAGACACGTTATTCGGCGATCGATTGGTCGGGAGCCCTGGAGGCGTACCGTTTTGATTCGTTCAACAACGATGGTTCCGTGGGCAGCGAAAAATTGTGGGATGCCGCCGCCAGAATCGACGGACAGGACTGGAATACCGACCGCCGCATCGTCACTTACGCGAAACAGGCAGACGGAATTTACCAGGCGATTCCCTTTCGTTTCGACGTACTCACGGAAGCGCAGAAGAAAACGCTTGGCGATAATGAGCAAACACAAAAAAATATTTTGAATTACCTGCGCGGTGACAAAAGCAATGAGTCCTTGCCCGGCTATCGCGCACGTAAAACATTGCTGGGCGACATCGTGCATTCGAAACCGGTCGAAGTCGGAAAGCCGGACGCGGATTACGACGACAACCATAATCCCGGGTATTCAAAATTCAAAGAGGCCAACAAAGCGCGCCCCTATGTTGTTTACGTGGGCGCCAACGACGGAATGCTGCACGCGATCAAGGGCGTTAACGATAGCCCGGACGATGGGGCGGAATTGTGGACGTATGCTCCGTCGTTTCTGTTTGAAGGGCCGGACAATCCGAAGAACCCGGCGGCGAGTGGGCTCAGCGCATTGGCGCAATCAACGTACGGCCACCGTTACTATGTCGATACGACACCGGCAATTCAGGATGTCGATTTTCACCATACCAGAAGACCGGGCAGCTATTTGCCGAAAGCAGATGAAGACAGCGCCGATTGGCGCACCGTTCTGGTCAGCGGCCTCGGTAAAGGCGGCAAAGGGTTTTTTGCGCTCGATGTCACCGACCCGGAGGCGGTGTCAGAAGCGGATGCCGCGAGTAAAGTGTTGTGGGAATTCCCGCGCGAGGGCGACGTTGATTCCGATATGGGGTTTTCGTTTGGTCGGCCTTTGATCACCAAGACGAAAGCGTGGGGGTGGGTCGTCGTCCTGACTTCCGGTTATAACAACAATTCCGGCAAAGGTGTGCTTTATGTTCTTAATGTCAAAACCGGAGAGAAGCTCGCCAAAATAGAAACCGGCGCCGGAACAGCGTCTCAGGAAGCTGGTTTTGCGCAAGTTTCCGGGTTTACATCCTCGTATGCGGATTACACTACGGATCAAATCTACGGCGGTGACTTATTGGGAAATTTGTGGCGCTTCGACTTGACAGGAATTTCTATCCCGGCGCCCGACAACATCGCAAAATTGACGGACGGCAACGGAAAACCGCAGCCGATAACGGCCGCGCCCATTATCGAAGTGATTGAAGATGCCGCTTCATCGGTGAACGGCAGTCGCTGGGTCGTGGTGGGAACCGGGCAATGGTTATCGCCTTCCGATATTGACGGTGAAAAAAGCCCGGGAACGCAAACGCAAACCATGTACGCGATCCGCGACGGCAATCTCAACGCAACGGCAATCACGAATACCGTACGTCGCAGCGACCTGAGGCCGATCACATCCCTCAAGGACGGGCTCCAAAATGTGCCGGATAAAGGATGGTATTACGATCTGGAAGGGGTGACAGGAAAGTCGAAAGAAAGGGTTATTTACCCGGCGGTGTTTGTGCCTCGCGCGCTTGTTTGGACAGGAATCATTCCGCAAAGCGCTCAGGGCGAATGTCGGATTGAAATTCCCGATGGCAAAAGCCGCATTTACGCAGTCGATCTGGCCACCGGCAAAACAAGGCTTTCATCCGGCAGCGGAAGCAGTGGTTACTATGAAAAGAATGCGCTGACCGCGGGCTTTGATGTCGTCAAGTGGAAGGACAAGTATTACGTCGGAGGGGTGACTTCAAAAGGCGAAGCGTTTACGCTTCCGGAACCCGTCGCGACTTCAGGGGCCGGGTTGTCGAGAACGGGCGTGGTCAACTGGAGAACGGTTGAGTAACGCAAAAAGCAGTCCCTCTCCCGCGCGGAAGAGGAACTTTTTCTCTTCGCTTTCGCGAGAGAGTGGCGCAACTGTGTCACGTGCGTCGACGTTTTTGCTGAAGCACCAACCCACCCAGCACAGCCGCCAACAGCAACAACGCCATTTCGCCCAGGGCGGGAACGGCCACCTCGCCGGGTTCCACCCTGGGGATGATCCTTGTGTTGTTGAGCAGGTAGGTCGAGCTGTTGTTGTCAACGATGACCTCGGGCTCGGCAAGCGTGACGCCCGTCACCGTCGCATGGATGGAGCCGGTGTGGTTGGGCGTGGCGGTGGTGAGCTGGAACGGGATGAGCAAGTCGTCACCCGGCTCGACGTGGTGCGGCATGAGCGGTGCGGGAATGGGAGGCGCCTGCGCCAGATCGCACGAGATTTGCGTCGCCGTCGCCAGGTGGCAAAACGAAGGCAGGGACGCGGCAATCACCGTCACGTCCGCGGGCACGGTGATGAGAACCGTGCCGTCCTCGCTGTCGGCGCTGCCGATGTTGCGCACGGTCACGGTGTAGTTGCCGGTGGCGCCCGCCGGCAGGTTGAGCGGCCCGCTGATGGAGGTAGTCAGATCGGGCGCGCCGGGGGGCGCGACAAAAATCACCGGCAGTTCCGTGTCGTTGTTGAGCGTGTTCGACTCGTTGGTGACGCCGCTCACCATCCCCGTGATGAGGCCGCTGCCCGGCGTGCTGCTGGAGATGACGAACTCGATCTCCAAACTCTTGCCCGATTCGATGGCAGGAAGGTTGCACGTGAAGCTGCCCGGCGGCCCTGCCGTGGGCGTGCAATAGCCGGGCAGGGGAAAGTAGCCCGCTTCCAGCGTCGCATCCGCCGGCAGATGGAGGGTGATGGTGCCATCGGCGCTGTCGGCGCCGCCCTGGTTGAGGATCGTCACGGTGTAGTGGTCGCGCGTGCCCGTCGCCACCTCCGCCGGCCCGGTGAGGTGGGGCACCAGATCGGGCTTGCCTACTTCTTCGATCAGGGTGGCTCCGATCTTGGCGCCATAAAACGCCAGCCCGGAGTCGTAAGCGGTATCGACCCAGTTGGCCACCCCGAATTCCAGCCGGTAATGGCCCGTGGCCGGGATGGTGTAGTCCGCATGCACCCAGCCCGTGTAGCCGCAGCCGGCGGCGTAGCAAAGACCCGACGAAGTGGTGCCCAGCGGCGACCAGGAGGGGCCGGGGGCCGGGGCGTGGTATCCGGGGGCCTGGATCGGCGTGCTGGCCGGCGTCAACGTCAAACCCGGCGCCACCGCCGGCATGTTGAACCCCGGCACGGTATCGCCGGTAGGCATGGTGCGCGCGGTAAAAAGGATGGCGACATCGTGGCCGTCCATGTCCAGCAGGCGCGCCCAGGCAAAGTCGGTATAGATGCCGCCGTCGGAGGTGACGTAATTGAAGTTGAACGAGAGCACGTCGCCCGCGTTGGCATGAAAAACCGGGGAATCGATTCTTGAGGCGTTGGTGGCACTCAGCGCATGGCTCTTGATGCTGTCCGGAATGACGATGCTGGCCACCACCCCGCCGCGGCTGGAAACCCACCCATAAGGAAGCTCCGTCGCCGGCAGCGACACCACGCCATCGGCTCCCAGGGTTCCGCAACTGGCGTTGGGCATGGGGCCGGGCGTGCATTCCCATCCGGTGATATCCATCGCCGCCGCCGATGCCGCCCAGCCCAGCCCCAGTGCGGCGGCCAGCAGCCCTTTCAAAAACCCGTGCGGCAACGCGGCGCACGCGGAACGAAGAAGTGACAAAGTAGACATTTTCATGGCTCCAACTTGGATGAGTGCAAGTGAATACTTTAACTCCAATTCCAAGTTCGTGCCACATTGAGTCTCTGACACCGTTCGGGCTGAGCCTGTCGAAGCCCTGCCTCCCGGTCCTTCGGCAAGCTCAGAACAGGCTTCGACAGGCTCAGCCCCGAACGGCTGTAAAAAACCAAAATCGCCCTACAGCAACGGCGAAGCCAGCCGTGCCACCGCCTCGAACAGCCGCCGGTGCGGCGGCGTGTTGCGTTGCGCGGGGACGGGGCGGCAGTGCGCGAGGTCGGCGCCGAACATGTCGGCCAACTGGCGGTTGAACTCGCGCCCCAGCACCACGGCGGCCACTTCGAAGTTCAGCCGCATGCTGCGGTTGTCGAAGTTGGCGCTGCCCACCATGCCGTATTGGTCGTCCACCAGCAGCGTTTTGGCGTGGAACATGCGGCCCTGGTATTCAAACACCCGCACGCCGGCGTCTTGCAGTTCCTGAAAGTACGAGCGCGCGGCGGCATCGACGATGCGCGAGTCGCTGCGCCCCGGCACGATCAGCTTGACCTGCACCCCGCGCAGCGCCGCGTTGGTCAGCGCCAGCAGCGCCGCCTCGGTCGGCACGAAATAGGGCGTGGCCAGCCAGGCGCGCGCGCGCGCGAGGTTGAGCGCGTCGATCATGGCG
>Ga0209628_10001960_pt1 | contig 13695 bp, 6 predicted proteins | sample TergutCu122P4_FD_187285 | JGI IMG/M metagenome (GOLD analysis project Ga0209628, IMG submission 187285) | Cubitermes ugandensis P4 segment gut microbial communities from Kakamega Forest, Kenya - Cu122 P4 (SPAdes) (version 2) | ecosystem: Host-associated > Arthropoda: Insects > Digestive system >...
GGCACAACTTCACTATGTGGGCCCTGAGCTGCGCTACATTTCCTGGCCTCCTTTGGAGGCCAGGAAATGAGTCTAGTATTGAAAAATGGCACCATATTACAGTTGCTGTGTTTTCACTTATTGCTGATTAATACCATCTGTCAGACATGGCTGACTGCTGTGCCCAAAGTGCTGTCTACAATATGTAGTACATTTTGAAGTTTCCTGTTATAGTGTGTTAATGTTTATTTTTGTCATCAACAGATGGCAGCTGTATGTACTTCTGTGTATTTTTTTTTGTCCAATGGATGAATTTTGTTTATTTATACACACCAAATAAGTTTGAAAGTGAGAATATGTAACAACAACAACAAATAAGTGCTATAATTTCAAGGTTGCTGCAAGGACATACAGGGTGCCACAGAAAGAAGTCTTCAGGTTGATCTCCAACATTCCTGTTAATTTGACAACTTAGCTTTGCGCTGCAGATTTGTGTATATACTGTACTTCTGTGTTGTAAAGCTATCTTCCTATGTTATTATGTCTTTTTCTGCCACACTGTTTCACCATAGAATATAGTTTGAAGTGAAAGTACATTCATATTTCAGGTTAATTAGTTTTGTATTCTGAAGGTAAAGAAATATTATTATAGAAACCCATTTCTTTTGGCTGGAATTTAGAATTTCTCCTTCAGTACATGACAGTGGATTTTTTTAAATAGTAATTTTCCCCTTGTACACATTTTGTATGTTTGTTTGTTTGTGAGAGTATGTGTGCATGTGTATGTGCGTGCATCTGTGGTGGTGGTGGTGGTGGTGGTGGTGGATGGTTATGTACTGAAGATAGAGGTGCAGTTTGTCTTGTTTCTTTTCAATGTACAGCATTTATGAACTGGCTGAAAATAAGGCTGGATGAAATTTTGTTATGGTCACTGGGAAGTTCATTTAATCATGTAAGAAGAGCAAACATTATGTGAAGCCTTAACATTTCCCTGCCAGTGAACCAACTGAACTGATGAGGCAGATTAGGCTGGTTTTTCTGCTAATTTAATGTTAATCATCCCACATTGTCTTTCTGCAGTCTCACAGAATTTACTTGAAACTTCTCTTGTCCTGGCCTGTTTTTGGATCATTGTCATATAAATCTTTATATAATTTTAAATGTATCTCCATTCCAGGTTATATTGTTAGTTCCTGGGTTATTACACCAGCATTTAAAAAGTAGTGTAATTTTTAGCATATTCAGCTGTCTGTATTCCAGTCATCAGACAATAAAAGGTAAAGCCATATCTGTGCTTAATTAAGCACCACACTGTAAAAGTGTATGGGGAGTGGAGGTATAGCTTAACACGTTCTTAAACTCGATACTAGATGGAGGAGAGCGATCAGCTTCTGGTACCAGCCACGTTACTTCTGCAGAACGTGCCCCTGTTACCCATTGAATAGGAGGCTGGGCTGGCCCAGAGCCAGTGTGGATGCTTTGGAGAAAAAAAGAGTCCTTGCTTCTACCAGGAATCAAACCACAGTTCTGTCATCATATAGCTTGTAGCCTAATCACTGCACTACTCAAGTCATAGATATTTAACGTATAACAAACATTCACTTTTTTGCAAAGTACTGTTGATCCAAATGGCGTACCATATTTTACCTATGCAAGATTCATGCAAAAACCCATAATTCAAGAAGTGCAGATGTTGTAAGCATTGCTGAAGAAGTCGCCATGTGGCTAAAATAAGATAGGGTGACATAATATTCAATATTCACACATCAGTGTATCCTCTTTCATCATATTTCTTGGTTGCTGATGATGTATCAGCCTTTGCACAAATAGTTATTCAACTATGATTGTGTTTTAAACATTTGAAGTTCACCAAAATAAAAACAACTGATAATTAAATAGCAATGGGCAGTAGAAGATACAAATGAAATGATTGCAATATGTATGTTGTGTTATAAAAAAAATTAAATCTTTCTGATGAAGAGATAATGTAGCATTATAACTGAAATTCAGATTTTTATTGTAGAATGGATCAAAGAATTGCATTCTAGTTACAGTTAAGTCATGAGTAAAAACATGTATTTCTATTATGTACAGCATGAACCTTTCTATAGCAGAAACCTCCGTGCTACAAAACAGAATCTTGATCCTGATTAGATACAACCATGTTACTCCACTTCATGGAGCAGAGTCCTTCTTGAGAAACTAATATTTCCTCAAGTGATCATGAAATACCCACAATTTATGGAACCCATATGTCCATTACCACATTCACAAGAGCCCATCACCTGCCCCTGTACTGAGCTAGACCAATTCACTGCATGTCCTGATCCAATGTTTCGAAGATCTGTTTTAATATTTTCCCCCCATCTTTGCCAAGGTCCTCCAAGTGGTCTCTTTCCCTCAGGTTTCCCCACCAAAACCCTGTGTACACCTGTCTTCTTCCACATAAGTGCCACAATCCCAGCTCATCTCATTCTTCTTGATTTGATTACCCATGTAATATTTGGTGAGGAGTACAGATCATGAAGCTCTGCTTTATGCAGTCTTCTCCACTCACCCATTGCCTTATCATAATCAACACCTAAGTGTAAAGAACCCCAGGATTTGATTTCAGACACCGTTCTATCATCACATGGTGGCTCTGTTGGTTGAGGACTGTGCTGAAAGCCAGAAGGGGGTGGGTTGGATTCCTAATGGTGTTGTTGGGATTTTTCATTGACATGATCCTTCCAGCCAATTCAACCTCTAACAGAACTGAGTACCAGGAATATTTCCTATGGGGTAAAGGCGGCCATTGCATATGGCTGATTGTCTTGAAATCTGGGAGTCTCAACCTCCTGAAACCCTCAGGGCCTGTCCATGCCTGTACAGGAATTGCTATACCTTTTCATATTATACCATATTAGATTATGCGAAGTGCATTTTTGTATAGTTTATGCATAGCAACATGTAAAGGAGCTTCATGTTTTGGTGGTGAAATACTGCTGTATGTCACTGGTGTCATGGAAAAAGTCATTGCTGACATTTAATAAAATTGTGCTCAGTTTCCCTTCAGGTCCACTTTTTAATAATGAAATGATTTGTGTAACTGCAGAAATGTGTGAAATAATGTTCTCTACCACCCAGCAATATTTGCACTTATAGATCTATTCAAATATAAGAGAATAGATTTCCAGAGGGATGAAATTGATTTTCTTAAAACTTTTATGAGTGTGCTTAGTGACTTTGCTTGCAACCGGCGGTATGTTCAACATACCACATTATAACATCACTAGACCTTGTATTCTTTAATTGACTTTACTGCTTCACTGGTCAGTGCTTTGTTTTACAAATGTTTGTGTGCATGGGCAACTGAACATAACAGTTTTAGAGGCAGATATACAAGTATGTCATAGATACACCAAAAACTGTTGTGCCCAAGACCATAAATTTTTCTGTCTTTGGATGCTACAGGTATACTTGTCAACATTAGAGAACAAGATAAACTGCCTCGTTATAAGTATAGTAGTTGCAGAGTTGAGGTTTGTGCACGGGGTAATGTATGTGTTTGCTGTAGGCAAGAAGTTACGAGAGGCAACATACATAGAGACTGGAGCAATGGAGAAGCGTCCAAGTCACAAACAGAGACTACAGAACATGTGTTCTTATCTGCAGCTGGTGATGGGTTTCTGGGTAAAACAATTTACTGTTTGTTTGAATGCTGCATCTTGGCATGGCTGCTGGTATTGTCACTCGCTTGGAAGCCTACTTTAATTTACTGACATTCATAATTGGAACTGCATGTGGCATTTAGTCAGAATGTCTAAAGTCATGGGTTCAGAGCCAGATATTTGAAAGATTCTACATTATTTTGATAGGCATATGCAATCAAAAAATGTTTTGTGAGTGATACTGAAGACTTTGCATTTTGTTGGAACTGAAATGTTAGGAGTGGGCAAAGTGTCTGTGGACAGATATTTGGAGAAATTAAATACAAGAAACAGAAACAGTAAGTATGGGAATGTAAAAATAAACTTGAAATTAAAATTATTTAGGCATTAACCAATATGTTGGAATTGTTTTGTAAGATTTGGTATGGATTTAGTAACGAAGAGTGGATTAATTTTGATAGATCTGCACATAATATTTATATTGTGATTAAAAGTCACTGGACATAAGCATGCATGGGGATACAGTGGGTTAAATAGCACACCGATTAGAAATTGTCTTAAAAAGACTGCTTTGGAAACAGACAGTGAAAGGATAAGTAAATTACTCTTGGACAGATAGTTAATGGAGAATTGAGATCAGACTGGCGCAGATGATAAACCTTCAGTGTGATGTATTGATGTATGCCTTAACAGTTTTGGTCCACTGTTAACCATTATTTTTTGTGACTTAATAACTTAATTTGTCATATAGTAATAGAATTCTTGGGTTGTGGTAGGGGTTATATCCTTGACTTGGCTGGAGCATTAAATAATGGCAACATTCAGTTACTGCAAGAATGTCACTTTATCCATTACATTAATCATAAATTTATACAAAGGTCAGTATGAAAGTAATGCCTCCTCTTTTATTATTATTTTTTTCTTTTAAATGTGGTGCTGGGTATAGATTCTTGCTTTACCCACCAGATAAAGACACTTTTCAGCTCCACCAGCATCACTGATGCTCCAGTCAGTCACATGCATTCAACGAAGTGGCAGTGCAAAATGGCAGTTATTGATGTACATGCTAGGCATAGAGTGGTGACTGAATTTCTTACTGCAGAAGGCTCTGGTCCGATAGAGATTTATAGATGTCTGAAAAGCACGTATGGTGAGGATGCCATGGACGTTTGCTCATTTAATGCTGGGCCCATCATTTAAAGAGCAGTGAAAATTACATTTGTGACAGGCTCCTCATTGGCCGACCAGCCACAGCAGTGGTGACAGAGACCAAAGACAAGGTTGATGTGCTAATTCAGGATGACTGTCACATCACAAGCGAACTGTTTACCACAGTAGGGATTGAAAAACCTGCAGGTATAGCCATCATCAGAGAAATTGGCTACAGAGAACTTTTTTCAAGGTGGATGCTGAAAATGCTCACCATCGAACACACATCAGCCCAGAAAAACACCTGTGCAGTATTTCTTCAGCACAGTGAGAAAGACTGAGATGATTTCTGTCAAGAATAATCACCAGCGATGAACCACTGATGAAAAGACAATCAATGGAATGGCATCATCGGTTGTCGCCATGCAAAAAAAAATGCAAGCTGCAGACTTTTGTACATAAAGTCAGGGCTAGCGTCTTTTGGAACAGTGACGGTATCTTGTTAGTGGAATTCTTTGAGAGAGGTGCCACATTCAATTCAGAGCAGTATGTACAGCATTAAAGAAGTTAGAAAAACAAATTAAAATGGTTTGGCCAACCAGGAAGATGAGTCAAGTCCTCCTCCTGCATCACAATGCCAGACTGCACACTATTCTGCGCACAAGCAGGCAATTGCAACAGTGGGGTGGACTGTTCTCCCTCATGTGCCCTACAGTCCTGATTTAACACCCTCCAACTTCCATCTTTTTTGGCCCTGTGAAGAGTGCACTCCAAGGATGCTATTTTACAGACAACAGTGAGCTGAAATGCAGGGTGTGTGTTGAGCTCCACCTCTTCAGCAAAGAGTTTTATGTGACCTGCATAAAGTATCTCATGCAAAGGTGGAAAAAGTTTGCTGGTAGTGAAGGAGAATATGGAAAAATAATCTCAACTTTTTAATTGATGTACCCTTGGCATGTATAAAGTTAACTGTACTTGAAGTTAGAGTTTCTGAGGAAAAAAATAGGATGCATTACTGTTGTTCCACCCCTCATATAAGTTTCTGATGATAGTATATACCATTTAAGAATATTTGCTTCTTGGACTTTGTGCATCGCTAGATGTTTTAAAATTAGCAAAAGTAAAAGATAGATAAACAGTAAAGAAAACACCATGTGGGGGATTGATCCTTTACCCAAACAGTAGTGTTTTATTTGATTATTCATTTTATTTTTTACTACTTTATTGATTTTAAAATGCCAGGCAACAGACAAAGTCCAAGAAGCTAATATCTTCAACTGTAGTTATGTATATTTAACGAGCAGTATGGCTTTTATGGCTAAACACTTCTCCAATAACTGTTTGCTGTAAAGGAAGATGTCATCATTGTCCTTCATCATGATGTGGTGTGTCTATGATGATTACTCACTTCTGGGATGTGACATTGTGTACTGTGAAAATTATTTACTATGCAGAAGCAGGTTGTTCAGACACTTTTCAAGGCCCATCTGGACAAGTTATCCTGATTGTTTTGTAATAGCTGAAGAAGAGCATTGTCAAAGACAGGAACAGGGGACCCAAGGCTTCTTCTAGGGTCAGAGGTTTATACAAATGACCTGCTGAACAGGCCAGTGGGTGCTATCTGAGCACAGTGACCAGGGAGGCTCCATCTTCCAGGGTCACAGGTTGACACAAATGACCTACCGAATAGTACGGTGGTTGCAAACCAGCACATCCACCAGGGAGGCTCAGTCCCACCATAAAGCAATCCAAGCCAGTGAATTGGACTCCTGCAAATTTGGCATTTTGTTGGGACCAGTCACTAGCTCTCAAGTGCCTGGGAGCTGGATTTGCATTGCTGACCACACAAGCGAGTGGGGACCCCTTCATTCACAAGGGGAGGCAGTAGCTCAGTTGCATAGAATTTTGTCTGCAGAGGAGAAGATTGGCAATCAATTCCTGCTCAAGTAATTTTTTTCTTTAAATCACCTTGTTGGAAATAGTGTTTGGAGCCAGTACTGTTTCATATATCTGTCAGTGTTTTTAGTAGTTTTTTTGTCCAGAAATAATCCAGGAGCTCATAGATACTTGTTGTGTTTGGAAGTTTGATCTTGGGAAATTTACGACCTAATCTTCACTGGCATTCTGGTACAATGTAGTGGAACCTTAAGCCACATACGATTCACACAGAAAAACAAACTGTTCGACAGTACATACATATTGGTGATCAGGTGCTGTGTGATGTCAAAATCGAAGCAGTCACATGGCCCACCTACATCTCACATTGTCAGTGAAGAAAACAGGTAGTAAAGCAGCACAGTTGCTTATACACAGACTGCAGTTAAGGAGGCAAAAGGAGCAGGTGAAAAGGGGTGGATGTGATATTGATAAGCACAACATTATAAATTCTTCAATATTCAATTGGTTCACAGCAGCAAGAGCAAACAAACAGCATGTTACCACTCAGACATTACAGCAATGGGGAATGTCAACATCTTTTCATTTCACATTTCCAGTGTTCCCGTTCAAGGCATCTTGAGGGTGGGTGAAGGACTTCAAGAAGAGTTATAAAATCAGCCTTGCCATGTTTATTTTTACAGACAAGTTAAAAATTAAGTTGAAAAGTTTCAGAATTGGCCCATTTCTTACCAGCAGCTAAGTGTGAACTCTCTAGTAGGGAAAACTGTATAAAAATACACACACTTACACATAACCAGTTTCAAGCACCCATTGACAGTACTATGATAAGTATGCATGGTATTTCATATTAAATAACCAACCAGACACACTAATTATCCAAATTTATTCTCTTATAAAACTCTACAAGTTTCAGGCATCTTCTCTGCCCATCATCAGGAGTTTTCTACTGTACATTCGGCACTGGTAACTTTCATGCAAGTTTCTGATGACCGCTTCCAAGCAGAGTCAGGATGGAAAATGCCCAAAACATGTAGAGTTTTATAACAGAATAAATTTGGATAATTAGTGCGTCTGGTTGGTTATTTACTAAGAAATCTATTACGATGCATGGTAACATAAATGTAAAGTATGCATGGTATGCTGCCAAACTGATAATGTTATGTGATGTAAAGTTTTCAGCAGTGTCAACTTCGCATTTCCAGATGAAGTAGTAGACTGCAAACTGCAAGTGCAGCAAGCAAGCATTCATTCAGTGTTCTTGATGTGGCAAGATTTTGTCATTTATTTGCCACTACGACTAGTACCGTCCTGACTCCTGCAAGCTCATCGCCCTAGCCTGACATGTTACAGACACTGGAGGACTTTAACGATAAAATCTTTAACACAACAGTGAGGCTGTGTCTTACACCTTGCCAAGCACTCACTCACTCCCAGGCGCTACAACCCATGCAGGGTCTTGGCCGACTCAAGAAGCCGCCTCCAATCATCTCTATCTCTGGCCCTGGCCCTCCAGTTCCTGACTCCCAACTTCTCTGCATCCTTCATCACTCCATCAATCCATCTCAGGTTTGGCCTTCCTGCTCGTCTTCTGCCCTCCGGCTTATCCAAGGTAATTTTCTTGCATGGAAGATTATCTTGCATTCACATTACATGTCCTGCCCATCTTAGCCTGGTTATCTTAATTGTTGTAACCAGATCAGCCTCCTCGTACAAACAATATAGTTCTTCATTGTATCTTGATCTCCATATTGCCTCTTCACGTATGGGCCCATAGATTCTCCTTAATATTTTCCTCTTAAAAACTCCAAGACGTAACTCATCCACCTTGCTCAGGACCCAGGTTTCCACTCCATACATCAGAACTGGTTTTATTAATGTTTTGTACATAGTTACCTTGCCAAGCACTAGTTAATGTTAAATGTTTTGCTAAAAAATTTTCAGGTAAAATTATTCACACAACAGTGGAACTCTGTCCAGCATTAACATACTACTTGTTGTTGCATATGGATATGATTCATGTATGTGTTCTTGAGCAGTTTATTTTTCTGTGTGTATCATATGTGACAATGGTTCCATTACATTGTGCTAAGTGTCGGTGAAAATTAGGTTGTAAATTTCCCAGAATCGAACTTCAAGCACAACAGGTACCTATGAGGTATTGGGTCACTTCTGGACAAGAAAGCTACTAAAAACACTGACAGACACATGAAACAGTACTGACAGAATATTTACTGCTCCCATAATCATTTCCAACATGGTGATTTAAAGAAAAAGTATGACTTGGGCCGCAGTCGGTCTGTGATCTTTTCTGTAGTCAAACTGTATACAAGTGAGCTGTCACAGACAACATGGCAGCCTGTCTGCTGACACACTATTTCAAGGGAAAATTAATAATGTCAGATAGTTAGATGTGTATTACAAAGAAAGAGTGGTGTGTCAGCATCTAATATTTTGGGAACAAAGAGGGAGTGGGATCCACTGTGACATGGCAAAACCAGAACCGAATTGGAGAAGATCAATCGACGATGTTTCCTTGTCAGGGCCTGGCAGCCAAACCTACCAACTCCACATGCAAGCATGTCACCTGAAGTGACTGGAAACTATGCTATGCCATGGTTGGAATGACGTCTGTTATCTCGATCAGACAGTCAATTAAAGGAGTGAGTGGTAGGGTGGATTTCTCAGATTGCTTACATTTTTGTCATGTCGGTTGGTTGGTTGGTTGGTTGATTGGATGGTTGGTTGGATGGTTGCTCAGTCGATTCAAATATCACATGACTAATAACTTGCATTCATTCATATACATTTAACAAAAAAAGGGCAAAAGTTGATTAAAAATATGGTATTTCATTTGCTGAATTATTTCTATTTATAGGTATGTAACCCCCCTCTACTTCCCCAAAGGAAAAAAGAAGTGGCTAAAAGTTAGATATAAAAATGTGTTATTTAATTCTCTCTGGAATTTTGTGTAGGGGTGTGCAAATTATATGTTTGAAAAACTGACAGAAGTCACTGTTCATGATAATGCTTTGGTGTTGTTTGTTTGTATAATTTCTACACTAAAGTAACTAGAGAATTAATCAGAAGTCCAATGACTGTAAGGTGGCCACTGCTGACAGAGGACAAATTGTTTCTTGGTATTAATTACAATATTATGTTATGTGCATGCTTGCTTTTCTCATTTCTTCTTTGTGGAATGTATAATGACTTTTGCTTCTAAAACAGTCATGGCTCATTCTGTGACAGATGCCATTTCTGTGACTAACTTCTACTTCCTTCTTCAAAATTACTGAGAGACATCAACTTCTTTGTGAATATTTTACTTTACTTCATTATTTTATGCTTCTGTTTTTTGTTGCAGATGACGAAGGGATAGCAGAATCGGGAATGTGAGTCCCAATTGCCCAGTGCCAACATCAGTAGTCAGGTTACAAATTGTGTTACAGTGGATAGTTAGGGAGCCCAGAAACTTGACAAATTCTCAACATTGGAGGATAAAATCTCAGTATGATGTGTATATTGTTAGTGAAGCACTTCAGACTGTTTGTACAGAATTTTAATTACATAAATACATTTAGAATAACATGGACAGTGACATTACAATAGAGAACAAATGTTGCTGTTTGAACACAAGTTGACCATAATGCCTTTGGGTTGAATATTAACCATAGGCTGTTTGAATTTATTTCTGATATTTTGTTGGAAGTGGGAGAATCTGAATCTTTCATTAAAATCTCCATATGTTTTAAAGTTTGTGATGTAAGATTTCTTATAGATATTATTACCTGCCTACGATATTGTTATATATCATGCTTGAATCCAAATATAGTATGTTATTTCTGTGGTCTGTGTTACTGCATATGCGAAGGACGATCATTTTCACTTGTGCATAATTATGCATCCTAGGACGATAATAGCTTAGTGTATTCATATAGTTCATACTCTTGAAGAAATTCCATCGATCAACATGCAGTAATGTTTATCCCCATAATATTTCTGCTTGGTGTTTTTATTCCTGGGCCTGTAAAATTTGCCATAACGTCAGAACTATTAGTCCATTGCATAGTGTGTATGGTAGGATTACAAAAGGGCCAATTGTCGGTTGATGGCCTTAATAACATTTGTCTGAAACCTAGGGAAATGTGTTGTCATGAATGATTTGCTGGTATTTCTCTTTACCACAAACTCAAAAAAAGAAACCCAAATTTGTAGTGAACGTAATTGTATGTAAATTTGAGATATGTGGATTCTAAAACATAATGCATCAGGAGAACGGAGGAATTAGGAAACAAAATATTCCTATAATGGACATAAGAATACAATGAGTAAAATACTTAATAAAAATGGGGGCTGTCACTGAAGTGTTGTTGCAGATTTAGGTCTTCTGTGATGGTACATTGTGTTGACTGATAAATAGTTGCCGATGTTGTAGGGGAGCATAGTGCCTTCATTTTCAGGATCAGAGTCTCCTCTGAAGAATCAGTTAACTCTCTACTAGTTAGTGTAATGGAACACCCCAAAAGATTTGAATCTTAAACAAAAACAGTTTTTTCCCCCTGCCTGGAGAATCTGTGATACACAATTAGTAGATGAACCTACAGAAGATATACGTGGAAACAGTATTAACCATGCTTGATGGTTACGTAAAGGCTATAGTGCTAAAATTGTTTGAAATACCAAATTTATGATCACTGTTGATATGTATATAAAGATGCTGACTTTATATGTCATTTGCAGTACAGCTTATTAGAGAACTTTATAGCTAATATTTATAACTTAACTGGTTTGATATTATGCTAATGACACAGAACAGTTCCCAACTATTGCATGAATTTTGATATTTTTGGGATGCTGATTGACATTGATTCTTGTTCAGATTTTTAGCTTTAACATTATACACTACCCTGACATCAAGGTAGTATTATCAGAAGTATTTTATAAAACGCACATGCTTATAAATCCTAAGATTTCAAAATGTTTTAAAGCGCCATATAACCAGATCTTGATTTTTATGAATAATATGGAATTGTGGGATCTCATTTGTAAGTTACGTGTAATATGTCAGGGACTCCGTATACATATAATTTGTCCCTGATTCAGTAGCTTGATCATTGCTGCTTTCTCATCTTCTTAACGTGTGACCAATATAAAATATAGGAGGTCATAGAAGTACACAACCCAAATGTTTACAGCTTTCATGTTGACAAAATATCAATGGAATATAATTCCAAGAAATAATTATAATATGGACACATAATAAGAGTTACAGTTATGTATTACTGAATATTTTGACTCTTGGTTTGTCAGAAATAGCAACTTCCATAATTTCAAGACAGTTTTCAGTATGGAAGAATCTGCTGTACATCAGAATTTCTCAACCTGTCTGATAATACATAACCCTTCCAAAGTCTTATTAATTCTTTAGACCCCCTTCCCCAAAATTATGTTAACTGGCAGATGTGTTAGACACGATTCATGGTAATATTTGAAAGATGGAATATTTACATATTTGAAGCATTTAAACTGTAAAAATCTGTATTAAGTCATTGTAAAAATGTACTACAAAAACTAATTTTCCTAGTAGTAGTGACAGTAAAACTAAGATTAGGAAAGTTGAACACGTAAGCAAACACACAGGCGTCCACAGACCCCTAAGTGAAAGACACTGCCTTATCAGGGTTGTTTCAGGGGGAATCTAGCATACTTTGGGAGAATATTACTTAGGTTAAGTTAAATCAATATAATAAAACATACCTTTATCCATAGTTGAATGGTTTCGGAGATAATGGTGAGATAGGTTTGAAAGAACGAAAGCTGTTGCACATTTATTGATCAACAAATGCATATTGAAACGAGGAGGAATTTGTAGTTCCAGCAAGTTAATGCCTGAACTTAATACATAAATAATATTGATTTATGATTTAATACATCATTAATATTAATTAATGTAGACATTTAATTAGGCAAGGAAACTTAGACTAGCTGCATAAAAATCATTCTTAGGGTTTAAAATACTTTACATAGCACATTCGCCTTTGTATGACTTGGCTTGGCTTGGTTTGGATATTGGCTCAAAGACAGACCCGAACAGTATACAGACAACACACAACATTAGATGGGCACAGTGCGTGGGACTGCAAGGAAGCCATATTTTTCTTGCATAGTTTTCATCATAATTGTTCAACTTGATGTAGGTATGTTTGATTATATCAATGTAAATTAACCTTGGGAACACTCTGTCCAAGTATGATAGATTCTTTCTGATACACCTTTTATATACTGGTACATCTTTTGTCTGTTTTGGACATACATGTTGTGGCCAGTGCTTTGTGATGCCCTTACATAACATTTTAAATGGTGCTGAAGAAAATGAAAGGTGGTCCTGTCGTCTGATTCAACAGTCTTAAAAAGTAAAGAGATCTGGTAGCACCCTGCTTTTTTTGATGTCAGACACACACACCCACACATTTCATCTGGGAGCAGGTATGGATGCACAGTGAAAATGAGTTTGCAGGACACTGGTGTAGCTAGACAGCATTTTATGCAAACTTGAGCTGTTACACAAAATAATGAAGTCCTTTCTATTATATGTCAAAACCTATATAATGCATAAAATTTCTGATGCTGTACGCATGCGCACGCGTGTGACTGTGTGTGTATGTACGTGCGCATGGGGGGGGGGGCACTTGTGCCTTTATTACGGGGTGTCACTTTTCTCATCTCCCTTAGATCAGCAACTGTCATGGGATGGCCTGGCAAGCAAAGGCTGTCTGTATCATAAAGCTGCCATGCTCACAGACACAAGAAAAGGAACACATTCTATGTGGAAATAAAATGCCAACTAGATACAGCAGAGGTTTTTATTGCAGATCTTATTGCTTGCTCAACATGTTTCGGGCACCACTATGCCCATCATCAGGAGCTCAAGAGTATTATACAGTGGTTGCTGCCTGTGGTATTTCGTGCTGTGGTTTTCAATTTGCTGGTCTGGTGTGGAGCTGAGGGTTATGTGTCCGGT
>Ga0209628_10001961_pt1 | contig 13691 bp, 8 predicted proteins | sample TergutCu122P4_FD_187285 | JGI IMG/M metagenome (GOLD analysis project Ga0209628, IMG submission 187285) | Cubitermes ugandensis P4 segment gut microbial communities from Kakamega Forest, Kenya - Cu122 P4 (SPAdes) (version 2) | ecosystem: Host-associated > Arthropoda: Insects > Digestive system >...
AGCTGTGTATCTGTCTGTATAAACAAGGGAGTTCAGTTGAAATCTGAACTCCAACACATTGGAACCTGGTGGACCACAGCATGTTATTGCCCATCAATGTTCTGCCATGTCAATCTCACTGCACTTTCATTCCCACAAGCAAAAATTTGGGGCACCATTCAAAAAAGTTATCATTTCAAATTTTTACTACTTAAAAATAGCATACACCTGAAACTGCTTAAGTGCCTGTACAAACTTGCCTAACAGCAACCTACACATTCTGTTTATTTGCAGGTATGTTTATGTCAAAAGTATCAGCTTCTATACAGTGCAGTAAAAAAATTTATCTGTTTGTGTTAAATGGCTGATGTTACAACTGCTAAGTGCAAGATTGCGCAGTCACCTAAAGAGGCAAGAAAGAAAGTAAGATTAAGTAAAACTGAAAACAGTGGATTTAGAAATTTTTCTAAAATGCACAAATGCGTAACTTATAGCAAATGCTGCAGGCAGACGGTAGCAGTCAAGGGTTGCAGTGCTGTTGCCATTAGAGCAATGGTCTACTCTAAAAGATGAATGGTCATTAGACCTTCATTCTCTTCACTGAGCAGTTGTACAATAATAAAGTGAAAGAGAACTTCACCTTTTGGGATGTCATGCAGCATAGATTGGTAGTTCATTAATGGTGGTAACTAACTACCAATCTACACAGGGTAACATGCCAGAAGAGCGAAGATCTCATTTACAATGATGTGGAAGGCTTACGTCATGCAAAGTTAAGGAGTTTTAGGAGATGGGATGTGCAGCAAAAGTGGAAGAGTAACAAATGTATATATAAGATTTTGACCAGAAAATGTCATAGTAGAGCTCTTGGTATACAAAGACAAAGACTGGTGTATTGAACACTTTATTTTCCAACTAATGCACACAATGTTAAAAAACATAGCATTTTTAAAACATTTTAAAATAAGATAAGCTGCCCTAACATGTTTCAGTTTACAAGGAAACCATCATCAGGGAGCCACAGCCAGTACTTAGCTAAAATTACACACTTGGTTCAAAAGTGGATATGTTTTTAATGTTGTGTGCATTAGTTGGAAAATAAAGTGTTGGATATTGTTGATGCACGGTGTAACCATGAAGTTTACTGATGTATTGAGTTTAAGAAATAGTCTGGAGTTGTGAAATGCTAGGCAGCTCTTCTGATATATACGTGAGGTTGATGAAGTTGAAGAAGTCACAGGAAGTTAAAAAAAAAAACCCTTGCACTAGCATACCTTTACATCCAAGATTCTGAGATGGTACACAATGTAAACTGTTGCTATAATCAACAATCTGACTTTACTCAAAAATTCTTACTTTACAAGTCTTTTACCAGACTTCCAGATCAGAAGGTTCTATGTGGGTCAGAATCAGCATTCATATTTGAATTCTGAAAACAATTATTCTTAGACATCCTGAATGTCATGGTGTCCTGGGCAGCATAAGGAAGCCCCAGTCTCAACCAAAAGATTTCCTTTCCATTTTTTCATTCCAGTACCATGAACAGGGGACTAAATTGAATGATTAAAAGAAAGATATAGCTATACTGTCTGTATTCTACGCCAGACTTATATCATGCATAATTGGATCATTTAACCAAAGCTACTGCAACATGGAATTAGCCTTGAACGTACTACACCAGCTTAACAATAATCATTAAGAACAGCTGAAACTGCACAGGAAACTTAAAAAATTCAGGCCACAGCACAATTGAGAAACTTATGATTCCATATTCCCTTTGAAAGATTAAAATATAAAATAAGTACCTACCTTCAAAGGGACCTACTACACAATACTCTTTAATGAATCATGGCTTACATCCATTTCTTATTCAGCTTCTCCATAAACTGAACATGAATGAACAATTCATACATGAATACAAAGGATACACTGTGAGACACAATATCTTCTGCCCGTATAATTGGAAATATACATAGACAATAGTTCTACATACATAAAATAAATAATGTTCCTCTTTAGTGATTGTTTCCATCATGCCCAATCTGATCTGGAAAGGCTGGGGACTTGTGGTATCGACTGTTATGAGTAGACAAACTCCACTTTGTCTTGAAGTAACGGTTGCATTTGTCGCAAAAGAAGACGGAGTCTTGCTTCTGATGCTTGGCTGCAATGTGGCGAGAAAGAATCGGCAATGTGTTGAATGTGTGCTGGCAGAGCATGCACATGTAGCGGTCTCCAATCAACAAGTACCCTGGGTACCGTGAATTGTTTTCATCACCTGTAAAAAAGGCAAACCACTTGTGATGGCAGACTAGCTAGAAAGATCCTGGTGTCTGGTATGTGTGAAATTGTGCCTAGCAGGGAGAATACTGAAATGCAACTACTTCCTCTTAATTTAACTCCTATCATATGTTCGTTCCAAATATAAATATGCGCAGTAAAACAAACTTCATCATGTTGTAGTAATTGGCTTATCAACCCCCTACCCCTGTTTAAACTGAAAAGTATGCTCTGTAAACCAATTTTCTTTGTTAAAATTACATGAACTGTGAAACTCTACAACTGTTACATTATAAAGCACAGAACAGAAAATATTATAATATTTGTCACTAACATAATCAGTAGCTAATGTCTTGTGTAATAAAATAACATACAATATGGTATAGTAATGTTAACTATATTCAAATTTGTATATGCTGTTACAATAATAAACAACAGTTGGTATGTATTTTGAAACCAAATCTAAATTCTATTTTAATTAGAGTGAACACTGAAGATGACAGACTGGTTTCCTCTATAGAATCATGTGAAATCATTCACACATAGCTCCGACATTTGAAAATCTGGCTGCTGTGTACCAAGAGGTAACTGCCGTTATTTTGTTTACAATCCGTGGACCATTCTGGTGTGTTCCCGTAGACTGTACTTGTTCTTGAAGGTGCGTTTGCAGAACTGGCAGACAGCTGTAGGGATGCCAATGTGCTGAGTTCGAATATGACGTCGCAGATTGCCCATAGACAAGACAGAAGGGCAATGTGGACAGTATTCAGTGCCAACAGGGGGCAAAGGAACTGGTGTACCCAACAACAGTGCTGGAAAAGAGAATGGTTAATTTAAATTCCTTAAAAGATAATGCCATACGTGTGCAGGAGTGGTTAAGAGGAACTATCATCCTGCTTGAAAAACCAATGAACAGGTGTTGTTGATTGCACCATAGTATATGCAGCTACTGATGGGCATGTCTAGTGTTATATACAGAGTGTAGCAAAATAAATGTATTTCATATATTACTTATAAATATCTTGAGCAAGTCCTTTATTTTAAACCAAATACATATCTTTCATACAATTATTTTGGATTTGTAAAATTATAAACACTGTCTACAAAAGACGCAGCAATGATAAACTGCTGGATGAGATGACACATGACTTCAGTTTTCATTAGAAATTTCAACCTACAGAGCATGGGCAGGCACTGGAACCATTTTGGTTAACAAAGTTTAACATTAATGCACATTCCTTATGATGCAGTTTTGGTTTTGTATTGCCACACTTCATCAGCAGCTAGAAATCAAATTTATGAGCTCTGTGACTTTTGCTGCGATGAACCCACATATTGTATTTGTTCTTGAACAGTTTTCCACACACTGGACACTGTTCGGCAGTAGTTGCAGCATGAGCTGACTGGATATGTCGTTTCATTGATGTAGTTTGGGCTAACATCTTCCTGCAGATTGGGCATTCTCTTACACCCCTCAGTTTTGGCAGCCACAAGGTATCTGAAATCCAATAAACAACACATGAATATTGGGACACCCCTAAAGAATTCTTGCTGGATCATAATTATCTCACAAAGCTTATAACAAAAAAATTACAGGCATGCTGCATAACAGAGATAATGAAGTCAGAAATAATTTTCTGCTCTCCTATTAGATGTTATTTTGCTGAAGTCCTCTTGACAAAAGGCAGCATTCCCAAGTTCCAAATAAACTGATCTTTGTAAGAAAAAAAATTTAGCATAACAACTACCTAGCAACAATCCAGACAAAAGAGATACCAGGCCAGGTGTTATGCTGCAACATACGGAATAGCTCTCCTTGTACTCTGAGACACACGTTGAACAAGATTCGCCTATAAAAGTGCAGATACACAAAGAAAAGTTGTAGACAAAACTCATATGATTCTGTTCCCATCTTCCTGAATTATACAAACCAGTGATTAACTGGAAACATTGCACCTACATGAGTACTGAGTTATTTGGAATAAACTACATTCTAATCTGTTCATTCTTTCACCTGACAGACTATAGAAATGTCACATTTCAATAAACAAAATGTTTCAGAACAATCCTGCACACACACTTCAAGATGCCAACCAAACATTTCTTACATCTCTACACATAGAATACATGCTAACATATGGAGAAACCTGTTTCAGTAATCTACAGGGAAGTAACTGTGACAATAGCATAATTCTAACAGGAAATGAAAACCGTATAATTATCAGATTATAATTTTCAAACCTCATTCATGCCACATTCTTATGAATAAGGCATTTTAAAATCTGATGACTTTATTCAAAATGCCTTCAGAAATCTAGTAGACAGATCCACTTACCACATTAATAGTTCTGGAATGAACAGTTCCGTGTACATAAAATTTACTGATGCAACACCAATCTTAGTGTTGTGAAAGGAAATATAAGACAACAGAAATGCCATCCTTAACATTTATGGGTCATGTTTTGCTCTACTGAAACAGCATATGCATGTAGTTGAGCAGTCTGAGTGCTGCACATGTTGATATGAATACTCTTTAATTTCTGAATTAAAATCTTGCCACCAGCCTTGTAGTAACTGGGGAGTTCAAAATTCTTATTCCTAGATGATAACGATCAATTATGACAACACCATAATAAAAGTAAATATAATGAATGGATGGGATGGGTGCATCTTGATGCTCCAGTGATTTTTATTTCAAGAGAATCTGAGACAGAATTGATATACCTATTATTGTCTTACACAGAATGCATTAAATATTTCAACGTCAAAGTCTTCTTCTTTCACATAACAGTCACTTCAGTGACAGCCATGTCTGTCACCAAATCGAGGGCCTCGCGGTTTAACAGCCTGAAGGCCATGCATCTGTAACAGATGCAAATTGAGTAGGGCCATTCGACTGAACATTTTGCCACATAATCTGCATGATGTGCGCCCTCGGTGTGTCTGCTTGTGAGAGTACCAGCTTTGACGGTGGCGATATGATGCCCCACAGATGTCACATTTGTACTTTCCATCATTCTTCTGCCATGATATCCAAGATGCTGGTGACTTCGGTCCTATAAAGAACAATCACACAATGCACAGCCGTTGTGTCATTACAGAGATACAGGAAAAAGATTATATTACATAATCAATACAATATACAATCTGAAAGCTCTCTCCACAAAATAAGTGCAAGATAAAAAGATTCAGAGGATGTTAGATATAAATAAATGTAAGCTGCATTAAATTATGGTCAATAACATATTTATTATGAGTGCTGTACATTGCTTGGACAAATTATAATAATTTACTGTAAAGTTATTAATTTATAAATAACATTATTTTGTAAGATATGTCAGATTCATAAAAATGACAATACCAGTTCTGAAATTTGTTCCAAACTGGCAATTGTCCCTCTGCTTCTACAAATACACTGATATTAACAATACAACACAAACCACATAACACAGAAGCCTGCATAAAACTGCATGAAGGGAAATATTGTAAAATAAAGACTGAAGGACTGTGAATGTAAATAATTAAGCCCCTCATTTTTTCTGTAATGACCAGCCACGTTTATGCATGACAACACCATGCACCATCATAAGATGACGATGAAAATTGGATTTGCGACTTAACACCTTATGGCACAGATCACATCTTGTTTCACCCAGATGAATCTTCTTATGAGCAGTCAAATTAGGTGCGTGCTTGTACACAGCGCCACAGATGTCACACGAAAATTTCTTCTCAACAGCACCTTCACTCAGAGGCAGCTGCACATATCCTGGAGCAATAAACAATATTATCACAGACTCTACCCTTTGTTCTGTCAGAATATCTACACCATGACCTACTCTCCCTCTTAAAGAAAAATGATTTCCATAATTTTTCTGTACAATCCCACCACCCTCCCCACCTTTGCCCAAAACTTTTGTGCAGGTTGTGACTTCAACTCCTATAACCTAATACAGAAGATACACAAATTTCTGAGGTAGGGAACATGCTAGTGCCAGTTAATGTACAATTTACAAATGGTGTACGTTAATAAATCTTCCGAAGACATGCAACTTTTATCACGGTACTTCTTTCTAGAATGCAAAACAATGTGGTAATCATGTAAAATTTCACTCAGCTTTCTGGTGGGCAGTGAAAATTAGTAACTGGAGGTAGGAGCATGAAATTTTGTAACAAGATACAATTACAGCAAGAAGCTTTTTGTAACTGCACTAAACGCACCTAAAAGCTCAAGCAAAATATATAAAAATAATGAACATAAGTCTACAATTCAAAATATGACAGTGCAAAACTCAGAGGTTATTTTACATATTTTAACCAACAAAATGCACTAATTAAAATGCAACAAAATGGATCACGAAACACGCTTTGTATTACGTACCAACTCCTACATGTTTTGACACCAAGGTGTCATATTCAGGGAGTTTTATTAACAACAAAGGATCACCCTCACTTTCATCATAAAAATTAAAAATCTTAAAATGTTTGAATTCTAGATTAAACATGTTAAGTCCATATTGCTGACATAACAACAACATACAGTAATAAGCCTCTTCTATTACATATTGGCAGTTGTATATATTTTCTGGGTTGTATATACAAACAACTGTGAAAGTGTATGATCCAAAGGGATCTCATCTGGCTCAAGCACACAACGTAATATCATGTCAGGGTATATAGTGGGCAGTACTCTACAAGATGATGGAAGTGAGGGCTACTAGCATTTGAAGTACCTGTTGGACTTAACAATCCTTTGTTGTTAATCAATTCCCTGAAGATGACACCTCGGTGCTGAAACATGTAGGGGTTGTTACCCAATATTAAATGTGTTTTATGATGTATTTTATTTGGTTCATTTTGTTGGTTAAAATATGGAATGTAAGAAAATGCATGGTATGAATAACATTTAAAAAAAAAACTCTGATCTTATATCCAACTTATTTAACATACACAGTAGCTGTATGAAAGTATTAATTTTTCTAAAATAATCATAGCTGCATTCGAAATGGTACTAATAATACTGGTAATGATAGCACTACTCTAAACATGTACAACTGCAAGCAATGCAAGACTTTGCCTCAAGTAGGATTCAATCCCATGACCAGATATGCATACATCCAACATGCTAACGCAGGGGCTAGATTGGATTTAATTATTCAGCTATAAACTTACTACCTAAATACACTAAGTCCCCAACTTAAGCGGGTTTGAGTTACATGGCTCTGTAGATTTGTGGATACAGGTGTTTGCTTTTATTCAAACAGTTTGGGCACTGTGATTTGAGGTCATTATTACTAGATACACAGGGTTTATATACTCATTATTATAATATGGTAATGTTAGGATACAATTTTATTCTACAAATACATTCAAACTTGGTTATGACATCATGAAAGGACTGAATATATTGCGTCATTATAAATGAGTGTTGTTCTAACCAAGGAGTGTGATTTTATGGTTAACAGTGAGGAAATCATTCATAAAACAGAATATCTGATATTATAAATGAGGTGTCATATAAACTGATGTCATTACAACTGGGTTTGACTGTATTTATGACATATTTTATGTGTGTGTGTGTGTGTGAGGGTTGAAAACGCTTTCCATAAAAATTCTCAAAATTTTGTGCTACTTTCTTCAATTTCAACTACTCACTGACACATACATATGTGTAACTCAAACAGAATAATATATTTAAGTTCCGTTGGACCTGAACAGTTTTTGGCTCACATGTAAACATGTGCAATAAATTACAAGTGTGAGTCTGGGACTTAATGTACAGCATTAAAACAGGGTTTGTACAATGTGTGTGTGTGTCTGTGAAACAGGAAAATACAATTTATGAGTTTTGCTTATAAATCCTTGTTCAAATTCAGATAAAAAGTCTTCTCTTTTTCATCTTCATAGACCCTGATGATGGAGCCCACAACCTCCTCCATGTCAGTAACTATTTACTAATAAGCGCGGTGTTAGCGCTGACAACCTCGATCTTCATGGATTTTGCTAACACAACCTCAAATCTCATAAAACGTTAGTATTAGATTATGGACAGCAATAAACACATTATACTGCTTAATATTGAAGATCCTGTTTTAATTCTGTTACTATTACAGCAGTCATAACTACATGGTCTACCAACAACCTTTCTGTGGCCCTCCAAATGAAAGTTGTAATGTTTGCTAACACAAGAGTAAAAATTCACTTCATTATGGCCTTGTTATAAAATAACCAACATTTTTTTGGAATTTGCATAACTCCGTGTGGTAACTTTCAGTAAAATGAAGTATGCCAAATGCAAACACAGGATCAGGCCACAGAAATATGCAATAAAATTCAGAACTGTCAATGTACAATCAAAGTAATATTACGTGCTGTGGGTCAGTATCTCTCCTGTGCACTATAAATATGAATGCCTGCATTTTGTAAGTTTTACTATGTAAATCATTTTATAAAATATTTATTATTGTTAAGGTACTTGTATATTCCAAACTTTCATTTTCTGTTGCATTATTCAACCAAAATTTCAAAATTCGTAACTTGTAGCCTAATCTAGGGTACTAGACGGTCAAAAAAATAAAACAAACCCTACAAGTTAATGAAATATGGCATGGGATCTTTCATCCAGAATGGCTGGGACTCCAGGTTTTCCGGACAAGGTGTTTTTCCCTCCACTGGAGCAACAAGCCAATAAGAAATACAACATATTTAAAAATTACAAAAAAACATAAATAAATGTTCTTCCTTCAAAATGAGAGTATGCTGGATTAGTTAGCATCAATTAAAATGTATCATCTATGGAGATATGAAGAGGAGTGTCTGGTGAAGATGGAAGGGCTGCCTCAGATAACAGAAATTCACAGTTGAGGTTCAGGCTTAATGGAAACAGCAGTAATGATGCATTCCTGTGTGTAAATTAATGTTTATTTGAATAGGGAGATAGTTCTCGTATTATGCGTAACAGTATTTCCTATGTAACAGTTCTTTTGATAACTCTTTTTTCTGATAGAATATTAAAAATATTTAGATGTACAAAACAATATATAATATGAATATTTGTATTGATATTTATTCCCCACACTTTACAATGACAATGACATTCAGGTGGTCACACATCCAACATACTATGCAAAATCATATGCACATAAAACTACATATTTTATTTAGCTGATAACCAATTGTCTTGACCATTAATGAAAGAGTTACATGTTGAATGCCTGAAACTAAGATACTGCAAAAGTATGCAAAATGAATTCAGAAAGTCAAGTTACATGTACACAAACATGAGGATAGGCAAGGCTCTTAAATAAAAACTTTACACACAGAACAAACAGTAGAACTGAAACTTTATTGCAAATATGATTCCACAAAAATAAAATACAACATAATATTTTCTTCAAACTGAAGATCATAATCACAGGAGGAACCAGGATTCTATTAATGAATATCAGCAATCTTAATGTATGATGTACATGGTCAAAAATGCAAGTAAAGTGCCAATTACTGTTATTATTACTACAATTAAATTGACAAAAAGACATATTAAATTCACAGCAGATCATACAATCTTAAGAGGACATAATAATTTCCCTATACTAAGCAAGGTAATGGCAACAATATAGCATGGAATTACACTTTGGATTGTATAGTGAAATGCTTTTGCAGACATGCACATGGGCAAACAAATCAGATGCTCATCAAGCTGGGCTAACAAATAATACCAAAGCTCACTTCATGAATGTAGTATCCAGCAGACTTGTTTTACAATACTAACCTGTGCTTGCCATTTAAAAATGATTAAATTATTTCTAAATTAGCTACTTTTATAATGGCTGTGTTCCCAAGGTGAAATACTACTTTAACTCATGGTATACAGAAATAGTTGACACTAAAGTACTCAATACAGTTACATTATATACAGTATAAGTACATAACAGTCTTACCTTCCCACAAACTGTTCTTAATATGTGCACGCCGTTAGCATAATCATAGTGTATATTGATATACGGTATATTTAATGACACTGTCAACAGCTATGAGTGCATAGAACCAGAGACAGGACTATTACTCAATAATGAAATAGGTAGTATAAGAAGGAAGCATCATAGCATAATTTCAGGTCTGTTCCAGTCACGAGGATAACAAGAAGCCTCAATCAAGACAACTTGTGACCCAGCCAAAATTTAAAGTGACACATTCTGAATACTAGTCCAGTAAGTTTCCTATACAGCCAACATGCTCACTCATAATCATATTTAAAACATGTGACCATGGCTATCCAATGTGGCCACACTGACCAGCGAAGTATGTCATAGACAAACTTCCCAGTATGCTTTTAGATTATGCATTTACATATGGGATTTGTTGCACGGTTCATGAATGGTCAAATGTGATGGTCTGCAATGAACGTAACTTACGGGCAATAAATGAACGGGACGGCAATAAATGAAATGACAAAGATAAATCTGTAGCAAGTATGATGGTCATGTCTTCCAGGATGTGACACTACATAGTCTGGTACCCACCTATGTACACTGTTAGAGCCCAGAAAATCATAACCTCAAAATGATGATGCATCTGTGATAGGGTCAATGCAAAGACTGGAAAAACAAATATGTGAAATTTGAGGTTTTCATAGCAGTGTTGCTGATTGAAGTCTTCTGAAATGTATAAGTCATGGTGACTGGTAAATGGTTACCATTACAGCAACTCTTTTACCAGCCAACACAGTATAAAACCCAGAATGTGTCTTGTTTACACTTCTCACTGTTGTACAGACATGGGGGTCTTTGATTTGTGGTAAAAGAATTTGTTCCGCATCAGTAGAAAAAATACTCCTCATTTTGTGGTTGCATCACACAATACATTGAAAATTAATCCCACTTTTTTACCCTATTAAAGTGAGCTGTGGTTATTGAAGCCTTGTCTCATGAAGTAACAGAACAGCTCACATGTCATGAATTTATTTGGAACAGAAACTGCACACTAGATAACTTCCTCTAACAGAGGGTGTAGAACTCTTGCTCAGCGTAATGTCAAAAAAGTGCAAGCTCATTATTGTTACTGGGTTTATACAGAACTGACATAGTTATTGTCATGTGTCAAACATGCTGCATACTGAAATGTACCAATATTGTCATAAAAATGTCACAAATAATTCTGAGTTGTTTAATTGAAAAAGTAGGTTGGTAGTAAAAGTTGCATGAAATTTTGATCATCCTATATTACCACTATTTACACTGCAGTTCAACATTGTCAGTAGAAACAGCACAGACTTTAAAATTAAGCTGAACAGACTTCTAGCCACAAGATAACTCATAATGTTCCAGTTAAGAGCAGAATGTTCACACATTAAGGTAAAATAACATCCCTCCCATATTGGGAAGGTAACTAATTTGAGTCACAGTAAATCAGATATTACAACCACTTGCATTCAAAAGTTTCCCCATACCTCCCAAGCAATATGTCCCATGTTCATGGAGGTATTAACATAAAGTATCTGAAATAATTATGTGTGTGGTGTAGGTATTACATACCAACATCAAATAGGCATTTTTATGAGGCTGCTGAAGGGGACTTGCTGTCTCCATTTATATACATAAATGTCTAAATGGCTTCTATGACAGCAAGCCCAAGAACACTGGTTGGCTGCCTGGAATAACATTATTCACATTCAGGTTTAAGATGCTGACTGCTTTTATAGTCTCCTGCACAAATCACTTGCAAAAGAATGCAACAATACTGCAAGTCAGTGTAACAGATGAAGTTTGTTGTGGCTGAGAGTTAATATTCTGCAGAAATACAAAAATTGGCAACAACAAATTTCAGGACAACCATGTTCACCAAATTTTTCAATATAATTATAAGGAAAAGAATATTATCCCATAAAAAACATTCATGGTTTTCCAATTTTCCAAGATGGCATGTTGTAAGTTACTTCACAACTGACTTTAGTTCCTAACCAATCTATTCTGCCATGACCCACTGTACAGATTTTTACGTATTCAGTAGGATTCTAAAGGTAAATGCAGTACAGTATCAAATCACTACCAGGCATTTCAGTGCACAGGCTATGAAAAAAGGGATGCTCCCTGAAAGTTCATGAAAACCTAAGCTGGGAAGAAACTTTCATCAACCACAAGGACAAGCAACTCATTCCAAACTGTGGCTCTGACTTTTCATTTTAGATTTCTTCAACACAATGCTTTGAAACAGTAGGAAGTTGAGATACAAATGACAGTAGTTCATTACAATCAGTGTACAGCTGAACATACTTTTTTACCCTAAGAATGTGATGTCTGATAATGCCTCACAGCTGATACTCTCATCAACGGTCATCCCGTATGGCAACCAGGCAACCATAACCTACAAAATCTGGGGAATGAAGAAGACGTTCAAACTATTCCCACAATAGTGAATGGTGTTACAATGAAGACAAACTCGAAATATAACATGGAAATTAGTGGTACACCTATTGATCCTATTAACGACTGTATTGATAATTTACGTAACACTATTAATGGTTACAATAAGAGTGTTCATTTAAATGCAGACATGCATAGGGTTGTCGTGACTGGAGATAGCCACATCAAAGGTTTTGAAAACCTATTACGATCTATGTTTAATAGGGAGTATTATTTTTTTAGTCTAGTTCAACCTGGTTCTAACTCCAACATACTCAAAGAATCAGTGAAAGAGACAGTCAAACAACTGTCCATGAATGATTTCCTAGTGATTAGTAGTGGCACTAAAGATTTTGATTCCGACAATTGTGCCTCAACCTTTCAAAATATTAGGAACTACTTAATGAGCACAACTAATACAAACATTTTACTACTGAATATACCCTATAGATTTGACTTGCCAAACCATTCAGCTGTGAATAAGAAGATCTTTATTTTGAACAAGAAACTGCAAAAATTAGTAAGAATATTGCCACACACAAAATTTTTAGATTCTAACAATGATAGACTTTTATTCACAAGACATGGCCTTCACCGCAATAAGTTAGGCAAACATCTTGTTACCTCACAAATAGTTTGTCATATTCTGGCTACTTTTCAACATAGGGTCTCATCCCCAGTACCTTTTGAATGGCTCAAACCTACTGATGAGACTATATCACTTTCTAATATTAAGCAAGAGGAAACCAAAACTAGGAAATCTAATCATCATAAAAAAAAGCTAATTACTAGATCTGACAATTTTTTATGGTGAATCCTGACAATAAACACAGTGGTGATGACTTTAAATACAGAGCCAATTTGTCAATAACTTCAAAATGTACAAATTCCAACTTTATAATGGCTCATGGTGATGACAGTTACCCTCTTAGTAACCATTTGACTGATACGCACAAATCTACTAATTTTATAATGTTCCATCAGAACATATGAGGATTAACAAAAAAATTGAATTCTTAATTTCCCTATCAT
>Ga0209628_10001962_pt1 | contig 13689 bp, 10 predicted proteins | sample TergutCu122P4_FD_187285 | JGI IMG/M metagenome (GOLD analysis project Ga0209628, IMG submission 187285) | Cubitermes ugandensis P4 segment gut microbial communities from Kakamega Forest, Kenya - Cu122 P4 (SPAdes) (version 2) | ecosystem: Host-associated > Arthropoda: Insects > Digestive system...
TTGATTACCTGCATGCCGGTGTGCCCGTTTTGGCAACAGATTTTCCTGAAATTGCAAATATTGTTCACCATTACAACACCGGAATCCTCATTAACCGCTATGAACCGGAATATTTGGCAGAAGTGATAAACGAATTTTTTAAAAAAGAGTTTGACACTACCCACTTCGGCGAAATTGCTGAAAAATTTTGTTGGGAGAATGAAGAAAAAATATTACTGGAAATAGTGGTCAAAAACTAGTTTGACGCGCTATTTTACCAATATCAAGAAATAATTAACAATTACCGCTGCAGCATCATCTTCTGCGATAGCACCGTGCCATCTTTTAGGCTCACCACCACTACATAATGGCACCGGTTTGACAATCAAAGCAAGATTCCCATTATGCGTTACATCTATAACATTACTGTAAATAGGTCTTCCCTGCTTGTCGTAAATATCATATTTCAATTTTTTGTATAAGTATGGTGTTCATCTCGCCCAATAGAATGCCATCGGTTTCCACTTCTGCTGCAGAAGGTACATTGGGAAGGTGTTTGTTCTTGGTAATAAATTGTTCTACTTCACTTAAAGAGGGCAGTTTATACTCTTTTGAAAACACGTAATCGGGCCAACAGGGGGCGCCGGAAAGCGATACAATGACTTCATGAGTACATATTCTTCCGGAAACTTTGGCACTTTGCGCGTTCAATGCACCGCTAATATCAGCACTCCATGCTTTAAAAGAACCCTCTACATCCAATTCTTTCTGTGGTGTTCGGGTTCCTATTCTTACATATTGGTTATCAGATAGGAACAACACAGATTGCACTCTATACCCTTTGTGGGGGATACCTCCATCGTTGTAATACTTCCAAAAATTAAGTCCATACCCCTCTTCTTGCGACTCTACCCGTTCAATTCCCCATTGGTTGTAAAGAGGATTAACATTGTTTGAAACATCAAAGATAAGTGAACCGTTAGGAACATTAGGAACCTTGGGAGTGCTTCTGTAAATGAGAATATTTTCATCGTTAAGATGCAGTTTTTCTTGAGGTGAATCTGTTCCTAAACCAATATTGCCATTAGGAGCAATTGTTAATCCGCCCATGCGCCCTTCAATTGACAAATTGGCGTTTTCATGTTGCTTTATCAATATTTTTTATCGCAAAATATTTCCATACTGCGTTTCAAAACGGATTCGTGTAATGATGGAGCGCCCCAGCGTTACCTCGTTGATGTACTCTAACTCTTCGCCAATTCCCACGCCCCGCGCCAACAGGGTAATTTTCGGAGTTTTTTCAGCGCAATGTTTGTAAATATAGTAGTTGGTAGTGTCTCCTTCGGGGGTGGAGGGGAGCGCCAAAATAAGTTCTTCCACCGGATTTTCTTCAATGCGCCGAAAAAGTTCCTGCAGTTTTAATTGCGAAGGACCGATCCCATCTACGGGAGAGATAATCCCGCCCAACACATGATACACGCCGGAAAATTGGCTTGTGTTTTCAATGGCAATCATATCCCGAATATCTTGCACCACGCAAATTATATTTGCGTTTCGCTTCGGGTTTACGCAAATATCGCAAATATCATTGTCGGAGATGGCAAAACACTGTTTGCAGATTTTTAACGACTTTTTTAGTTCAATTAATGCTTGAGAGAGCATTTCTACTTCTTCGGTTTCTGCATTTACTAAGTGCAGCGCCAATCTCAGTGCGGTTCTGCGCCCAATGCCCGGCAGTTTTGCAATCTCGTTTACAGCGTTTTCAAGAATTTTTGAATAATTTGTGAGCATAGTGTTTTTTGAGCGTTTTATTTTACATTTTTTGCGAAAATAAAAATAATTGTGAACTGTGCTAAAAATGGCAAATAAACAATATTTTTTTTCGTTTAAGAACGAAAAAATGGCAGGCATCTACATCCATATTCCGTTTTGTAAAAAAAAGTGCATCTATTGCAATTTTTACTCCATTGCAAACACAAAAAGAATGGAGGAATATGTGGATGCATTAGTTGCAGAATGCAGAACTTCGACTACGCTCAGTTACCAAAAGGAGAAAGGAGAAAGAAAAAAAATCTTACGCTCTTCTGTTCAAACGGTCTATTTTGGTGGAGGAACTCCTACACTCATTCCTGTTCATTTATTGGAAAAAATTTTAAACGCCATTTATATAAATTATGAGATTGTCTCGGATGCCGAAATTACTATTGAAGCAAACCCCGAACAATGCACGTTAGCATATTTATCAGCATTAAGAAAAATTGGATTTAACAGAATTAGTATTGGTATTCAATCTTTTAATGATGATATTTTACATTTTCTGGGAAGAACACACTCCGGAAAAGAGACTTTAATTGCCATTGAAAATGCACATAAAGCAGGTTTTAACAATATTTCTGTTGACCTCATCTATGGAATCTATTTGCGCTCCTTACAAGATTGGAAAAATGAACTGCAAACTGTTTTTTCTTTACCTATCAAACATTTATCTGCCTATTCATTAACTGTTGAGGAAAATACGTTGTTACACAAAAAAATAGCACAGCAAAAAATATTGAATATGGATGAAGAACAAGCATTACAAGAGATGAAATTGCTCATGGAAGAATCTGAGAAGAGTGGTTTTGAGCATTATGAGGTTTCAAATTTTGCGTTAAAAGGTTTTCATTCCAAACATAATTCTAATTATTGGAACGGAACCCCCTACTTAGGTTTTGGCGCTGGGGCACATAGTTACTACGGTGATTGCAGATGTTGGAATGTTTCGAATGTAGAAAAGTATATTCTGGACATTAAAAATAATGAACCTTTTTGTGAAACAGAGTATTTAACTCCTGAAAATCAATACAATGAATATATTTTATTAAAATTAAGAACAAAAAATGGGATTGATTTAAAGCATCTTGAAGAAAAATTTGGAACTGAGAAACGGAACTGTTTTTATAAAGCATTACAAAATATTGATACTCATTTTTACACTAATAGTTCCGGTAATATTTCCATTACCAAGGAGGGTTTGCCGTTGTTGGATTTTATTATCGAGAAGTTGATAATATAAACAATCAAACTATTTCCCTATTACAAACTTTTGGTAAGAAACCACACCGTTGTTGGTTACTTGAAGGAGGTAAACTCCGTTTTCAAAATTTGCTGTGCTTATTATGGTTTGTTCATTACTAACCAAAGAATTATATACTCTCTTTCCGGTAAAGTCGAAAATTTCTACGTTTACACTGCCTGACCAACCACTGATGGTTATGCTTTCCTTAGCAGGGTTGGGGAACATTTTCCACAAATTTTGTGAATGGTATTCAATTCCTATTACAGGACTCTTGCTTGCTTCTGTGGTGTTTCCGAAACAACCCATATTTATTCGTCCTCCGTTGGGCATCGGTTCATTTAAAAAGGCAGATGCCGGATTTCCGGCGTCAATCGCGGGACTGCTTACTCCATCTTTAACAAATTGTCCGGTGGCGGGGTTATAGCGTCCTCCGGTAGATTTTTCGTGAAAATCACCGCTTGGAGCATCGGCAAACAGCGGGTCTGCCGAAATATTTCCTATACCTGTGAAACCCTGTTGTGTAAGTGTGTAATTTACAGTTAATTTTGCGCCCGGCACCGACACACCTCCGGAATTTGCATCAAATTCAAAATCTTTTCCGTTGTTCCAAAAAATGCAGTTTTCAATGTGCGTAGTGCTTCCCTGTACAAACAGCGCCGAGCCGGTGGGCGCAGTTGTTGTGTTGCCATAAACCGTACAGTTGTTCATATTCAAAACAGAGGGATTGGGTGTCCAGTCGGCATCTACATAAATTGCCGAACCTCTTTCGTTAGTTTTATTGTTGTATAACAATTCGTGTTCCATTCGCACTGTGGCTCTGTCATCAACAAAAACCGCACCGCCGCATGAGGGCGCAAAATTGTTGCGGTAAATGTTGTACGACAATGTAACATCAGTAGTAGCCGTTGTTGATGGGGTGAAAATAAAAATTGCGCCTCCCCAGCCATAAGTAAAATTTTTTGCTGCCACGTTTCCGTCAAAAATATTACCGGTAACCGTTCCGGTGCCGTCAACGCATACGCCACCTGCGTGGTCGGCATAGCCGGTATTGTTTTCGATACGGTTATTGGCAATAAGGAAATTGGCAGGCATTCCAACAACTCCAATGGCAGCACCACGCCCCGATTTGTTGTTACGGAAAACGTTGTTTTGGATGGTAACGTTTTTTCCTGTCAAGCCTATTCCGCCGCCGTATTGACCTTCAACCTGCAATCCGTTGTTTTCAAAGATATTATTCTCAATAGTGATGTTGTTTAAATTTTCCGACCAACCATCATTATTAAGTTCAATACCGCGCTGACCGTTGCGAATGGTAAAGCCGCCGATAGTCAGCGTACCGGTACTTGTCGCATTCACAATGGTAACCTTAATACAGGGTGCTGCGCTTGTTCCGCTGATAATAGTTACGTTAGTTTGCGGATTAGCGGAATTGAAATTACCACTCCCTGCAAAACCGCCGAGCAACTCTACTTTTTTTTCCGAAATCTGAATAGCTTCCAAATAGGTTCCTTTCGCCACTTTAATGATGTCGCCATTAGTTGCTGCATTTACCGCCGCCTGAATGGTGTGATAAGGATTTGCCGGAGTGCCGTTTTGAGAACCGCTTGCACTCCCGTCCACACAAATTTGATTTTGGCTGAATAGAATTATACAACAGCCAATGATACTGAAAAGTAAAAATGTTTTTTTCATAATGCTAAAATTTAGAAGGTTATATTAATTGCGCACAAAAGAACAAAAATATTTCATATAACAGCTTATTTGCAAAAAAGGCTCCCCGTTTTGGAGAGCCTTTCTTCATACTCGTAATAATTAAATTAATAATTAATTGATTACTAATTTTTCACAAATTTTTGAACGCTTGTGCCGGTATCGGAAGTAATGCGTACAAAATAAACACCATTGGTAAGGTTAGCGATATCTACTTTTGCACTATTTCCTTCATTGGATTGAGCTAATACAACCTGACCTAAGAAACTCAATACTTCAATGTTATTAAAGTCGCCTTTTGCCTTAATGATAATAAAATCATTGGCGGGGTTGGGGGCAATGGAGAATGTTGTAGTATAGCCTTTAATGCCAAGAATTTCGAAAGGAACTTTTTTACATTCTTTTGCAACTGTGCCTTCACAAACACCGGTAGCATAAACCGGAAGTACGCAATACTCATACTCATATTCACCAGGGGCTAATGCAGAAACATCATGTTTATATGTTAAAGCGGTTACTTCTAATGGTTCAGCATCACCGATGAATAATTTATATCCGGTAGGAGTGATATTTCCTTCCGGTGCTGTCCATGTTACAGTAACCTCTTTAGTTTCTGTATTGAATACACCATTTACATTTTTAACGGGTTTACAGGGAGGAAGTGGGGTGTAGCAAGCCGCTAAAGATTTTGATATCGGGTCGGATTCTTCACCGTTTGGACAATTAACCACCACTTTCCATGTGTATGGTTTGTTTTTGTCGAAAGTTTTATCTTCAAAAGTAGTGGCTTCAATATCGCTGGCAATTTTTACATCATCGCGGTAAACGTTGTACGTAATATCGTAAGGGTTAGGGTCACCAGCGCATGGTAATGCAGCATTTGCAGTAAAACCAACAGGAATAGCCGGCGTTGTTTTTTGATATACTATAACACCATCCAATTTTACTGTTACTAAAGCAGTATTATCTCCCGCTGTACCGTGTTGCCACATTTCAAACTTAGCATCTCCGTATATATTTGCTGCATGTGTTCCAGCAGAAAGTCCACCTTTACCGCTTTCAGCGCCACCTCCTTTATAAACGTATCCGCTTCTTACATCATACAGTATCCAGCTCCATGCATCCAAATATGTGTCTAATCCTGAAATAATAACTTCTGCTGAGCAGGGGTCTCCCACAAAAGCAGTTACAAAGGCTCTCGGTCCGTTTCCATCGGGTGTAACCGCATATAAACTATATGTATATACCCCATTACCTGGAACATTGTCGGTATAGTTCATCACTCCGCCTACAGTTGCGGTTGTAAATTCTTGAATAACTTCACAGTCTCTTTCAAGTACCATTTTCGTAATGCTCGTTAGCGGCGCACCTCCAAAAGCGATGGAGGGGTTGGTCCATTGCAGGTTGCATTTGTATTGAGTACCTACAGGAGTAGCGGTGAATGGGCTTGGTGCTTTAGGAATCAATTTATTAGTACCGGTAGGTGTTCCGTTCACTATGAATGCCATTGCGTGCACACCATCTTGTGCGGCACTACACGGTTGCCATTTTGTTCCGGTAAATTGTTTGGCATTTCCTGTTTCGGGAGAACCCAAAACGGTAACAGGAGGCGCCCACGGGCCTGAAGCAAGCGAGCCGGTGAGTGTCCATTCCACCCAATAGATACCCGGATTTAACACGGTATTAACAGTAGCAACCACGTTCATGATTCTACGATCGGTATTGGTGAGTGCTGTTAATGTAGTTCTGTTAATATTAGAATAGTTTGTTGATGCCATACGGTTGGTGGTCAAGTCGCCCCAAATTACTGTACTGCCGCATATTCCGGGTTCGCCGCTCCAAATTCGCACGTATGCACCGGTAATGGTAGAAGTAGTACTGCCTGCACTGGTTTGATATGAGAAGAAATTAAAGTTTTCTATTGTACTTTGAGCATCTAAAGTAAAATCTTCTGCAATAGAGTAGTTCAAAGTTTTATTTACATTCGAGCCATACAAAGTTGAGTATGGGTCGTTGATAGCACTTACGTCAACGCCGCCAGGCCCTGCACCAGGGTGTGTAATCAGTGGACCGTTATTAAAAAGAATGGCTCTTGAGGGGTCTGTACGTTTAAAATCATCTTGTGTTATAACCGGAGTGGCGGGAGTGGTGCTGCGTAATTCTGCACAATCTGTCAAGTTGGGATTATAAGCATGGATAAGGGGAGATTTCCCGCCCTTTGCGGGAGGATCCCAAGTAATAGTAGCCTTGCTGCAGTCGGTAGAATACACTACATTTATGTTTTTAGCCGGGTCGCAACCACCGCCGCTTGTTTTAAAATTAGCGGTATAGGTAGCACTTGCGGTAACGTTTGTAAGTTGAAGGGGGTTGGTGGTAGCGTTGCCGGGGGTCCATTTTTCGAATGTATAACCTGCATTAGCCGTTGCGGTTAGGGTAAAGTTCGAGCCGGAGGGTTTTGTTCCGCCGCCGGTAACGGAGCCAGCACCTGCTGGGGTTACTTCGGTGGTGATGGTTACATCGGTGCCGCCACCGGGGCTGGTAATTTCAACATCATCAATATCAATATCATTTCCCCAATTGGCTTGCGTATAAGCATTGAATCCGAGATAGTAAGTACCTGTTGTTGTGGGAGTATGCGTAAATGTCATCTTGGTCCAGCAAGTCACAGTGGTTGTGCCCGGATTATCATAAATTACAGTACCGGCACTCATAGCGGCAATAGTTTGTGCAGTTCCCAAGGTTACTTTAATTTTGTCTTTTTCAGTTTGATAACCTTGCAATCCCATCCACCAACTTATGGTGTATTGAGTGCCTGCAGTAAGATTAAAAGCCTTGGATATCATCCAAGCATCACGTGCTCCGCCAGTTTCTTGCCATAGATTTGTTGCAAAGAAACCTCCGGAATGTGGAGCAACAACAGGAGTACCTCCGCTATACAGGGCATCTACAACTTGCCATGATTGAGCAGTTCCATTTTTAAGAAATACCCAGCCTGTTGGAGTAGATCCTGATTCAAATCCTTCAGAAAGAATAACATCTCTGTTTGAAGGGACATACGTTGAATAATCCGCATCAACGGTTGGTTGAGGTTTAGTTCCAGTACCAACAGTGTTGCGCATTTGTTGCGCAGAGACTGCTCCTATGAGTAGGAACGCAGCCACGATAAGTAAAATTTTTTTCATAATAAATAAATTTTGGTTAATAAAAAATTGGTTGGCGCAAAAATAGAAAAAAGTTTTAAAAAAAAACAGAAATATAATAAATATTCATATAATTTCGCAACTTACAATTTGAGGGTTTGTTTTTGAATCCTCAATTTCTGTATAAAGAAATCCATGTATAAATGGGGTAATGGTCTGAAGTTGAAATCTTTGTGTAAACCGTGTGTCCGTAAGATTTAAAGGTTTTGTCGTGCAAAATGTAATCAATTCTGAATTTTGGAAAAGTCTCTCCCAAATAGGTTTCTCCCATCCCTTTTCCGCTTTCTCTGAATGAATCTTTTAAATTTTTAGCCACTTTGTTATAAGCAAATGAAGCAGGCGAATCGTTTAAGTCGCCACAAACAATAATATAATGTGGGCAGTGTTTCAGGTGCTGCCTTAGAATTTTCGCCTGTTTGCTTCTAATATCAAAAGCAATTTTCAATTTTTCATATAGAATTTTTGCTTTTTTTTGCCACTTTGGGTCGTTCATAGCATTAATTTTCAATTGTTTGCCAATATCATAATCTTCATATTCAAAATGAACGGAAGCCAAATGGCAATTATACACCCGAATGGTGTCGTTTTTATTTTTAAAGTCTATATATGTGGAAATTACGCTACTGTCGGGCATCTCAACAATTCCGGTTCCAATAATTCTGCTTTTAGAAAATGTTGCTAATCCAAAATACATCTCTTCTCTGTTTGCGGTAAAATATTCAAAATGATAATTCTTGTTTTTCAACTTTAATAAAGAGAACAGAGTGTCGGTGGTGTTAAAATTTAATTTTCCTGATTTGTCGTAAAAATATTCTTGAAAACACACTATGTCAGGTTGTTCTTCTTTGATAAAACTAAGGATTTCATTCTTCTTTTGTTTTCTTACTTTTTTATCTTCCGTTTCATACAAGCCAAACAATTTTACATTATAACTCATTACTTTAATGCAATTTACACATTTTGGCGGAGTAGCGGCTTCTTTAAGCTGAAAATGTTTATCAATATTACCCACATTTAATAATATTAATATCATTGATAGCAAAGCATATTGATATTTTATGGGAAGCCATAAAATTACGAACACGGCATTCACCGCTAAAATATAGATAAACCCCAAACCGCAAAAAGCGCTGTAGGAAAACCAATAAGAAGGTAAATATTGGGCTAAAAAAGCAAGAAATAACCCGGCTGCTGCTATGCAATTCATTAAAAAAAATGGGAAAATAAGTAATTTCTTAAATGAAAAGGAGGTTTTTTTTTTCTTATTTTTTAAAGCCATTAGATTAACAGTTAACAATTTCCAACAACGTTTTAGTCATTTCTTTCCAATCAAATTTATCTTTCTCTGTTTTGCAATTTTCTATAAACAGATTTTCATTACTATTATTATAAAAATCAACCATTGCATCAGCAATTGCATTTGGATTAGATTCTACTACATATCCGCATTTTCCGTTGGGGACAATTTCTGCCAAACCGCCCACGTTAGTTACAATCATCGGTTTTTCGAAATGATATGCAATTTGTGTAACACCACTTTGCGTGGCAGTTTTGTAAGGTTGTGCTACTAAATCACAAGCGCTGAAAAACAAATTTACTTTATTATCAGGTATAAAATCCTTGAATAACAATATTTTATCATCCAAACAATTTTTCTTAATAATATCCAAGTAATTTTTTTCATCTTCATAAAATTCACCGGCAACCAAAAGTTTTAAAGGAAGTTTTTTTATTCTATCATCAGCAAATGCCTCTAATAACAAGTCTAATCCTTTGTATGCACGAATAAATCCGAAAAAAAGTAAATAATTTACCTGTTCATCTAAGTTCAAAATTTTTTTGGCTTCACTTTTTGGCAACAACACCCCATAATGGTCATAAATAGGATGTGGCGAGAAACTTTTCGGTTTATTTTTTTTATCGAATTTATCAATATCTGTAAGAACAGATTTAGATAGAGCCACAAAGGCATCCACATTTTTTACATAACATTTTGGAAATATTCTATCTAACAGCGAGGGCTCATGTGGAAGCATATTGTGCACTAACCCCACAATTTTAGTATGTTTATTCTTTTTTATTTGCGATGCGATGGTTCCCAAACAAGGTGCCATGAACGACATCCAATAAGGGATAATTACCAAATCGGGTTTCTTATCTCTGATATCTTTTCCTGTTTTTAACCAGTTTAACGGATGAATTGAATTTACTTTTCGGAAGATTTTTATATTTTTCGGGGGCAAATTGTTGCAGTATTGTGTTTTTCCGGGAAATAATAAATTGGGGTATTGTAGCGTAAATGTGTAAATATCAACTTCATGCCCATCAAAAGAAAACTGCTGTGCCAACCGCTCGTTAAATGCAGCAATCCCCCCGCGATAAGGATAGGCAGTGCCAAGAATGATGATTTTAAGTTTGGGCATTTTTTTTTAAGTTCAATGTTCAAATATATTAATCACTAATCACTAATCACTAATCACTAATCATTAATCACTAAAACACTTAGTGTTTTGTATTTTGGGCCGTCATTTGTGAGTTTGCTTTGAATAAGTTTCAGATGAGTAACGGGAATAGATTGCGTAAATTGAGGTTGCAGTTTTTCGATGGTTTCCCAAAAGCGTTTTTTGTTGTCCACTTTTTTAATTCTTCCAATCGTAATGTGCGGCACAAAATTACCATAATTCTCTTGAAAACCGATTTGAACCAACTCTTTTTCCAATTTTTCAAAGAGATTTTTGAATAATGAAAATTCGGAGAAACCATACCATAGCGTTTCAGGGGAATGTTTGCTGCCAAAAACACCCATTTTATCTAATTGTAACTCAAAAGGATGTGTTGAATTTGCAACATTTGATATTGCGTTTACAAGAGGTTCGATTTTGAAGTCGGGGGTTTCGCCGAGAAAACGCAGGGTTAGGTGCTGCAATCCGCTTTTAACCCATACGATATTGTCGTGCCTTAAATCAAACTGCAATTGGCGGGTCAGTTCTTGAAATTCGCTCAACAACTCAATATCTACCGCAATAAAAAGTCGTTTCATGAATATTATTGATTATTGGTAATTTTTTCTTGCAATTCAGGGGTATTAATTCCGCGACGTTGTGCTGTTTTCCAATATTTTACCGCATCCTCTTTTTGTTCTAATGCTAAAGAAATATCTCCCAGTAACAGATTCAATTCTGCTACAAAACTGTTTTCAAAAGTGAACGACAAGGCTTGTTTGGCGGCTTTTAAAGCGTTTTCAAAATGTTTTTCCTTAAACAGCGCCACAGCAAGTTCAAATTGAATATTGGCATTGGTAGGAAAATATTCCTCCACCAATTTTTCATTAGCGATAATGGTTTGGTAATCTTCTAATTTTGTCAATACAAAAAAATAATCTTCCCAAATGGCAAATTGGGTTTCATCTAACTTTAAACATGTTTCATAAAATTGTTTAGCTGACGGGAAATTTTTTTCTAAAACATTGAGTTTAGCCAATGCCGCCCATCCCTCCAAATCGTAAGGGTGCGCTTCACTGACGGCCACAGCCAATTTCCTTGTTTTTTCCAATAATTCAGGTGTTTGCAAACGAAAAGCATTAGCTAAATAAGTTTGCAACAGAGGAATCTTTTCCTCAATTTCAAGTTCTTTACTTAAAAAAGCCTTATACAGCGCATTAAAACTTTCGGATGGTTTCTTAGTTGCTTCATAATAGTTAGATAGTATCATGTTTAAAGCATGGTTTTCTGCGTCTATTTGCATGGCTTTTTGAAAAAACGGAAAAGCTTTGTCGGGCATGTTGTTAGATAAGTATATTTCACCTGCAGTAATGTAATAACCAATTTCATAAGGATAAAGTTCAAGTAGTTTTTCATATTCTCTTACAGCATTTTTCACATCATTCAAATAGAGATAAATATTCTTTTTTGTTTCGGTAAGGTCGTCATTATTTCCAATTAGGTTTTCAATTTTATCATAAGTTTTAATCACCTCTTGTAGTTTTCCTAATTGTAAATAATTGTTTGCCAGCGACATTAAATAGTATTCATTTTGGTATTTCACTTTACAAATCTCCTCCCAAATTTTAACGGCGTTAGTAAAGTCGCCCAATTTTTCATAGACTCCGGCCAAATCAATCTGATACCATTCATTTTTTTTGTCTAATTTAATGGCTTCTTTCAAATAATGGGCAGCCAGCAGGAAGTCGTTTTGTTCGGCGGCCACTTTATGCAGGAGATAGTAAGCGGCGTGATTTTTAGGATTTTGTGCCAACACGGTTTGAAACGACTTTGTTGCCGCGGAATAGTTTTGCGAGTAAAACTCGCGCAGTCCGTCCGCAAAAACTGCCGACTGTACTCTCACATCGTAAACGGCTTCAGTTTGTTTGGCGGGTTTCTCACTTTTTTGTTTTTTTTGAGCAAAAGCGGGCTGAGAGCAGAAAAGCAGAAGAGCAGAAAAGCAGAAAAACAGAAAAGCGTGGGATATTCCCCTCCAATTCATTGGAGGGGTGCCCGAAGGGCGGGGTGGTTTATTAAAAGTCCCTTGCAACTTGTAACTTATAGAATTTTGCATGTAGTATTTAGTATTCATAACATAATAATTCAAAACAGATGCTATAACGAAGAAAAATGGAAAAAGGTATTCTATTTTTCTGTTTCATAATTAAATTGATTTAGAGTAAGGTAATGATTTTATGTATTCTTCCATGAATTGCCAATCGGGAGTACCTTCGTTGGTAACAGGAAGTTTGATACTATGTTTTTTGAAATTCTTTTGTCTGTACTGTCTGCCATACTGAAATTTATACTTATCATTATTTAATATTGTTGCAAGAAAAAGTCCTGAATACTTATTCAGCATTTTGTTTGATAAGACCAAAATATTGTCATCACAACAAAAAACATATTCTCTGTAAAAGCAATAACTAAACATATCAATAGTAATGGCATTATTATAGCGTTTCATTTCTTCATTTGATATATATTCAGCAACTCCTTCATTTTTATAACCCGCAGTAACTAGTGGAATAGACCCTTTTTCCCTTTCTGGTTTAACTAATCTTTCACCTTTTTCCATTTCAAAAATGCTTTTTAATGCAAACCATTTCCAACTATTAGTATTAATAGCGATTCTTTCATTTGATAGGGGCTTTCTGTCAAAACTTCTATTCCAAACCGATTTTACTTTAACAGGCAGTTTAGGGATAATCGTATTTTTAGTATAATTTTTCAAGAAATCCCAATCAGGAACTCCACTGGGCAAAATGGGAAGTTTTATTTTTAATTTTACTAAATTTTTTAATTTTCCAGTCATTCCATAAGAAAATCTGTATTTTTCTTTGAAGAAAATTGAAACTAAAAACAAAGCGACATGTGTATTTAATTTTTTATTCTTCAAGTAAATAACATTACAATTGTCAGAAACCCAAACTTTTCCTGAATGATAAAAAACTTCTCCAATACAGCCGTAGCAAGCAAAACTTATACAGTTTTCGTCAGTATATCCATTGTCAATATATCCGTCAATTCCATTATTTGTTGATTTTGAACTGATATAAGGAATAACACCCTCAGTTTGGTTGGCTTTCGTTAATCTTTTTCCTTTTTTGATGATAAAGACCTCATCGTATCTAACCCGCATTATTCACAATCTAACATAATAAATTGGGTATAATTTACTATCTTTGTGGCTGTTAAACAAACAAAGATAATAGCAAACAATACCCAATTATGAGCAACAAAAATATAACATTTTATCGAA
>Ga0209628_10001963_pt1 | contig 13683 bp, 12 predicted proteins | sample TergutCu122P4_FD_187285 | JGI IMG/M metagenome (GOLD analysis project Ga0209628, IMG submission 187285) | Cubitermes ugandensis P4 segment gut microbial communities from Kakamega Forest, Kenya - Cu122 P4 (SPAdes) (version 2) | ecosystem: Host-associated > Arthropoda: Insects > Digestive system...
GCACGGCGGTCATCAATGCGGATGACGCTTACGCCGGTCTCTGGCGCGGGATGAATGCCGGTCGCCGCGTTCTGACCTTCGGTTTCGATCCAGCGGCGGATGTGCGCGGGCGCGCCGAAATGAAGGCGCTCGGCACGCGCTTGTCAATGGCGACGCCGTGGGGCGCGGCGGACATAACGCTGGCCGTGCCCGGTCTGCATAACGCGAGAAACGCGCTGGCCGCCGCCGCCGCCGCGCTGGCGGCGGGCGCCACGCTGGAGGCCGTCTTCTCGGGGCTGACTTCCTTTACCGGCGTCAAGGGACGGCTGCACATTCGCGCCGCGGCTGGCGGCGCGGTGTTGATCGACGACAGCTACAACGCCAACCCGGATTCGGCGCGGGCCGCCATCGACGTGCTGGCGTCGACACCGGGCCGCAAGCTGTTCGTGCTCGGCGACATGGGCGAGATCGGCGGTCAGGCGGCCCAGTTTCACGACGAGATCGGCGGCTATGCCAAGAGCCAGGGCGTCGATCAATTGTTCGCCCTGGGCGAGCACAGCGAACTGGCGGCGCGCGGTTTTGGCGCGGGCGGCCATCATTTTGCCGATGTCGAGGCGCTGCTGGCGGCGCTGCGCCCGCAGCTCACCGCCGACACGGCGGTGCTGGTGAAAGGGTCGCGCTTCATGCGCATGGAGCGCGTCGTGGACGCGATTGTCCCGCCGGCGCAGGAAGGAGGACGCCATGTTGCTTGAACTGGCGCAATGGCTGGCGAAGGACATGCGCGTATTCAACGTCTTCAACTACATCACGCTGCGCGCCGTGCTGGCGGCGCTGACGGCGCTGGTGATTTCCTTCCTGTTCGGCCCGGCGGTGATCCGCTGGCTGGCGGAGAAAAAAATCGGCCAGGCGGTGCGCGACGACGGCCCGCAATCCCATCTCACCAAGACCGGCACGCCGACCATGGGCGGGGCGCTGATCCTGATCGCCATCGGCGTCACCACGCTGCTGTGGGGCGATCTCGCCAACCGCTACGTGTGGGTGGTGCTGCTGGTGACGCTGGGCTTTGGCGCGGTGGGCTGGGTGGATGACTGGCGCAAGGTGGTGCATCGCAATCCGAAGGGGCTGTCGGCGAAGGCGAAATTTTTCTGGCAATCGCTGATCGGCATGGCGGCGGCGATTCTGCTTGCCGCCACCGCGACGGTGCCCGCGCAGACGGAACTGATCGTGCCTTTCTTCAAGACGGTGGCCTATCCGCTTGGCATCGTCGGCTTTGTCGCGCTGAGTTACCTGGTCATCGTCGGCACCAGCAACGCGGTGAACCTCACCGACGGCCTCGACGGCCTGGCCATCATGCCGACGGTGATGGTGGCCGGCGCGCTCGCCATCTTTGCCTACGTGGCCGGCCACATCGGTTTCTCGAAATACCTCGGCCTGCCCTACATTCCCGGCGCGGGCGAACTGGCGGTGTTTCTCGGCGCGCTGTGCGGGGCGGGACTGGGCTTTCTCTGGTTCAACGCCTATCCGGCGGAAGTGTTCATGGGCGATGTCGGCGCGCTGGCGCTGGGCGCCGCGCTCGGCACGGTGGCGGTGGTGGTGCGGCAGGAAATCGTCCTCTTCATCATGGGCGGCGTGTTCGTCATCGAAACGCTCTCGGTGATGATTCAGGTGGCGTATTTCAAGGCCACCGGCGGCAAGCGCATCTTCCTCATGGCGCCGCTGCATCACCATTACGAATTGAAGGGCTGGAAAGAAACGCAAGTCGTGGTGCGGTTCTGGATCATCACCCTCATGCTGGTGTTGTTTGGACTATCGACTTTGAAACTGAGATGAGCTTGAAAGGCAAATCGGTATTGGCGCTCGGACTCGGCGAATCGGGTCTGGCCATGGCGCAGTGGCTCGCCCGCCAGGGCGCGCGCGTGCGCGTGGCCGATTCGCGCGCCGCGCCGCCGTTCGCCGCCGAGTTGCAGCGCACGGTGCCGGAGGCGGAATTGCGCACCGGCCCCTTTACCGATCGCTTGCTCGACGGCGTGAGCTTGATCGGTCTGTCGCCGGGGCTGTCATCCAATGAAGCGGTGGTGGCCGAAGCTGCCCGGCGCGGCATTCCGGCGGTGGGCGAGATCGAACTGTTCGCCCGCGCCCTGCGCGAGTCGGGCGCGAGAGAAAACTGCAAGGTGATTGCCATCACCGGCACCAACGGCAAGACGACGACGGCGACGCTCACCGGCGCGCTGTGCCGCGCCGCCGGGCAAGTGACGGCGGTGGCCGGCAATATCAGTCCGGCGGCGCTCACGGCCCTCATGCGTTGTCTGGACGCGGGCAAGCTGCCGCATGTCTGGGTGCTGGAGCTGTCGAGTTTTCAACTGGAGACGACGGAAAGTCTGGCCGCGGATGCGGCCACCGTGCTGAATATTTCCGACGACCACCTCGACCGCTACGCCAGTCTCGACGATTACGCGGCGGCCAAGGCGCGCATCTTCAACGGCGGCGGCGCGCAGATACTCAATCGCAACGATGATCGCGTCATGGGCATGGCGCGGGCCGTCCCGCAGCGCCAGACTTTTGGCCTTGACCGGCCCGCCGGCGCCGACGATTTCGGCTATGCCGATGGCTGGCTGATGCTGGGCAGCGCGCGCCTGCTGCGCGCCGATGAACTGGCGCTGAACGGCCTGCACAACGTTGCCAACGCGCTGGCCGCGCTCGCCCTGTGCCGCGCCATTGGTTTGCCGCTGGCGTCATTGCTGCCCGCGCTGCGCGCGTTCAAGGGCTTGCCGCATCGCGTCGAGCGCATTGCCGAACTCGGCGGCGTCGCCTGGTATGACGATTCCAAAGGCACCAATGTCGGCGCCACCGTGGCCGCGCTCAAGGGGCTGGGTCGCAAGGTGGCGCTGATCGCGGGCGGCGACGGCAAGGAGCAGGATTTCACGCCGCTTCGCGCCGCGCTCGCCGCGCATGGCCGCGCCCTGGTGCTGATCGGCCGCGACGCCGTGAAGATCGAGGCGGCGGTGGCCGGTTGCGGCATTCCGGTCATTCATGCTTCCAGCATGGAGCAGGCCGTGCGCGAGGCCGCCGCCGCGGCGCAACATGGCGATGCCGTGCTGCTCTCGCCGGCCTGCGCCAGTTTCGACATGTTCCGCAACTACGCGCATCGCGCCGAAGTGTTCGCGCAGGCGGTGCGTGAATGGGCTGCGGCGCGGCAGGGGGAGGCGTCGTGAGCATGGTGGGCGCTTTCTTCAATCGCATCGAGCCGCGTAGCGGCGAGCGCCCGTCACCTCCTTCCTTGGGAAGGGGGGCGGGGGGATGGCAAACCAACGCCCGAACGCAGGAACTCGACGCGATGCTGTTGTGGCCCGCCATCGCCTTGCTGCTGTTCGGACTGGTGATGGTGTATTCGGCGTCCATCGCCACCGCCGAAGGCAGCCGCTTCACCGGCAATCAGTCGACCTATTTCCTCATTCGTCACGGCGTCTTTCTCGTCGTTGGCCTGATCGCCGCCGTCGTGGTGTTCCAGGTGCCGTTGCGCACCTGGCAGAAGGCCGCGCCCTGGCTGTTCCTCGGCGGCGTGGCGCTGCTGGTCATGGTGCTCCTGCCCTTCGTCGGCCGCGAGGTGAACGGCGCGCGGCGCTGGCTGCCGCTCGGGCTGGTGAATTTGCAGCCCTCCGAATTGATGAAACTGTTTGCCGTGCTCTACGCCGCCGACTACACGGTGCGCAAGCTCGCCGACATGGGCAGCTTCCGCCGCGGCTTTGTGCCGATGGCATTGGTGATGGCGCTGGTCGGCGGCCTGCTGTTGCGCGAGCCGGATTTCGGCGCCTTCGTCGTCATCATCTGCATTGCGATGGGCATTTTGTTTCTCGGCGGCATCAATGCGCGGCTGTTCGTTTTGCTGTTCGTGTTTCTCGCCCTTGCCTTTGTCGTGCTGATCTGGACTTCGCCCTACCGGCGCGAGCGCATTTTCGGTTTCATGGATCCGTGGTCGGACGCCTACGGCAAGGGCTATCAGCTTTCGCATGCCCTGATCGCCTTCGGTCGCGGCGAGTGGTTCGGCGTCGGTCTCGGCGGCAGCGTCGAAAAATTGTTTTATCTGCCCGAAGCGCATACCGATTTCCTGCTCGCGGTGATTGCCGAGGAACTTGGGCTGGCCGGCGTGCTGGCGGTGGTCGTGCTGTTCGGCCTGCTGATCCAGCGCGCCTTCGCCACCGGGCGTCAGGCGCTGCTGCTGGAGCGCGTCTATGGCGGCCTGGTGGCGCAGGGCATCGGCATCTGGTTCGGCGTGCAGGCGTTCATCAATATGGGCGTCAATATGGGCCTGTTGCCGACCAAGGGCCTGACCTTGCCGCTGATGAGCTTCGGCGGCTCGGGCATCGTGGCCAACTGCGTGGCGCTGGCAATCCTCATGCGCGTCGACTACGAGAATCGCGCCCTGATGCGGGGGCAGTCGGTATGAAAACGATACTGGTCATGGCAGGGGGGACAGGCGGTCACGTTTTCCCCGGACTGGCGGTGGCCGATTACCTGCGCGAGCGCGGCTGGCGCGTGGTGTGGATGGGTAATCCCGATGGCATGGAGGCGAAACTGGTGCCGGCGCGCGGTTACGAAATGGCCTGGGTGCGCTTTGCCGCGCTGCGCGGCAAGGGGGTTCTGCGCAAGCTGTTGCTGCCGGTCAATCTGCTGCGCGCGTTCTGGCAAGCCCTGCGCGCGTTGTCGCGCGTCGGGCCGCATGTCGTGCTCGGCATGGGCGGCTACATCACGTTTCCCGGCGGCATGATGGCGGCATTGAGCGGGCGGCCCTTGGTGGTGCACGAGCAGAACTCGGTCGCGGGGCTGGCCAACCGCGTTCTCGCCGGCGTGGCCGATCGCGTCCTCGGCGGCTTTCCGAATGTGCCGAAGCAAAGCGTGTGGTCCGGCAATCCGGTGCGCGTCGAGATCGCCGCGCTGCCCGCGCCGGAAGAACGGTATGCCCATCGCAGCGGGCGGCTCAATCTGCTGGTGGTGGGCGGCAGTCTGGGCGCGCAGGCGCTCAACGAGGCCGTGCCGCGCGCCCTGACTTTGCTTCCTGAAGCGGAACGGCCCGTTGTCACGCACCAGTCCGGCGCGAAGCAGATCGAGGCGTTGCGCGCCGCCTATGCCACGGCGGGCGTGGACGCGGAACTGCTCGGCTTCATCGACGACATGGCGGCGCGTTATGCCGCCGCCGATCTGGTCATTTGCCGTTCCGGCGCGTTGACCGTTGCCGAACTGGCGGCGGCGGGCGTGGCGAGCGTGCTGGTGCCTTTCCCGCACGCGGTGGACGATCATCAAACAGGCAATGCGCGTTTTCTCGCCGAGGCGGGCGCGGCGATCCTGTTGCCGCAGGCGGAATTGACGCCGGAGAAGCTGGCCGGTCTGCTGCGCGAACTGACGCGCGAGCAGTTGGCGGCGATGGCGGCAAAAGCGCGCGCCGTGGCGAAACCCGAAGCGACGCGCGCCGTGGCGGAAATTTGCATGGAAGTGTGTGGCGAGGTGGCGAAAAAATGAAACATAAAGTGCGCCGCATTCACTTTGTTGGCATCGGCGGTTCGGGCATGAGCGGCATTGCCGAGCTGATGCTCAACCTCGGTTATGAAGTGAGCGGTTCCGATCTGGCTGAAAACGCCGCCACGCGACGGCTGGCCGGACTCGGCGCGCAAGTGCGCCTTGGCCATCGCGCTGACTACATCGAAGGGGCCGACGCGGTGGTTGTCTCCACCGCCGTCAAGGACGATAACCCGGAAGTGCACCTGGCGCGCGCGCGCCAGATTCCCGTTGTGCCGCGCGCGCTGATGCTGGCGGAATTGATGCGCTTGAGACAAGGCATCGCCGTTGCCGGCACGCACGGCAAGACGACGACGACCAGTCTGGTGGCGAGCGTGCTGGCCGTGGGCGGCTGCGATCCGACCTTCGTCATCGGCGGGCGCTTGAACAGCGCGGGCGCGCATGCCCAGCTTGGCGCGGGCGAATTCATCGTCGCCGAGGCCGACGAGTCGGACGCCTCTTTCCTGCATCTGACGCCGGTGATGGCCGTGGTGACCAATATCGACGCCGATCACATGGAAACCTACGGCCACGATTTTGGCCGTCTCAAGCAGGCGTTCGTCGACTTCCTGCAACACCTGCCGTTCTACGGCACGGCGATTCTGTGCGAGGACGACCGGAACCTGCGCGAGATCATGCCGGCGGTGTCCAAACCGATCGTGCGCTACGGCCTGGCCGAGACGGCGCACATCCGCGCCGTGGATGTGCGGCATGAGGGCGCGCAGATGAAATTTTCCGTGCTGCGTCCGGGGCAGTCGCCCAAGCTCGACATCGTGCTCAATCTGCCTGGCATACACAATGTGCGCAACGCGCTGGCGGCCATCGCGGTGGCCGAGGAAATCGGCGTCGCCGACGAGGCGGTGGTCAAGGCGCTGGCGGAGTTCAAGGGTGTGGGCCGGCGCTTTCAACGCTACGGCGAGATTCCCTTGAAAAGCGGCGGCCATTTCACGCTCATCGACGACTACGGCCACCATCCGGCGGAAATGGCGGCAACGCTGGCCGCCGCGCGCGGCGCGTTTCCCGGCCGCCGTCTGGTGCTGGCCTTCCAGCCGCACCGCTACACGCGCACGCGCGACTGCTTCGAGGATTTCGTCAAGGTGCTCACCAGCGTCGACCTGCTTTTGCAAAGCGAAGTGTATGCGGCGGGCGAAGCGCCGATCGTCGCCGCCGATGGCCGCGCGCTGGCGCGGGCGGTGCGCGTCACCGGCGCCATCGAGCCGATCTTTGTTGAAGACATCAACGAAATGCCGGCGCAGATTTTGAATGTGGCGCGCGATGGCGATGTGGTGCTGACGATGGGCGCCGGGTCGATTGGCAACGTCCCCGGAAAACTGGTTGACCTTCTCCCCGAGGGGGTGAGCAAGGGCGGCTCGCAGGCGCCTCGCGCCCGCGCAAAGAAGGGGCGCGCAAAATCATGAGCCGCCTGACATCCACCCTGCGCGGCGCGCTGCGGGAAAACGAACCGATGGCGCGGCATGTCACCTGGCGCGCCGGGGGCGTCGCGGCGCGCGCTTATGTGCCGGCGGACCTCGACGATCTGGCCGCTTTCCTGCGCGTCATCCGCATCGACGAACCGCTGTTGTTTGTCGGCCTGGGCAGCAACTTGCTGGTGCGCGATGGCGGGTTCAACGGCACGGCGGTGTTCCTCCATGCCGTCCTCCAGCGCCAGACTTTTGCCGATGGCCTCGTGTATGCCGAGGCGGGCGTTGCCGGTCCGAAGCTGGCGCGTTTTGCCGCCGATCAGGGGCTGACCGGCGCGGAATTTCTGGCCGGCATTCCCGGCACGGTCGGCGGCGCACTGGCCATGAATGCCGGGTGCCACGGCAGCGAAACCTGGGGCATCGTCGAACGGGTGCTGATGCTGGATCGCTACGGCGTTTTGCATCAGCGCGCGGCGGCTGATTTCGAGATCGGCTATCGCCACGTGGGGCTGCGCGCGGCGAGCGACGAAGTGTTTGCCGCCGCCTGGTTCCGCCTGCCGCCGGGCGACCGCGAAGCGTCGCGGGCGCGCATCCGGGCGCTGCTGGAAAAGCGCGGCGCTAGTCAGCCGCTCGATCTGCCCAATGCCGGTTCGGTGTTCCGCAATCCGCCGGGGGACCATGCCGCGCGGCTGATCGAGGCGGCGGGCCTGAAAGGATTGACGGCGGGCGGGGCGCGGGTGTCGGAGAAACATGCCAACTTCATCGTGAATCCCGAGCGCCGCGCCACGGCGACGGACATCGAAACGCTGATCGAACACGTGCAGGCCGCGGTGCGCGATCGTTTCGGCATCACGCTCGTGCGTGAAGTCAGGATAGTGGGGGACAAACCATGAGCCAGGCATTCGGAAAAGTGGCGGTGTTGATGGGCGGCGCGTCCGCCGAGCGCGAGATTTCGCTCCTCTCCGGCAACGCCGTGCTGGCGGCGCTGCGCCGCCGCGGCGTCGACGCGCATGCCTTCGATCCGGCGCAGCGGGATCTGTGGTCGCTGAAGGCGGAGGGGTTCGCGCGCGCCTTCATCGCCCTGCATGGGCGCGGCGGCGAGGATGGCACGGCGCAAGGCGCGCTCGAAACGCTCGGCATTCCCTACACCGGCAGCGGCGTGATGGCCTCGGCGCTGTGCATGGACAAGTGGCGCACGAAAATGATCTGGCATGCCAGTCAGTTGCCGACGCCGGCCTGGCACATCCTCAAGGCCGACACCCGCTGGCAGGCGGTGGCCGACGAGCTGGGCCTGCCGGTTTTCGTCAAGCCGGCGCGCGAAGGATCGAGCGTGGGCGTCGTCAAGGTGACGCGGGCGGGCGACTTGCGCGCCGCTTACGAAGCGGCGGCGAAACACGATCCGCTCGTCATCGCCGAGCAGTTCATCGAGGGCGAGGAACTGACGGCGGCGTTTCTCGGCGAGCAGGCTTTGCCGCTGGTGCGCGTGGTCGCGCCGGGCGGCAACTACGACTGGCAGAACAAGTATTTCAGCGACGAGACGCAGTATTTCTGCCCGAGCGGCCTGCCCGAGACGGCGGAGGAAACGATTCAGGACCTGGTGATGGAATCGGCGCGGCTGCTCGGCTGCCGCGGCTGGGGCCGCGTCGACTTGATTCTCGATGCCGCCGGCAAACCGTGGCTGCTGGAAATGAATACCGTGCCGGGCATGACGGGCCATTCGCTGGTGCCGATGGCGGCGCATGCCGTCGGCATCGACTTCGATGAATTGTGCGCGCGCATTCTGGCGCAAGCGTGGCTGGAGGGGGGGCTTCTGGACCTTCCCCCCGGCCCCCTTCCCAAGGAAGGGGGTGACGGTGGCTCGCGGGCTGCGCCCGCTCGGCAAGGTGTGGACCTTCCCCCCGGCTCCCTTCCCAAGGAAGGGGGTGACGGCGGCTCGCGGGCTGCGCCCGCTCGGCAAGGTGTGGACCTTCCCCCCGGCCCCCTTCCCAAGGAAGGGGGTGACGGTGGCTCGCGGGCTGCGCCCGCTCGACAAGGTGTGGACCTTCCCCCCGGCCCCCTTCCCAAGGAAGGGGGTGACGGCGGCTCGCGGGCTGCGCCCGCTCGGCAGGGTGGGGGCCTTCCCCCCGCCCGGAATGAACAGGCATGAGCAAGAAAAAGACACATGAGAGCGCAGGATTCTGGGACAGGCCGCAATTGATGGGCCTGACCGCCAATCTGCTGTTTTTTGTCGCCGCGCTGGCATTCGGCTATGCCGCCACGTTGATGGTGGCGCGCTTGCCGTTCTTTCCGCTGCGCGCCTTGACCGTCACCAGTCCGCTGCAGGAAGTGACGCCGGCGCAGATCGAGTACGCCGCGCGCGAGGCGATGAAGGGCAACTTCCTGACCGTCGATCTCGACGCGGTGTGCGCGGTGTTCGAGAAATTGCCCTGGGTGCGTCGGGCCGAGGCGCGGCGGCACTGGCCGGACGGCATCGAACTGCAAATTGAAGAGCATATTGCCGCGGCGCGCTGGAAGCAGGTCGATGCCGCCGGAGAGCAACTGGTCGACAACGACGGCGAGGTGTTCGCCGCCGCCAGCGCCGCGCCGCTGCCCTTGCTCGCCGGGCCGGAGGGGACGGCGGCGGAAGTGCTTGCCCGCTACCGCGATTTCTTGCCGCTGCTTGAGCCGCTTGGGCGGCAGCCGCAGAGCGTGTCGCTCAGCGCGCGCCAGGCGTGGCAAGTGCGGCTCGATGACGGCGTGATGCTGGAACTCGGGCGCGATCAGGCAAAGTCTGGCGTGAACGAACGGCTACGGCGCTTCATCGCAGCGCACAAGCAGGCGACCGAACGGCTGCAAGCGCGCGCCGCGGTGGTCGATTTGCGTTATCCGAACGGTTTCGCCATGCGCCTGGCGCATGCGGGAGAAGGCAGGAAATGAGCAAGGAAACAAAGAACCTGATCGTCGGCCTCGACATCGGCACCTCGAAAATCGTCGCCGTTGTCGCCGAATTGACCTCCGACGAGCGGTTGAACATCCTCGGCCTGGGCACGCATCAGGAATCGCGCGGCCTGAAAAAAGGCATGGTGGTGAACATCGAGGCGACGGTGGGCGCCATCTCGCGCGTCGTGCAGGAAGTCGAGCTGATGGCCGACTGCAAGGTGAAAGAGGTCTACACGGGCATCGCCGGCAGCCACATCAAGAGCTTCAATTCCAACGGCATGGTGGCGATCAAGGAGAAGGAAGTCACGCCGATGGATGTCGATCGCGTCATCGAGACGGCGCGCGCCATGCCGATTCCCGCCGACCAGCAGATTCTGCACATCCTGACGCAGGAATTCATCGTCGACGGCCAGAGCGGCGTGCGCGAGCCGATCGGCATGAGCGGCGTGCGCCTGGAAGTGAAAACGCATATCGTCACCGGCGCCGTGTCGGCGGCGCAGAACATCGTCAAATGCGTGCGCCGCTGCGGGCTTGAAGTGCTCGACCTGGTGCTGCAACCGCTCGCTTCCAGTTATGCCGTGCTGACCGAAGACGAGAAGGAACTGGGCGTTTGCCTGGTCGACATCGGCGGCGGCACGACCGACATCGCCGTGTTCACCCAGGGCGCCATCCGTCATACGGCGGTGATTCCGGTGGCCGGCGACCAGATCACCAACGACATCGCCCACGCCTTGCGCACGCCGACGGCGGAGGCGGAGGAAATCAAGATTCAATACGGCGTCGCCCTGCATCAACTGGCCGACAGCAATGAAACATTCGAGGTGCCCGGCATCGGCGAGCGCGGGCCGCGCCGCCTGTCGCGGCAGGCGCTGGTCGATGTGATCGAGCCGCGCGTGTCCGAACTCTTTGATCTGATTCTGGCCGAGTTGCGGCGCAGCGGTTATCACGATCTGCTCTCCTCGGGGATCGTGCTCACCGGCGGCAGCTCCATCATGCTCGGCATGCTCGAACTGGGCGAGGAGGTTTTCCACATGCCGGTGCGCCTGGGCATCCCGAAGTATGCGGGCAGTCTGGCCGAGGTGGTGCAGCATCCGCGCTATGCCACTGTGATGGGCTTGCTGCTGGAGGGCATGGCGCAGAAAAAGCGCGGCATTCAGGCGCACCGGGCGCGCACGTTCAAGCAGGTATTGAGGAGCATGAAATCATGGTTCGAGAAGAATTTTTAAGCAGTTCGTGGTTGCCGGCTGCCAGTTGCCGGCCATCGGGGAACAGGGGTTTCAACTGGCAACCGAAAATTGGCAACCGTTTTTAACAAGGAGGCGCACATGTTTGAAATTATCGACAAGGAACCGAACGGCACCGTCATCAAAGTGATTGGCGTCGGCGGCGCGGGCGGCAATGCCGTCGACCACATGATCCGCGAGGGCGTGCAAGGCGTGGAGTTCATCTGCGCCAATACCGACGCGCAGGCGCTTGGCCGCAGTCAGGCGCACTTGAAGCTGCAACTTGGGCCGGGTCTGGGCGCTGGCGGCAAGCCGGAAAAGGCGCGCGCGCTGGCCGAAGCGGAGCGCGAACGCATTGCCGACGCTCTGCGCGGCGCGCACATGGCGTTCATCACCGCCGGCATGGGCGGCGGCACCGGCACGGGCGCCGCGCCGATCATCGCCGAGGTGGCGCGGGATCTGGGCATTCTCACCGTCGCCGTGGTGACCAAGCCCTTCGAGTTCGAGAACGCCAAGCGCATGCAGGTGGCCGAGCAGGGGCTGACCGATCTGTCGCGTCACGTCGATTCGCTCATCGTCATCCTCAACGAGCGCCTCACCGAAGTGCTCGGCGAGGACATCAGCATGATCGCTGCCTTCAAGACGGCCGACAACGTGCTGCGCAACGCGGTGGGCGGCATTGCCGAGATCATCAATGTGCCGGGCCTGGTGAACGTCGACTTCGAGGACGTGCGCACGGTGATGGGCGAAATGGGCAAGGCGATGATGGGGTCGGCGACGTCTTCCGGCGTGGACCGCGCCCGGCTGGCCGCCGAGCAGGCCGTGGCCAGCCCGCTGCTCGACGGCATCGAACTCTCCGGCGCGCGCGGCGTGCTGGTGAATATTTCCGCCAGCGGCGCGCTCGGCATGAAGGAAGTGCGCGAGGTGATGAACACCATCCGCGCCTACGCCGCGCCGGACGCGCATGTCATCTTCGGCACGGTGTTCGACGACGCCATGGAAGACAATCTGCGCGTCACGGTGGTGGCGACCGGCCTGGGCGCGGCGGCGATGGCGCAGCAGTTCCGCCCGCGCATGGAAGTGGTGCAGAAGACCGGCACGGACAACGCGCCGATCATCGACACCGTCGACTACGATCTGCCGCCGGGGGTTCGCAATCCCCGCCGCCACGCTGCCGTCGAGACGATGGCAGCGAGCGGGATGGACCGGCTCGACATTCCATCCTTCCTGCGCAAGCAGGCCGATTGACGCCGCCAGTGTATCAATGTGTTTCAGGCGGGCCGGCACGGGGGCGCTATGGTAGAATTCGCCCCCTTGTCATAGCGTCGAGAGCATCATCATGCTGCAACAGCGCACGCTGAAATCGCTGATCCGCGCCACCGGCGTCGGGCTTCATTCCGGGGTCAAGGTCACCATGGTCTTGCGCCCGGCGGCGCCCGGCGCCGGCATCACTTTTCGCCGCGTCGACCTCGATCCGCCGGTGGAACTGCGCGCCGATCCGTTCGCCGTCGGCGATACCCGCCTCGCCTCCTGCCTGGAACGCGACGGCGTCAAGATCGCCACGGTGGAGCACCTGATGTCGGCCTTCGCCGGCCTTGGCATCGACAACGCCTGGGTGGATGTCGATGCCGCCGAGATCCCGATCATGGACGGCAGCGCGGCGCCGTTCGTCTTCCTCATCCAGTCGGCCGGCATCGAAGAACAGCCGGCGGCGAAGAAGTTCATCCGGGTGAAGAAGACGGTCCGCGTCGAGGAAGGCGACAAGTGGGCCGAGTTGAAGCCCTACGACGGTTTCCGCCTTACCTTCTCCATCGTCTTCAGTCACCCCGTTTTCGAGAAATCGGAGCCGAGCGTGACGGTGGATTTCGCCCAGCACTCCTATATCCGCGAAGTGGCGCGCGCGCGCACCTTCGGCTTCATGCAGGATGTCGAGTACATGCGCGCCCAGGGGCTGGCGCTCGGCGGCAGCCTGGAAAACGCCATCGTGATGGACGAATACCGCGTGCTCAACGCCGACGGCCTGCGCTACGGCGACGAGTTCGTCAAACACAAGGTGCTTGACGCGGTGGGCGATCTCTATCTGCTCGGCCATCCCTTGTTGGGCGCGTTTTCCGCGCACAAATCTGGTCACGCCCTGAACAACAAGCTGTTGCGCGCCCTGCTTGCTGACCAAACGGCGTGGGAGAGGGTGAGCTTCGAGCGCATCGAAGAAGCGCCCGCCTCGGTCGCCCGGCTGTTCGCGCAGCCCGCCTGATCCATGCTGCTGCTGCGGGTACTTGGCGCGCTGGCAGTCATCACCATCGGCGCCGGCATCGTCGCCTTCCTGTTTACCGGCGAGCGGCGCTATCTGCGGCTGTCCGTCCAGGTCGGCAAATACGCCGCCCTGTTCGCCCTGCTCGTCCTCGCCCTGATGTTTCTCGAACGGGTGATGGTTTTATGACCTTCCCCCCGCCCCCTTCCCGAGGAAGGGGGTGACGGTTGTTCGCGGGCTGCGCCCGCTCAGAATGAATGGGGGTCGGCCTAACGACTCCGACTCACCAGCCGTTCCAAAGCCGCTTTCAAGGCGGAATCCGGCAGATCGTCCGCCAGAC
>Ga0209628_10001965_pt1 | contig 13672 bp, 7 predicted proteins | sample TergutCu122P4_FD_187285 | JGI IMG/M metagenome (GOLD analysis project Ga0209628, IMG submission 187285) | Cubitermes ugandensis P4 segment gut microbial communities from Kakamega Forest, Kenya - Cu122 P4 (SPAdes) (version 2) | ecosystem: Host-associated > Arthropoda: Insects > Digestive system >...
GGAGGTTGTGGCTTCACTCTCTCAAGGTCACACAGCTGCTGCGCAGTGCGGCCTGTTTACATACAAATCAGTCCCGGTCATATTTGAACCACCTTGTATATTCCCCTGACGTTGTTTTGAGAGAATATGTAAGGGTTTCTGCTATGACTCTGTGCATAGCATTTTCAGTATTCACTTTTGATTTTGTTTGTCGTGCATTGCAGCCTGTAGGAAAGCATTCAGGAAAGTCAAAGGACGTTCATTCTGGAAATCTGGGTGGTCACAGTTATGCAGGGTTATGTAGTGTGTAATATGTTCTGGAACACTCTTTTGATTGCGTCACTTCATAATTAAGTGGAATATTTTGTAAAAATAAATTTCAGTAGTTTGCTTATTGCCAAAACTTTTCTAAATTCCAATTTGATAGTCTAAATTTAGGATGATAATGTAAATCATCATCTCACATATCTAGGTCAGTACTGATGTTGGATGTTTAATAATTTGTCACAAATATTTCGTCTTGGAAATACTTACCAATGGCTACAGATTACTAGTGTGGTGAATATTAAGTTTTCTGACATGACTCCATGTGATGTGACAGATGGGTAAAGGTAAAGCAGTCCCATTGCAGGCCTGGAATGGCCTAGAAGGTTCCAGGAAGTTAAGGTTCCCAGATTTCATGACATTGGCACAGGATGGTGGTAAGGTTGTCATCCTTACGCACTGGCCACCTTTACCCCCAGGAAATACACCTGGTACTCGTTTCTGTTAGAGGCTGAGTCAACCCCAGGGCCATAGTGCAACCAGAAGGATTATGTCACTGAAAAATTCCAATGACATGATAGATGGGTGCCTCTAAGAAATACAATAATTCTACGTAACAAACCACAAGGTATTATGTTCCAATAACTTATACCTTTGCAGGTGTTTGCTTGTGAGAAAAACAAGGACATTATGAGAGAGTTACTGGCACCATCTAGTCTAAAAAGCCACATGCTCATGCAGCTGATTCTCCTGCTTTGAATGTTAGCTACGAGTATAAAGACATGTTCTTTTGTTAAGTGTTGCCCTGGAATCAGATTTGTGTTTGTGGGATATTAGAAGGTATTGTATTTATATATGTGTGTGGTTTAAAATTGAAACTATGAGCAGTGGTGTCACATGTTGCAGGTTGGTACAGTCTACCAGCTGGTCATCACCATTTCAATTCTGGTGTCACAAATTCTGGGGTTGGAATCAATCCTAGGCACTGAAAATTTGTGGCCTGTTCTGCTGGCAGTGACAGCAGTCCCTGCAGTCTTTCAGCTGGCCACCCTCCCTCTCTGCCCTGAATCACCCAAATACTTGCTGCTTAGCAAGGGGCAAGAAATGGAGGCCCAGAGAGGTATGGTTGGGCTGACATCTCTAAGTTAGTAGTGTGGAACACTGTGATTGGCACTGTAAGGTGTTCTCCACTGGACAAATGTCATTTTATTCTGTTTCCTTTGTTCTCGTATGTAATATTAAAGAATTTCAGAGGCCATTCCCAAACGTAATTTGTTCATCTATTTATGTATTTATTTTTGGGTGTGCTGAGTGCAGACTGTAATAGCTGTATCTCTCTATCTACCTGCCTTTCTCCAGTAATAAATGGAAAGTTAGGCAAAGTTGATATTGGGATTAAACTGGCTGCCTTGATGATCCGTGGTAGGTAAATGAAAAATACTGTAAAGAAGTATGATCAGTGAGTGAGTAACACCTTTACAAGGTTAAACAGCATGAGAAGATGGAATGACAAAATGTCACTGCTGATATGACACTTTGTGCAAAATTGAATTGTAGTCAAGTACAATATCGCACCACCAGACTTACAACGTGGCATACTGTCCTCTGTAGACAGTCACTGGGAAGGTTTGTTGGATCTGCTAAGAAACAGTGTTCTGACACAGAACGTTGTGATACATAAAGGTGCCATGTAATTGACTGCCATTTGTGGAACTGACTGCCTGCCAGAGTGTGAGATTTGAGTTATCTGGGTGGGGTGTATGGACACTGCAGTCCTCTGGCATCCTTGCACGTGATGCCAGAGGACTGTCTCTTTCCATCTTGAGGTGTTTCACTATTATTATGAAGGCAGCAAGTTCTCTCTAAAGGTTCCTCACTATCAGACCACCCAATTACATCCTAGGGGACTGTTATTGCAGTGTGGGGTATGGCAGTTCATTTGATAATTGTCAGTTTTAAATTATGGTGTATTAGACACAGCTTCCCATTATGCCATTTTTTGTGCTTTGATATCATTTACATGTTCAGTATTACTATGGGTTGAACTTGCTCAGTTAGAATATGTTGCTGTAAGATCATTTATCACCAACTGCTTGATACAATGTTTCAGCACTGACGTGGTTGCGAGGAACCATTGAGGTGCATGATGAAATGGATGATATGCGCAATGAGTATGAGGCAATGAAGATTGTCCCCAAGGTGACTCTCAAGGAGATGTTTGTCAATGCTACTCTCCGCATACCATTGATGATTGCCATGATGGTCATGGTGGCCCAGCAGCTGTCTGGAATCAATGCTGTAAGTGTGTAACAAACTTGGTAACTTGATTCCTCATTGCATTTCTTGAAAAAGAATGTGTCTGTCAGTTAATGACTAATTATGTGCCCATTGCTAGATGAATACTGAAATTATTGAAAGTAGTTTGAAAATAAATGTTACAAAATTCTTAGAAATACTGTGTAGTTTATTGATTCCAGAATGGCTGACAGAAATGGTGAATTTTCTTCTTGTAAACAAGTTGCAATTGTTGGAGACTTCCTATATTCTTGGTTCTTCATTAAATCATACCTTGTTCATAATAAATCACACATAGTATGTAGGCTGTATTGTGTATATTTGTTCAATTGTCAAGTTGTTTATAAGACATTCTTTAAACCTGAAACAGTGTTTGGCCAAGAGTTGTGTCAGAGTCAACCAGCTGAGGGCCATCAAGTGCCCAATTGTGATGATGCTATCTTTTTCTACAGGTTATGTTCTTCTCAACCAGGATCTTTACGATGGCACAGCTAGATGACAAGAATGCACAGTATGCTACATTAGGAATGGGTGCAGTGAATGTGTTGATGACAGTTGTCTCAATGTTCATTGTTGAGAAGGCCGGTCGCAAGACCCTGCTGCTCGTTGGCTTTGCTGGCATGTGCTGCACCACTATATTGCTCACCATCTGTCTTGCCTTTGTACAGGTACTAAATCACTACATTGCCATTGAATATGAACTTTATACAGATATCTGCACCATACATTTGTATCATGATAAGTGTACCTGAAAACTAAATGAGAGATTTGCAGACTGTTCTCTATGCTGCATGCTTCATGTTCCAGGATGCTGCTTTGTGGGTGTCCTATGTCAGCATTCTGTTGGTTATCCTGTTTGTTGTGATGTTTGCAATTGGACCTGGCTCCATCCCCTGGTTTCTGGTGTCAGAGTTGTTCAACCAGGCAGCACGAGGGGCAGCAACAAGTTTGGCAGTTGGGGTCAACTGGACTGCTAACTTTATTGTTGGAATTGGCTTCTTGCCACTGCAGGTCAGTTGATAGTTACACATCTGGTCATAATATTGCTTGTTTATAAATATCCAGAGGTTCATGGGTACCTTAACCTCAATCAGTTGGTATCTTAACACTCATTTCTCAAAAAATATGTTTTATATGTCTCCAACTGTGACTGTTCCTCCCACATTGTATCTTGTGTTAATTTCCAAACAGAATTTTTAAGTTAACAGATTTTATTGCAATTGGGTTTCAGTAAATATGCAGTAGGTAGAAATGTGCTACAAATAAAAGCTGTAACCACAAATGTATGAATTATTGATTACATATGTAAGCGGTAGGTTTGTAACTCAATAAGTAAATACCATGGTTAAATAACCCATAAAGCACAGTGGTTACTGTGATCTATCTCCTTCATCATTTCAGAAACTCAGCATTTTTCCCGTACTGTATATTTGCGTTTCTCACAATACACAGTAATTATTTCTGTGAACAGCATTAACTGTTTGGTCTTTATAACGGTGACTTTTTTTCCGCAAGGTAACATCTAAACTTTTATACGGGGTATGCCAATAGGTAGAATATGACAACTGTCAGAAGTCAGAATTAAGTAACATGCTTCAGTGGCAGAGGAAAGTACTGTCCTTTTGTGCTCTGCAATTCTTGTGATTGCATACAGTAGCACATATGCTCAGTGTACAAAGCAGAAGAAACTTTCAGTGGTTTTGCTATGGCCTGTTTAGTATATGCCTGTTATCAGTCGGGTTAGGATGGAGAATTGGCTGCAAGGGCAAAGTTGTTATGCTGTTATGGCTATCCCGGAACAGAAGTCTATAGTGGAAGTGCGAGTTCCTTGGAGGTTTAGGCAAGAGTGCAGCTGTTGGAAGGCATGGAAGAATAACATAATGTACACTGTTATGAACTGGGCACAGAAATTCCAAAATACTGGCAGTGTTTGTGATCACTGTGAAAACAGGAGGATGTGATCAGTCCACACAGGATGTGATCAGTCCACACACCAGAGGCTACTGATGGAGTTAGAGAAGTCATGATCCAATGCCTATTGACTCTGCCAGATGTCAGTCTGTTGCATGGAAAATTTTGGGCACACGTTTGCACTGTATTGTGCATTCATACAAACAAAGATGGCCAAAGTGGCATTTTGCAGGCAGTTCATGGATATCTGACATGCATGGCAGTGTTCTTTGGGAGCTGGTTATGTCAGATGATGCACGCATTCATCTCTCTGTATGTGACAGTAAACAAAATTGCTGAAACAGTAGCGATAAACAACCATGTCAGGTATTAAAAAACCTCTGCACACTTTGAAAACCACAGATTGTTGTGGAGTGTCAGTTCTTGGAATTATTAGACTGTACTTCTGTGAAGAAGACAACTGTACAGTGACTATAACCTCAACTTGATACTGAGTAGTGTTGGAGACAAGAACTGGATGCTGTGACATCAGTGGTGAGCTCTGTTTTCAGCAAGGTGGTGCCACAGCACACATGGCACATAAATTAATGTGTTGCTTGAGAGCCATGTTTCCTGGACACAGTATTTTACATTCTGGTGACTCTACCTGGCCAATCAGGTCTCCTGACCTCTCTATATTGGGGAGTCTGACAACTGAAGTGTAAACAAACAAACCTTGCATGCCAAGGGAGTTCAAAGAGCATAGGAGTGTCATAAAATTAGAGGCATTGATGGACTTCTGTTGTGTACAGTTGTGGTTAATTTCTGATCACAATTAATGGGAAGTATTGCACGTTAGGTAGACAATTTGTAAGGTGTAATTTAATAAACAGAGCAAATATTGAATAGCATTCTACTACCATTTCTCCATAATATCTGTTTTTCTTACATTCTACCCGATTGTGAAAACAGCAGTTTGGAAATTGTCATATTCTTATTCCACCCAGTATATTAAACAAACTTGGGAGGTTAAGGGATACCAGCCACAAAATTCATTTACTCAGGCAGGAATACTTATTTCTCCTGTTTCTGTGCAATTGCAGGAAGCTATGGGTGGATATGTGTTCATCATCTTCACCATTCTGCTGGCCCTGTTTGTTCTGTTTGTGTACCTGAAGGTACCTGAGACAAAGAACAAGACTATAGAGGAAATTACGTCCATGTTCCGACAAATTTCTTATCAGTGAAGAAGTATGGCTGATGTGGTATAATGTGGAACAGTGCTGCTCTTTGCACTCTTATGGGAGGTGTTCAAGATGGTCCTGTGTGTGATCTGTGTTGAAGTGTTTGCTGCTTATAAAAACTAGTTTGTGTGAAACATCATTCATTAATTTTGTTGAAAGCAAAGAAGGAACAAAATGAGCTGTTGTTTGAGGCTTTTTAAATGTGCAGCATAGTTCACATGTCAGAGGTAACAGCTGTCTGTATAGGATCTTGTTCTAGAGAGACATAGGATGTGGTGATGAGATGTGCTTGTCACATTTTAGCTCCACTGTAGTCATCATGTCTTTTGCACATTTATATTTTCAGAATAATGTTAATGTAAACAGCAGATTATTTCAGCACACTTAACCATATTTGAAGATGACGGCAATGAGTGTAAAGAGCATGAAATCGTGAGCAATCTCAACACATTGAACTTCACATTCATATTAGACTGTTTTCACTTTTGTCTTTATGTTGTTTGCACCATCCATTTTAATATAATTATACAGTATTAACCACTGAAATGCACCTTTTCTAAATTAATATTTTAATTTTTAATTTTTGATGTCTTCTACACGTTTTGAACCCAAGGGAAGACTGCTTATACTGATGCATATAAAACACACTATACCGTACCTGTATATACACCCGTCTTCCTGAAGTTGAACCCTCAGGTTCAAAACATGTAAAAGACATTAAAAATTAAAAATTAAAATATTAATTTATAAAAGGTGCAGTTTGTTGGTTTATGCTGTATAACTGTTTTCACTGTTGCACCAAAAGATACTTTATGCAGAAGTTTTGACAGGCCTGCTAGATATTTATATTATTACAGTTTTCTGGCTCCTAGCAGACATTATCTTGAAGCTGTCTGCCTTTTTATATTTCCCTTTTTTATTTAAAATAATTTTAATAGGGTGTGGTCCATCAGTTCAGGGCAGCTATTCTTGAGCAGTTGTTGAAGGGTAGATCAAATTACTTTCTATAGAAAAGTAAAGTAAAGTAAAGTAAAGGTGTCCCACGACAGGTCGAGGTGACCTATGGGGTTCTGGGTAGGTTAAGGCACCGGATTTTCTTGACGTTTCAGCACTACAAGGGTGGTAGGTCGTCAGCCAAACGCACCGGCCGCCTTTACCCCAGAGAAATCCCTGGTACTCACTTTCAGAGGCTGAGTCGACCTCAGAGCACATGGTTCTGTCGGGGGTACCACAGAAAAAATCCCCAGTGACACCACCGGGGATCGATCCCGGGACCTCCCAACTAGTAGCGCAGTGCCTTAACCACTACGCTACCCAAGGCCCTTTACTTTCTGTAGACAGAAACATAATTAAGAGGGATGAGTCTTCAGGACACCCCTATGTTTAGATGTACATTGAAACCTCTATCCATAATTCCCATATGCACCATTTTTCCACAAGTGTCATTCATTTTTCCTTGTCCAGATTTATGCATTGTTTTTGGAACATACAGTAGCAGTAACTTGCCTGTACCTTTAGTGGTGGAGAAGATGGGGAGACTTAGTTGCAAGTCACCAAACATGTAAAGTATGTTCTGGAGGTAGTATAATAGTGTTTTGCATCATTCTGTTTGCTTCCGTGTGAGTTTGACAAGTAAAGGATGTGTGATTGAGTGTTTGTTATTCTTGTCATTTGTTATTTTTGCCAATCATGGTTTGAAAATGATTGAAACCACATATTTTTAAAAGCAAGAAATATTAAACTAATATAGGAGCTTCAATGACCACAACCATTTTCACAGAATTTTTAAGGGTAATGGATACCCAAATTGATGTCCAAGGTGGAAACATTGAGTTTCCATACAACTGTGCTCCTCATATGCAAATTGTCATTTCTATGAAACGTAAAACTTGCGTATCATCCACCAAAACTTAACGAGCATGATGGCGTCCACAAAGACTGATTATGGCTAGATGCTCAGAAAGATGTCAATTGTAGTTGATACACCTCTGTAGACAGTGCGGTTGCCATACATGGTATTTCCAGTGTAGATGCGGTGTGTATTGTTCCTGAGGGAGATGAATGTCACATTGAACCAGTGATGAGTTTTGTGAAATCCCTTGCTGTTTATGATACTGTCAAGTCATTTGTTTATGCACACAGCATTGGCTGGTGTAATGAACTTGACTTCAAATTGGTGGTTTTGTCTGAAATGTAAGGTTCCAAACTAGAGTGTTGTCAGTTGCATATTTCTTTGGAAAAAAAAAATATTTTCAGTTATTTGTAGTCTAAAGTGCAATTTTTTTGGTTTTGTTTTCTCTTGTTTCATACATATTTAATGCTATTCCCATAACTGTCATTCCCTCACATTTATTGTTTGCTCTCCAAAGTCCCTTCAGAAATGATGGGTCAGGGTTTCACTGTTCTTAAACTGAAGACAGAGGTGGTGATAAACAAGTATGATTGACTGGTGGGGGTAGACTGAAGTATGTGTACCGAAACCTATCCCAGTCCTACTTTGCCACAAAATCTGACAAGGATTGCGTGGTACTGAACGCAGGACTTTAGGGCAATAAGGTAAACGTAATGTTCACCCTGTAACCTACCATGGAGGCACAGAGGAGTAGTAGAGGTATAGCTCTACTGGTTCTTTAACCTCAGCGCTAGAGAGGGATGAGTGGTTACTACCTCGCATCAGCCACTTTACCCCATTAAATGACCCAGTACACACTGTATAGGAGCAGGGTGGGCCCCAGGGCCATTCTGGATGGGCACAATGTTTGTAATTTTTAAGCTTTTTCTGTACAGGCAGGTCTCATTGTATGCCAGGAATACGTTCCTGAAAAACAATGCACAAATCGAACACAAAATTCCCATTTCAAACAGTGTGTTTTCTGGGAGTTAGGGGTGTGACTGTACTACTAGTGGACATATGGACTTGTAGAGTATATATCTCATCATCATCATCATGTTCGTGAAGGGTTAGGTGCGTTCCCTGTTCCTTAATCCTCAAAGTGGAGCTGGTCCCTCCATCTCTTCTTCGGTCGTCCTATGTTCCTTCGTCCTTTCGGTCTGTATTGTAATGCTTGTTTTTGGTATTCTATTTGTGTCCATCCTCTGTACGTGTTGTAGCCACTTTTTCTGGTATTGTTTTATTTCCTTTACTATATTCTGTGCTCCCGGAGTATATATCTACTTTGTATAAAGTATGTATACATTTCTTTACAGTATATTTATTTATTTCTAATAGAATAAAAAATGTAAGGTACTCACATCCATCATTTTTGGTACCATTGATTCGGATAGGATCGTGATAGTCTTGCTACGTAGACACTTTTAGTTCCTGACTTAGCACTTTCTGTAATTCTATCAGGATTTTCACAAATTGTACATACACTTATATGAATGATTGTACCTGACATTACAGTGTATGTCAAAAATTTTTTTACCTTTGTAATGTCGGCTTATTACTTCTGATTTCTCTTTATATTGATTGTCTTTCGCCAATTTTTCACTCACAATGCACTAGGTGATGTAGATTTATGTTTGTCATTCATTTTCATACCAAAGGCCAATGACGATGAAGGGGGAATTGCATGAGCTGCATGCTAATATCACCAATGTCATTAAACCATACACATGACTGATGGTGTGACAGTGACATGACTTTTTGCTAGCCACATTTCTTCCATGCCAAATCATGTAAAGTAAAAAAAGTAAAGGTGTCCCGCGACAGGCCAAGGTGGCCCAAGGGGCTCCGGGTAGGTTAAGGCCCCGGATTTTCTTGACGTTTCGGCATTACAAGGGTGGTAAGTCGTCAGCCAAACGCACCGGCCGCCTTTACCCCAGGAGAAATCCCTGGTACTCACTTTCAGAGGCTGAGTCAACCTCAGGGCACATAGTTTTGTCAGGGGTACCACGGGAAAAAATCCCCATTGACACCACCAGGAACCGATCCCGGGACCATCTGACTAGTAGCGCAGCGCCTTAACCACAGCGTTACCCCAGGCCCCTGCCAAATCATGTTAAACCAAAAATTATCGCACATCGGCAATGCCAAATTGCGTTAAACTGAACATTATTGCATAAGTTCGAAAGTGGTGTAAAATTTCAAGATGCAATAAGGCAAAATTGCATAAAATGAAACCTACCCGTATAAGTTGCTGAGATGCAGTTGGGTGAGCCACTTTAATGTCTGATGATGGTAATTGCAAGGGATGAGTGGCATATGGTGTTACTGATGTAGCCAGTGCAAGGATGTTGCTTGTCACATTTAATGTCAACATAGCCAGGTGTTCAAGCAGAAAAAAATGGTAAAGTCATCATTGAGCGCAGAACTGTCAGAGATGTTGATGTTCCATATGCAGCTGTAAGTGTGTTACAGTAATATACGTCAGTATTTTTAAAGCCGCTGGTGTGCCAGGACATTGTTCACAAAGTGAGGTGACAGCTTGCAGATACTTTTTGTCATGTCATTGGCCTTTTAAATTTGACTGTTCCTACACCAAGTGTTAGCTAGAGGTGGAGCACAGTGTCCTGCTGAGAATACTGAAGGTTAATTCATGTCACTTGGAATGTATCAGTTATGGCACAGTCTTGTACAACCCTAGTCAACATGTTTTTAAGTTTTTACGTATAACTGTAATGCATATTGCAGTTACTGACATAAATGAAGTGTGATTACTGCACACACACACACTGGAAGGTACATGATTTGATGTGCTGTGAAATGAACTATCAGTTCAGCATGCCTCCACATGGCTGAAATTGAGAAACACTAGTGTGATAGATTTTAAATTTTTTCTTATTTAAGTAAAATTTTAATTTTGTACAAAGTGGCATTTGGCTGAAATGAAGTTGTTTTAAGAATGGTAGTATCAAAACTACTCATTGGGAGCTTATTTTGTGACTGACTGTTCATATTGACAGTTGCAAGCAATATATTGCTTTGTATGTAGAATGTTTTAGTCTGTTAAGTTACTATGCAGACAGTAATGCATATTACAGTGAATGCTATGAATGAAACTTTATTGTTAGGCAGGCAGGCATGCACGCGTGTCTCTGCATGCATATACACAGTGATACATGATATGTGCTATTAAATGAACCACACAGTAGCATGCCAGCACAATGCAGAAGATGGCAGACACTGGTACAATAGATTTTAATATCTGTCTCATTGAAGTAGAGCTTTAATTTTGTACAAACCACCAGTATGCTGATATGAGGCTATATTCAGAGTGGCAGTGTGAAAACTGCTTCATCGGCAGCGTGTTTCTATACTTTTCGTATTGTCAGTTGGATCAGTGTATTGCTCAACTGTAGATTATTGAGAACTGTATCTTTATTTTTGTGATATTATTTATTTAAATAAATTTCAAAGTGGCAGAGTAAAAAGTCCTTTAACAGCTAATTTGATATGATTCATATTGGCACTTTGAAGCACTACATTGCTTTAACTGTAGATTTTAAAGAACTCTTTTTAGTTTTATTGATCTGGTTTGGCTACTGTTATTTATTTAAACAAATTTCAGTGGCGGTGCAAAAACTCATTTGGCAGCTATTGTGATATGATTTATACTGGCAGTTGGAAGCAATGCAGTCCTTTAGTCATAAGTTACGAAGAACTGTATGTTAATTTTTGTGATTTGTTTTGACTAGTGTTGTTGATATAAGCAAATATTAGTGTGTAGCTAGACATTTGTCAAGATGCCCACATGTTGAATGGGGATCACACATATAGATATTTATCAAGGCTGCACCACTCACATAATGTATGTTGTCCACAATTTTCAACTCTTGGTTTGATAGTAATTATTGCTGGTAAAGTGTAATTTTTAATTCTACTTTCATACTTATGTGATTTTCAATGAAAACCTCAGATTCTGGGATGTAACATAGAATAGGTGCCATTGTTTTTGAGCACCCTGCTGCCTGCATCATCATCTGTTTTGAAGAGATGGGAATCTTAATATTCACTGCCATGAGAGCCTCATATCCCATACAGCAGCATGTAATTCATGATATGGTGTTCTGTTGGATGGAGTCTACTCTAAGAAAGCATACATGCAGGCCGATTTTGATCTCTTGGTATGATTTTGTTGCAGATCCACAACAATTCTTTAATTGCTGCTGTATCTGTAGTTTGTACCCATTGCACAGTTGATTTTTGTGTAGCTTGTCTTGCTCATGAAGAGAAGTTTATCTGTGTGGGGATGGGCTAGAAAGAAGTTGACACAGTGGACAGTAATTGTTAGAAATGTGTATGTATATTTTTAGATACAAATTCGTGTATCTTTATTTTTAAAGGGTGTGGTTCTGTAGAATGATAAGTTTTGGAACAAGTGGTGTAATGGTACTTACCCAGAAAATAGTGAGTCAGTTATGATGAAATACTTATTTTATGGTTGCTTATTTCTCCAAAACATGAAATGCCAGCACTGTTTCTACTGAGAAAACTGTGGGCCCAATTGGTAATTTCAAACAGGATAAGAGTGGTAAGAGTTTCTCGGGTTATATATTCCTTTTAAAATACCAGACTTGATGTTCATCAAAACAAGAGAGCAGAGTAGAATAATTTTCTGAAGTGTCTTGAAGAATTTGTGCTTTCCTGAGTCAGCTCATTAACTTGCATCTAAATAAATGTGTGCACTTAATATGCACACCCATTTTTAAGATGCATTTACTTGGTTTTGAGACATGTCATATGCTTCTGCTTTCAGTTGCATGTTGAAAGTAATGTTAGATTGTAAACTGGCATTTTATTCCAGTTGCAACAAAAGTTAACCATTATTTCTGTGTTTAGCTGTGAGATCTATTGGCAAGTTCTTACTTTGGAATCATGATGAATATGAACTAATCTGATGTGGGCAGACTTTGACTGTATATATTGAGACTGTGTCCAGAATGTTAAAAAAAAAATTATGATCAGTTGACAGTTTGCCCAACTAATATAATTGCTTCAGTTACCCTTCCTGAGAAAACTCTTAGATTTATCATGATGTTGTAACCTGCAGCTGATGAACTATCATTCATTTATACATTCTGATGCATTGTTAGGTGCATCTCTTAGACTATATACAGTGAGGAAGTGCCATACAGAAAGAATGTGTCATAAATGTATTGAATAAATGAATACATACAAATATATTGTCTCACTTTTATCACTTGCTTCTCTCCATTCATTTCTGCATTTCAGTCTTTTGTCTGCCTCTTGACCGTCCTGTTATTTTCTTCCCACCTATTTTGAATTTAATTGCTCATATTTGATAATTTTTCACCTTACATTCTTATTCCATTTCAGGTAATTTATAATTCTTGTAGGATTGTTTTAATGATTACTTTTGTGTTTTTTATCTGAACAAGGGATGTGTAACTGTAGAAAGTGTAGGACAAATCCTGCAAATATCCTGCTGCCACTGCAGCTACGTCTTGAATCCTATGTTGTACAGGCTTCAGTTTGTTTTAATGCATATTTTATAGTCAGGAGTCTCGTAGTATGTGCACTACAACAAATGTTGCTAGAGTAATGAAGTCCTTGTACAGACTTCAGTACAGTTTAGTGTATGTTGTGTGGTCACAAGTCTCATAATATGGGTGCTACAGGAAATATTATTAGGCTGATGAAATCAGAGGGCTTAAATGAGTGGGTCATGTAGCACGTACAAGTACGAGGGGCGGCTGATGAGTAATGCACACAGTGAAATATCTAGAAAAAGAGACCATGTATTTAAACAAACGAAAGTAGGACGTAAAGTACAATATTTTAGCTACAAATTGACTTACTTATTTTTCAACATAGTCGCCTTGTCATTCAATACATTTTTCCCAACGTAAAACAAGTTTATGCATGCCGTCAATGAAGAATTCAGGAGTTCTTTGTTTGATCCATGATGTCACAGCTTGCTTCACTTCATCATCTGAGGTGAAATGAGTCCCCTTGAGATCCCTCTTGAGGTGAGGAAAGAAATGGAAATCGCTTGGCGCCAAGTCAGGGCTGTAGGGCGGATGGGAGAGAACCT
>Ga0209628_10001966_pt1 | contig 13671 bp, 3 predicted proteins | sample TergutCu122P4_FD_187285 | JGI IMG/M metagenome (GOLD analysis project Ga0209628, IMG submission 187285) | Cubitermes ugandensis P4 segment gut microbial communities from Kakamega Forest, Kenya - Cu122 P4 (SPAdes) (version 2) | ecosystem: Host-associated > Arthropoda: Insects > Digestive system >...
CTTGTACGGGTGAAAGTAGCAACACCCTCATTTTTAAAATTACCGGTTGAGGTTAAATAAACGGATATTCTATCAGGGTAACTTGCACTTTGATAAGTGGTTGCCATATTTAAGACGCCGCCTGTACTTACATAAGTATTCTTCTTTAAGTTAACGGTCAGGTAATAATTAGTCGTACCTCCGTCATAAGTTTGCCTGATATTCCAAAATCCGCCATTCATAATAGTAACATCTCCGCTTATTTCGATAATAGGATAATAAGTTGTTGTTAAAGAATAATCAAGTTTTCCGGAAATATTCAAATTTCTTCCTACGGTTAGGTGATTGGTTGTTATGGTTAAAAGTCCCTGTTTTGTTACAGTAATATCATTGGTTGCAGTTAAATAATATGCATACGTGCTGGACAAAGTTGCAGTACCCTCCACTATCAAATCTTTGGTGTTAATATACCCGTAAGTAAGTGTTGAAGTGGGGTCAATGGATATGAGATTTGTAGCCGTAATACTGGAATTAGAAGTATTTTGAGTCATCGTACTTTGTCCGCTGAGCATTACATTTCTTGATTTTGTAATGCTGTATCCCGAAAAGCTACTTTGATTTTTTACAATAATATCTCCATTCAAAAGATTATAGTAGGATGAACCGCTGATACTACCTCCGTTTGTTACCACAATATTATTATTGTTAACAGTTACTGTATTGGTGTTACTAGAACGACTTAAAGTACATCCGTCCACAAGAATATTGTTTTCAACAGTAAGCGCTCCACTACTCATGGTGGTTTCGCCATACAGTACAACCTCTTTTGCCGTAACTGCGCCGCCGGCGGTAAGGGCTGCGGAAGGCTCTACCCAAATGGAATCTTTTGCATTTATCGCACCTTTGTTTGTAAATTTTGAGCTTTTGTAAATTTTTAAATTTTGAGCGTTTACCGCACCGGCAGTGTTAATATTTAACGTTCCTCCGCGCACTTCAATATTTCCTAATGCCGTAACCGATTCGGTTTGATTAGTGTTACCCATATTAAGCGTGCAAAGTGCATGAAAATAAAGATTATTGAAACGAAGACTTGAGCTCATGTTCAAAGTTAACGTTGCAGGAAGTGTGGGGTCGGGCGGGAAATAGAGATTGTCGTTGTCGCCAAACACCACAGTGGGATAGAGTTTACTGCCCACATATCCTAACTCCCAATAATCAAGATTGGTAAAGGATACGTTGTTTGCCGTACCGCCAATCCAATACCAGTCGTTCAAGGAATAAACAGGCGGTTCATTGTCAAAACTCCATCCGATATTGTTTCCGTTATCAATACTTCCCAATGTGGGGTAATTGGTTCCCGGACCTTGAATGGTGTTGCGCCTCAAAATCAAACCGTTCATCTCTACTTTTGATTGAGCACCCATCTTAAATATTCCGGATGTGGTTGTGTTTGTTGAATTTATCTGTAAGTATTCGGGATAGTTTTTCCAGAGATAACGATTTACTGTAACGATGCTTCCGGCAAATATTTGAGCGCGAAGCGCCCCCTTTGCAAACAATAACGTATCGGTAACAATAGAACCCGAAATTGACGTATTGAATTGAACATTAGGCTTATTCACTATAATTTTAGCAAAAATGCCTTCCGCAAAAGTTCCGTTTCCTGTTTCTACTACATTATATCTATCTGCTACCCTGCCTGTAAAGTTTCCTGCCATTCTAATCAATGAACCCGCAGTGGAAAGCGAATCCAATGGCGTAGAATATAGGTTGTTGTACGTCCAAGTCGTAACATCAAGAATTGAATGTGGAATCTTTAAAGTTCGCGCATGATTACCGGAAACAGTAAAAGTCGCGGTTTTTAAGTAACTGTCATTCAAATGGAACGTACCGTTGGTAAATGTAAATGTGGTATTGCAAAGAATTGAACCTTTCGAAACATTTAACGTACCGTTGGTAAAATCAAAAGCATTACATCTCAAAACACTATGATTTGACATATTTAAAATACCATCCACAAAATTGAACGTCTGAGCTTTTAAATAACTGTTTGGCAATAAGTTAAGCGTACCTTTGGTTAAAGTAAGGTTAAAATCAGAAGTTTTGTTTGGTATTTTCAACGAATCGTACAAACTCCAGCTTCCCGTACCTGATTCGCTGTTAAAAGTAACCAATCTTGGAATATTCAGGTTTCGTGTTTTAATATATTCGTCCGGGCGGTTGCTTCTAAAGCTCATTTCCGCAGTGGTTCCGGTTCCGGCAATTTTCATATTGGGAGAAAAATCCAGCGAGCCGTTAATTTCTAAACTATACTCCTCCATATTAAAAACAGGATTGATGTTGTTCAGCCAGAGCATACTGTCGCATTCGGCTGCCATAGTTAATGTAACCTTGTCGTTACCGTCCGAAAATCCGGAATTTTCATCAAAAATAACAGTAGTGCCTTTGCCGGGAATCATACATCCGTTTGCACTTCCACCGGAAGAAAGCGACCAGTGGTTTTTATCGTGCCAATCGCCGGCACCGCCAACCCAAAACAATCGGGTAGTGTTTGAAATATTCCATCCCTGACTTCCGTAAATGTTCGTAGCATTGAGCACGGGATAATCTTTGCCCGGTCCGTCAATATCTATATAATAGAAATTAATATTTTGTAAATCAACCGTAGAAGGATTTCCCATTTTTAGATAGGCAAGTTCGGATGCTGTAGATCTCAAATCCACTTTTTCGGAACAATCGCCGGTATTGTAATTATTGTGCAGATATTTAGCAATATTCACTGTGGAACCATGTCGCACAAAATAGGTATTTCCTGTTTTTAAGAGCAAGGTATCCGTATTCAAAATGAGATTGGTATCTGAATTTAAGGTTCCGTTATTTTTATTCATGATAATTTTTTGGAAACTATCTCCTTGCAGAACTCCCGCGCCGGCTTCAACTACATTGTAAGTATCGCCCGAACTACCGCTGAAATTGCCGGCAACTTTTATCAAAGAATTTGCTGCAATTAATGACGGTTGTTCATTGATATATATCCATTTATTTACATCAATGGTCGCGTTTGAAATATTGAGTTTTCTTTCAGAGTTTGCTTTTGCTTCCCCCGAAAACCTCACATTGTTTCTAATAGTTGAGGCAGTGCCGCTAGTTTGAGTTAACGGATTAATCGGAGTACTTCCATCCACTTGGTAATACATTGTCTTTGCTTCGTTTGCCGTATGACAAAGAAAACGCGGAGTACTGCTAATGTAGTAGCCCTCATTGTTAAGAACGGCAAGCACTAAGTTACCGCCGTTATACTCAAATGGGGTAGTAAGATCTATGGTAAACCACTCTTGAGAGTTGTTTAAGTTTATCGAACCCTGAAATACTTGTTTCAATGTAGAGACCGGAATCCAATCATTTGAACTTGCAAATGAAGACTTTGCTGTATGTCCCAAATAGATGGTTACCGGATTTCTCACTGTTGGAGTGGGATGAATATACTGGAAAGCAATTGAATTTATCTCTCCGCCTTCAAATACACTTATTTCGGAAGCATCAAAAATTTGTTGAGAATAGGAATAATTATAATAATGATTTAGCGGAATAAGATAAGTTTCGCTTGTTCCTTTTCCAACCGAAACAGTATTCGATTCTATCGTTGTGAATTTTTCGCATTTCAAATAATTGTTACTCAAATTCAAGTTTCCGCCTCTAAAAAAAATGTTAAAGTACTTAGAGCCACTTTTCAATAATAACGAATCTTGTAAACTCCAACCTCCGTTTGTGCTTTGAAACACAATATTCTTTGGAATTTTTACATGATTGGTTTTAATAAATTCGTTTTCTCTCTCACTTTTAAAAGTAATTTTTCCGGCATCACTGTTCAAAAACATCCCCTCTCTTAATTCTAATGAACCATGAATATTTAAGTTGCATGACTGCATATTAAAGATTGGTTTTGAGCCGCCTATCCAAAGCATACTGTCGCAGGCGGCATCTGTTTGCTCCGTATTCAATGTTATGGTAGCATTATACGTTAGTCCGGAATTTTCGTTAAAAACAACGGTATTTTCTGCACTTGGATAGTGGCAGGCAGGCGCACCGCTCTCTGTTACCCAATGGTTAACATCCGTCCAGTTTCCTGTTCCGCCCACCCAATACAATCTGCCTTTATATGCCAACGGCGCCGATGCCCAACCGGTACTGTTGCCCAAGTTGATATAATTTTGCACAGAATAGGGTGCCGCTCCGGTTATATTCACGTAATAAGTATGTAAATTATCCAATTGTACCACCGCCGAAGTTGGAGACATATTGATGATTGCCTGACTTGATGGTGATGAACCCGAAGCATTAATCGCCCGTAATTCTATGGTTTTTGAACAAGCGCCCGCAATACCGGTGTTGCCGAAATATTTTCTAATCGTAATTTGGTTTGTAATACCACTCGTTACAATATTATATTTAGTAACACCTTGAATATTCCCAATATAATCTAAAATCAACGTATCGGTGGTTAAATTTCTACCATCTATACCCAACCGCCCATTGTTTTTATTCATGAAGATTTTTTTGAAATCGGCGGTACCATTTACGGTGGTCAATGTTCCGGCTCCCGCCTCAACAATGTTATACATATCTCCGTTTTTCCCTGTAAAATTGTTGGCAACTCTGATGGTTGAACCCGCTGTTGCCGTTAATGCCGGATGGTTGCTCTGGCTATAATTCCAATTGGTAACATCAAGAACAGCATTGGAAATATTGAGTTTTACACCCGCGTTGTTGGCTGTGCTGAAAGTTGCACATCTCAGGTATTGCCCCAAAGTTAAACTGCCATTGGTTAAGGTAAGATTATAATCTGTAGTTCCATCGGTCAGTTTCAATGAATCATTCAAAATCCATTTGCAAGTTGGATGGTCAAATATTACCGGACGGGGAATATTGATATTGCCGGTGGTAATCGTTTCCTGTGTTCTTCCACCTAACTCATTCAGGTTAAAGATAATGTTTCCTCCGGTACTTAAAACAGACATCCCGGATTGCATTTTTAATGAGCCGTCGATAGTTAAATCCTTATCAGTCATGTCAAAAACAGGATGGTAGGAGGTTTCCCAAAGCATACTGTCGCAAACGGCGGGTACATTCAGGGTTACCACTTGTTCATCGGCATCAAAAGAGTATTCATCAAAAATTACGGTCGTTACATTTATGGGGGTATAACGACAAGGATTTTCTCTACTTCCTTTCACCGTTGACCAATTGTCGGGGTTATCCCAATGCGTATTTCCGCTCACGGTTCCATCTTTACCCACCCAATACAAGCGGTCTGCAAAAGAAACGGGCGGGTCGAACTGCCAACCGTAGTTTCCGCCGAGGTCAATAGAGTTTGGAACAAAATAGTCCGTTCCGGGTCCTGAAATACCGATGAAATAAAAATCAACGCCATCCAACTCCACCTCCGAACCGGTAGTACCCATTTTGATTTTTGCACGCACCCCTTCCGTTTGGGTTGTGGTGGACATCAATTCGATGGCTTCAATACAAGCCAACGGCGAGTGAGTGTTGCCCAAATGATGATTCACTGTAACCTCTGAGGCTTGAAAAATACGGTATGTTTTTCCTTTATCAAAAATCAAAGTATCTGTAATTACGTTATTTTCAGCAGCAAACGTATTTATGAGTCCGTTGTCTTTGTTCATAAACACCTTCTTGAACTTTCCGCCCTGAATGACGCCATGCCCCGCTTCAACCACGTTATAGGTATCGCTCGGTTTGCCGGTAAAATTGTTGAGTACCTTAATCAGAGAATTTTTAGCATTAATAGGCTCTATCCCGTTGATATGAGACCAATTGTTTGCTTCAATGGTAGCATCGGATATGTTCAATTTTCGCGCAATACCATTCACAACAATCGTATCGCACTTGCTTCCAAGGGCAGCGCTTGCCGTAAATTTTATATTGTTTCTATTGGTGGTAAGCGTTCCGCTTAAGGAGGGGTTTACAATAATGGCATCAGTGGTATTATTCGAGTAGTGGAGCGTTTTGCTATCTGTTGCCTCATGGAATCGAAAAGTATTGTTAGAGCCGGTGGTGGAACTGCCGCTATTATTCAGTATGGCAACCACCAAATTGCCGCCGGTATAAGTAAACGGCGTAGTGAAATTAATCGTAGTCCATGTTTGAGAATTGTTAAAAGTGTGACTGCCATGATATACCTGCACCATTTCCGATACCGGAATCCAGTGGGTAGGAGCATAAAAGGTATGGTTTGAGGTATGTCCCAAATAAACCGTTATTGGGTTTTTCGTTGTGGCTGCACCGTGTATATATTCAAACGAAATAGATGAAATTTGCTTACCCTCTAATCCGATGAGTTCGGATGCATTGTAAATCTGCTGCGTATAAGAACATTGAAGATAAGTATTTACGGGTATTATATAATTGGAGGTGGTACTGTTTCCAACCATGACTTCACCACAAAAAACAACAAAGTTATCTTTTTCAATACTGCTAAAAGTAGCACATTGCAGATGATTGCCTTGCAGGTCTAAATCTCCGCCGGAAAAAGTAAGGTCATAAACAAGGTCCCCAGCAAACAGTTTCAGCGAATCTTCCACCATCCATCCGCCTTTATCGCTATTAAACACCAGCGTTCTTGGGATATTCACATTGTTTGTTTTAACGGTTTCTCCTTTGCGTTCGGTGAGAAATCCGATATATTGAGCACCCACATCGGCAACCAAAGTCATGTCGGGCTGCAGGGTTAGCGACCCATGAATCATTAAGTCTGAACCGGCTAAATCAAAAACGGGATGCGAGTTTGTACCTTTCCAAATCATACTGTCGCAATAAGCCGTACCATCCAATCTTACCGTATCGCCATCTCCCAAGCCTGAATTGTGGTCAAAAATTACGGTGGAATATTTGTTTGGCGCAAAGCAAAGCGGAGGTTCGCCGCCACTCGACATTGCCCAATGCGCGAGGTCGTACCAATCTCCACTTCCGCCAACCCAATACATTTTTGAAGAACCGATATTATCCGGAATGGGCGCCATCGTCCAGCCATCGCTCATAAATTGCACTCCGCCAACCACTTGATAAGGTTTCGATGGTCCTGTAATATGAATGTAAAAAAGTTCTAATCCCCCTAACATTACCTTGGGATTGGTTTGCATATTCATCTCAAAATAAGCCGGTGTGGCAGCGGTGGACCTAAGCTCCGCTCTTGGCGCGCAAAGTGTTGCAGGTGAAAATGTTGCGTTTCCAAAAAACTTGTTTACCGTAACCATTGAATTTTGGAAAATTCGATACCGGTTGTCAAACCCGTCTATAATCAAAGAGTCAATAAACAAACGATTTGAATTGGTAACAGAACTTGCATTCAACGTTCCGTTGTATTTATTCATTATTATTTTGTTAAACGTGCCGGTAGATATTGTTCCGGCTCCGGCTTCCACCACATTATATCTATGGTTTGCATGACCCGTAAAGTTGTTTTTTACTCTAATTAAAGAATGGGCGGTGGAGTTGGGCGCGGTTATTGCCGTATCCAGCACCGCACCCGATGTATAATTCCAAGTACCAACGTCAATAACGGCATGGGCAATATTCAAACTTGAGCCGCTGCCGCTAAATGTGCCGCAATTCATATAACCGTTTTTGAGATTTACGGTTCCGTAGTTGTAGGCAAAAGTGCCGGCTACATTCAAAGAACCTCCCTCACTTAATGTCAGGGTGCCATTCGTAAAAGTAAGCGCCGAACAATCCATAGAACCGGAATCTATTTTTAAAATACTGTTCCCGTTGCTATTCGTAAAGGCTGCGCATTGTATATGTTGCTTATTAAAATCCAATGTGCCGTTAGTGAGCGTCAGGTTGAAATTGCTAATTCCATCGGTCAACAACAGAGAATCTTTTAAAATCCATTTTCCTGAGGCATTGTTAATTTGCATGGCGCGAGGAATTCTCACATTGTTTGTAGTTATGGTTTTGGTGCTTGCGCTATCCAATATCATGGTTCCTGTTGTTCCGCCGGCAATAACCATTCCGGGCTGAAATTCTAAAGTATCGGTAATGGTTAAATTAACGGTTTTCAGGTCAAATTTTGGGGTAAAGTCAGTGGCTTTCCAGAACATTCCTTTACAAGCGGCAGCAGTTGCCCCCGGTATTGCCCCTAAAGTTACCGTATCTCCTTGATTTACAAAAGAGTTATTGTCAAAAATCACGGATAAATCTCTCCCCGGCACCACACAAGCTTTGGGGCCTCCGCTGGTTACCGCCCAATGATTGGGCTCGTTCCAATTGCCGGTCCCCCCTATCCAATACACATATCCCTGAAGATAATCGGAAGGCAGCAGCCAACCCGTACTTCCCTGAACCAATGCGCCTTGTATGTAATATAAACCTCCGGATCCCGAAATATTTACCTGATGAATATTCATAAATCTTAAATCTGATACCGCGCCGTCTGCCATTTGGATTTGGGCTGGAGTTGCCTGAAAATAACTTCTCAACTCCGTTCTGGCATTACAATCATCCGGTGTGCCCGGATTGCCCAAATATTTGTTAACCGTTACCGTACTCCCTTGATGAATAAAATATTTCGTGTTCCCCCAAGTAAGAGGTCGTTCTTTATAATCAAACACCAAAGAGTCGGTAATGACGCGATTGGGGTCGGTTGCAGTTACTGAAGCATTATTCAACCGCCCGTTGTGTTTGTTCATGATAATTTTCTTGAAAGTTCCTCTCGTTACATATCCGTTGCCCGCTTCAAGCACGTTGTATTGGTCGCCTGCCCTTGCCGTAAAATTGTTTCTCACTTTGATGAGCGAGCCGGCAGTGGCAGCATCAGTCAAAACATCCGAAGAGGTATTGTTATAATTCCATGTATAAACATCAATGGTGGAATTTGAAATATCTAACTGACGCGCATAATTTCCATAAGTAGTTAAGTTATAGCATTTTAAATATTTTTCTCCGCTCAAACTCAATTTACCCCGTTGCAAAGTTACGTTTCCGGCTTCCAATGTTTGTACGGTGATTACCGTATCTAAAAACGCCCAGTTTCCGGCAGCATTATCAAAGGTGAGGTTCCGGTTCAGGATGACTCCGTTTGTTTTAATGGTTTCTCCTGCCGAACGGCTGCTGTTGAAAGTCATCGTTCTGGATGAGAGTGGATTACCGGTAATGGTCATCCCCGAATCCAATTCAACTGAACCGGAAATAAAAAGTGTTGTTGCGTCTGCCATATTAAAAAACGGTTTTTTTGACGTGTTAAGCCAAAGCAAACTGTCGCAATACGCAGTTTCGATGTTCAGCGTTACCATTTGCCCCATCTCCGAAAAAGAGTTGTGGTCGAAAACAACGGTATTGTCAGATTTGGGTACGATACAAGCATCGGCGATGGAGCTGCCGCTCTGGGTTGCCCAATGGCTCATATCCGTCCAGTTGCCGCTACCGTTTATCCAGTACATACGTCCGGTAAGGTCCGGCGCCGACCAGCCGCTTCCTCCTCTAACCAATCCGTTTTGAACCGGAAAAGGTTTTCCAACACCATCAATACTAATATCATAAATATTTACTCCTTTGAAATCTACCGCATTGGCTTCCATTTTAATAAAAGCCTTTGTTCCGGATAAATCCGAATGCAATTCCACCCTTTCCGAACAAATGAGCGAGGGGGAACGTGTATTTCCCAAATATTTGTTCACCGTAACGGTACTTCCCCGGTAAATACGGTAATTCATAAGCGAAGTGCCGCGCTCCAAAATCAACGTATCGGTAACAATATCTTCATTCCCGTTTAAAGAATTTAGCATTCCGGTACTTTTGTTCATTATAATCTTTTTGAAATGCCCGCCGCGCAACTCGCCCGTACCGGCTTCAACTATATTATATATATCATTATATAAATGGGTATCTCGTCCGGTGAATCCGCTGACAACTCTTATTAAAGAACCTCCGGTTTTGGAAGCGTTGAGTTGCGCGGCATTTTGAGAACTGTAATTCCAATCGGTAACATCAATAGTGGTGTTGGCAATTTTCAATTGCTGTAAATTATTGAGCGAAACATTAAAAGTATGGCATTTTACATAGTTTCTGTCGGGATATTTGCCGTTCAAATTCAATTTTCCGTAAGTTAAACTGAGAGACCCGATAGAGGAGTTTATCCCCGTCATTTTTAACGAATCCATCAAAACCCAACTTCCGCTTGCGCTATTAAAATTGATGTTTCTCGGAATAGGCACGCCGTTAGTTTTAATGGTTTCTGTTTCCGGTGTTTCCTTAGTTTCTGCGGCACGGGTGCTGTTAAAAGTAAAAGTTCCCGTTGCACCGGATGCAAAAGTCATGTTTGGAGACAACTCTAAAGACCCGGAAATGGCGATATTATATGTTCCAATATCAAAAACAGGGCTTACCCCGTCCAACCAAAGCATACTGTCGCAAGCAACTGCTGTTGAAAGAGTTATCGTATTTCCGGGAAAATTAGAGTTTTTATCAAAAACCACCGTATAAAACGCAGAAGGAAGCGCTGACGGACAACCTGTGCCTCCACTTTTTATGGACCAGTTGCTTTCGGTTGCCCAACTGCTGTTGGTGGCGCCGGTCCAGTACAAACGACCGGAAACTCCGTTAGAACCGCCTAAATTGGTGGCACCCTCAATGGAGTAAGGCGCATCCGGACCGGTTAAAGTGATATAATAGAAGTCTATATTGCTTAAATTCATGGTTGCGCCGGGCTCCAAAGTTAAATAAGTTGCTGCGGTTCCTGTACTTCTCAGTTCGGTTCTGTCCGTACAACTCCCCGTGCCTTTTTCATTCCCTAAATAATGATTAACCGTTACTCGTGAACCTGAGTAAATATAATATGTTTTTGATGTGCCAAAAATCAAGGTGTCTGCAATCACATTTCGCAAAACCGCCGATGACCCTGATGCATTGGGAATTATCTTTTTAAAAGTAGTGCCGTTCACGCCCCCACCGTTAATGGCTCCCGTGCCGGCAACCAATACGTTATAGTGGTCGAGTGAGCCGGTTCTACCGGTAAAATTATTGGCATATAGAACCGAACCCGCTGTGCTGTCTGAAGTGAGCGCAATCGAACTTGCCCCGCTATAGTTCCAGGTGCCGGAAACATGAATCGTGGCATCCGCTATATTCAATTGCCTGGGATTATTTGCAGAAGCAGTAAAGTTATCGCAAGTCAAATCCGCATTCTGCAGCGTTAAATATCCGTTTGTAAAAGTAAAAGTGCCCAAAACAGTTATTTTGGCACCTCGCATATAAGTTGTACTGTTGTCAATGCCCATAGTAGAACATTGAACAACGCAACTGTCTAAATTCAAAACATTGGTAGCGCTTGGACTTACAGAAATCGAATAACAGCTCAAGTAGTTTTTGTTCAAATTTAATGTACCGTTCTTTAGAGTTAACGAATTAAGGTTTCCGGGCATTTTCAAAGAATCCTCTACGAGCCATTCTGCGCCAGCCTGATTAAATTCAATACTTTTCGGAAGTGCTACATTATTGGTTTTGATAAATTTAGAGCCGGCTCCGGTAAAAGAAAGCACGCCACCGGTGCTGGTTACCGTCATATTTGAATCTAACTCCAATGAGCCGTAAACGGTAAAATTATTGCCTTGCATTCTAAATTCCGGAACAAAACCCACATTATTCCAGGTCATGTTTCCGCAAAGGTATGTTCCGTTTATGATAACAACGTCTCCGGTAGCGCTGAAAGAATTGGCGTCAAAAATCACATCTGCGGTTTGGCTGCTTGGATAACCGGTGGTAAGGCTCGCGCCCCCGCTACCGGTTGTTGACCAGTTTGCAGACGTATTCCAGTTTTGATTTGCCCCTCTTCCTACCCACCAATAAGTGGTTTGCGCCCAAACATTACTTGAAATGCCGAGCAGTAAAAAAAAGAGAAGAAAAGAAGCCATTGGCTTTAACTTTGCAAAGAAAGATTTTTTCATACTTTTGATGTAAATTTTCATATATATATAATTTTAGTTCATTTTTTTATCATTTATCCCCATGACTATTTCAGCGGCAAAAATAAATATTTTTTTTATAAACACATTGAAAATCAAATAATTAATAGACGAAATACGTGTCTGATTTTTTCAATTTCCTCCTTTTTTATGTTAAAAAATAGTAAATTAATTTTTATTTACGAAAAAAGTTTGGAGACAACTCTTTTTTTACTTTTTTTGCAAAAAATGCCAAATTGGGCTGAAAAAAGAAAGTTATGGAAAAAAGAAAACCGGAGCAAAATAAATTACTCCGGTTTCCCACAACCATGAAAACAAATATTACTTTTTAGCTAAAAAGTCTTTTACATTATCGGTTTCAACAACCGCATCTTTGAACGTATAGGCTCCTGTTTTTGGAGAACGTTCCATTTTTATTACTCGGGTATAAGTTATCCCGCCGGCTCTTTTCAATGTTGCAACTACCTTCTTTGCCATAATCTAACTATTTAATTTCTTTATGAACAGTTACTTTCTTTAAATAAGGGTTATATTTTTTTAACTCCAATCGCTCTGTGGTGTTTTTTCTATTTTTGGTAGAAATGTATCTTGACATTCCAGGCACTCCGCTTGTTTTTTGCTCGGTGCATTCCAAAATAATTTGTTGTCTTGCTTCCTTATTTTTCTTTGCCATTGTTTTTCTCTTTAAAAACGTTTACCGTTATCATTTGAGGGCGCAAAAATATACTTTTTTAAATACCAAATGCAAAATTGATTATTTTATTTTTCTTAATCATAACCTACTAATTATCAGTTTTAAATTTTAAATTTTAAATTTTAAATAGTCAGGTTTTTCCAAATTTCATCTTTTAATTGCTGTAAATTTTGATGATTTACCGATGAAATAAACACCACATTAATATTAGCCGGAACATTTTTTTTCATTTTTTTTAGTTCATTTTCGGTCAATAAATCGCACTTGGTGATGGCAAGTATCCTTTTTTTATCCATCAATTCCGGATTGTACGCTTTTAATTCGCTCAGTAATATTTTGAACTCTTTTTTAATACTTTCTGTGTTACAAGGAATGAGAAAAAGCAAAAGCGCATTTCGTTCAATATGGCGCAAAAAACGCAATCCTAAACCTTTTCCTTCCGATGCACCTTCAATAATTCCCGGAATATCCGCTATAACAAACGATTGAAAATCTCTATGGGCAACCATTCCCAAATTGGGGCGCAGGGTAGTGAACGGATAATCGGCAATTTTGGGTTTGGCGTTAGAAAGCACAGAAATCAGGGTTGATTTTCCTGCATTGGGAAACCCGACCAATCCCACATCAGCCAACACTTTAAGCTCCAACACCAACCATTCTTCAACGCCTTCTTCGCCGGGTTGGGCAAAGCGGGGGGTTTGGCGGGTTGCAGACTTAAAGTGTACATTGCCCAAACCGCCACGTCCGCCTTTCAAAACAACCAATTCCTGCCCGTCTTCCAACACTTCGCCAAGAAATTCACCTGTTTCAGGGTGTTTTACAATAGTACCTAACGGAACTTCTACCACCGCATTTTTACCGTTTTTTCCAAAACATTGATTTGAAGAACCATTTTCTCCGTTTTCAGCAAAAATATGTTTGGTATAGCGCAAGTGCAATAATGTCCATAGATTACGATTTCCTTTCAAAACCACATCGCCGCCTTTGCCGCCGTCGCCGCCATCGGGTCCGGCTTTAGGG
>Ga0209628_10001967_pt1 | contig 13670 bp, 15 predicted proteins | sample TergutCu122P4_FD_187285 | JGI IMG/M metagenome (GOLD analysis project Ga0209628, IMG submission 187285) | Cubitermes ugandensis P4 segment gut microbial communities from Kakamega Forest, Kenya - Cu122 P4 (SPAdes) (version 2) | ecosystem: Host-associated > Arthropoda: Insects > Digestive system...
TGGCGGCCTCAGGGGTATCGATGACCAACATCTCGTCGAAGGATTTCGTAGCCATTTTCACTCACAACTCCTCATCGTCAGGATCTTCTCCGTTCTCTCTCGCCTTTGCAACGAACCTCTTCAGCCAATCGGGGTTGTTCTCGATAAATTCCTCCCCTCTTTTCAGCAGTTCGTCGATGCTCGGGCCCTCGATCTTAATGGGTCCCCTCTCCATCGCCTCCCGGAATGCGGCCACCAGATTCGCGGCCGCCTCGGAGGTATCGATTATCAACATCTCGTCGAAGGATTTAGTCGCCATTTTTGTTCACTGGGTTCCAAACTATATTATCTATATTTCAATCTTGGCACTACAATTAGACTAATTCCGTTTTTGCCGAAGAATTCCGCCCGTGTCCGTTCGTTCGGAGGCGCACAGCGAATTAATATATCCCGGTTCAATCAGCAAAGCAATGACGCTGTGCATCAGAGTTCCGAAGGCGTTCGCGGAAGAGGCGAGGAAACGGCTGATATCAGAAGGCCTTCTGAGCACGGCCTCGAAAATAAGAACGGACGAGGAGAGCGTGCTCATTCCCATATCATCGGATACGTTCGGGGATTATGACGTCATCGACGCGGACCTCGAGCCCGCGCACAGGGAGGAGACGGATTACAGGAACGTCGCCGACGTTCCCGAGGAATTGAAGGAACTTCTTCCGAATTCGTACGACGTCATCGGGGACGTGGCGGTGATGAAGTTTCCCGACGAGCTGATACCGTACGCTTCATCGATAGGCAACGCCCTGCTGAGGACGCAGCCGTCGCTCCGGGCGGTGATGATGGACACCGGGGTGAAAGGCGAGCTCCGGGTAAGAGACATACGAATGATCGCTGGCACCGGGGCATCGGAGACGAAGCATAAAGAATTCGGGGTGACGATGATCGCCGATCCGGCGAAGGCGTACTTCAATCCGCGCCTTTCGACGGAACGCATGAGAATCGCGTCATCGGTAAAGGATGACGAAGTGATAATAGACATGTTCGCAGGCGTGGCGCCGTTCCCGCTGGTGATCGCGAAACATTCGAAACCTTCGGTGATATACTCGATAGATATGAACGCGGACGCCGTCGGATTGGCGGAACGCAACATCAGACTGAATAAAATGAAAAATATCGTGACCATATGCGGCAACGCGTCCGTCATCATCAAAGACCTTCCGCCGGCGGACCGCATAATAATGAACCTTCCGCACAGCGCCGATGAATTCCTTCACGATGCGTTGTCAAATCTTAAGAAAGGCGGCACGGTGCACATGCACAAGATCATGGAACGCGCAATGTCCTCCGACATCATATCGAAATTGGTCGATGATATGAAAGCGGACGGTCACACGATACGCGTCGGACGCATGGCGGAACTTAAGACGTATTCGCCGACAATGAGCGTCTACGTTCTCGACATTGTGAAAGAACAATAATCCCGGCGGCCGGAAGCATACGAAAATATTATATATGTCAATCTGGATTACTGTATGGTTGGATGATATATCCAAGGAAAGGCAACAGAACGTGACGATAAAGGTCTGCCCTCCGATCATACCCGACGTCGCTTTCGTTCGATATCACTCGTTCAAACATCTTTCGAAGGTCAGCCACAGACAGAAACTCTTTCAAACGCTCCGAAAGGATCTTCCGGGTGCGCGGATCCCGGAAAGATCACTATTTTTCTCACTTCTTCGGTGCCAACGTGACACCGGTCTGCCCCTGATAGTTGCCGCTCCGTTCCGCGTAGCTTTTATCGGCGACCGTGTGCAATGATTCGAAGACCATCTGGCAGAATCGTTCTTTGATGGGGATTTCGACAGCATCGTCGGACGCGTTGTACGCGCCCAGCGTCAGCGTTCCCTCGAAGCCCGCGTCGATCTTGCCGAACGCGCCCATTATCCCTTTTCGTATCCACGTCGTTCTGAGCCAAAGCTGGGCGCAGACGTCCGGCGGCATCTTCACTCTCTCGATCGTGGACACATAGAACATCGTCCTCGGAGGTATCGATGCGACCCCGTCCTTTATCAGACCTTCCTTTCCGCGTATCGATATCTCGGATATCCTGAGGTCGTAACCGTTCGGCGTCTGTCCCCGTTCGTGATAATCGGTTATCCCGAGAGTTCCGTTCTTCATGCGTTCCAGTATGTCTTTGTCGGAAAGGATGCACATGGTCCACGATAAGGAATTCATCGTATTAATCTTAGGACTCCGCCGCGGTCCCGTCGGATAGTTCGCTCCGTCCTTTTCTTTATTGCATAGATCATCTCTTCGAACGTCGCCCTCTCTGGCATTATGTCCGCCTTTATCCCCACGGATATCAGCGCGTCCGCCGTCGGCCTGCCGATCGCGGCTGTCAGGGCATTATCGAACATATCTTTGCTTCCCGTCCTTTTCACGGCGGCCTCCGCGAACGAACGGGCGGACAACGGGCTCGTGAACGCGAACACGTCTATCTTTCCGTTCATCCCGGCGTCTATCATTTCGCTCAGATGTCCCGGGTCGGAGATCGTAAGCATGTACGATGCGAAGTTCGTGACGTCGGCCCCGGCGGCGGTAAGCGAACGTTCGAGAACGTCCGAGCCGCGGTCCGACCTTAAAATTATGACCCTCTTCCCGGCGACGGAAGCGGACAGATGTTTCGCAAGCCCTTCCGAACTGTATTCCGGCGGCATCGTGTCCGCACGTATGCCGATGTCTTCCAATGCGGCCGACGTCCCCGGGCCTATGGACACGATGAGCGTGCCTTTCAGGGAATCCCTGAGGAACGCGCACCTTGCGCACTCTTCGGCCGACGTCGGGGACGTGAAGATGACGACGTCATCTTTCCTCACCGAACGGAACAGAGCGTTGAAATCCTCCGCGCTACGCCGGACGATCTCCAGCGACGGCGCGGCCATGACCGTGAACCCGGCGGCCTCCGCCAAAGCTATCGACGCGTCCAATCTCCGTTTCGGTCTCGTGAACGCGAGGACGGTCAACGAAGATCACCCAGCGTTTCCCGGTGCCGCACGACGTCGCCTATCACAATTATCCCGGGCGTTCCGATACGTTTTGCGACAATATCAGAATGCAGCGATCCCAATACCGTGGTCTCCGTCCTCTGTTCCTTCGCGGACCCCATCGTGATAACTGCCGCCGGCGTCTCCGGCGGGAGGCCTCCGGCCATAAGTTCCCGCGATATGCGATCGGAATTGCCGATCCCCATGAGTATCACTATCGTTCCGCCGAGCGACGCGAGGCGCTTCCAGTCCGTTCTTTCGGAGTCCCTGTCCGCTCTTTCATGGCCGGTGACGACGGTGACCATGGACGCCGAATCCCTATGCGTCAACGGTATGCCGGCGAGTTCCGGCACCGCCGTCGAGGACGATACGCCGGGTATCACGTGCACCTCGATCCCGTTCTTTCTGAGCTCGGCGGCCTCCTCCGCCCCGCGCCCGAAAAGGAACGGGTCGCCGCCCTTAAGGCGGACGACGTTCTTTCCCTCCCCGGCAAGGCGGACCAGCGTTCTGTTTATCACGTCCTGCGGCATCGTGTGGTCGCCTCCGCGCTTGCCCGCGTCCGTCAGTTCGGCGTTCGGGCATTCGTTAAGTATCGACGTGTCGATAAGCGCATCGTACACCACGGCGTCCGCCTCTCTCAGTATCTTCATACCCTTTACGGTCATCAGCCCCGGGTCCCCTGGCCCCGCGCCCACTAAGAACACCTTACCGTTCATCGTATCCCTCCCCTGAGCGCCGCGGCGATGTTCCGAAGATCCGAGACGGTGTGGTCCGCAGGTATCGGCGAATTGTATCTCCGTACGTTCGCGCCGTCGAACGATACGGCGTTAATCATAAGTTCGTCACCTTCTTTCTTTGCGTTTATCCCGATCGGCGACGAACATATGCCGCCCATGATCCTCATTATGCTCCGCTCGGCCTCGGTCTCCGATCTGGAATCCGCATCGTCGACCTTCCTCAGAAGTTCAACAGTATCGCGATCCGAGGCCCGGCAGGCCACCGCTATCGCGCCCTGACCGGGGGCAGGGACGAAGACGTTCGGGTCGAGGACGTGCATCTCCCTTTCTATCCCGAGGCGTTCCAATCCCGCCTTCGCAAGGATGACGGCATCGAAGTTCCCGGCGTCAAGTTTTTCCAATCTCGTGTCGATATTCCCTCTCAGTCCTTTGATGTCAAGGTCCGGACGTACGCTCCTGAGGATCGCGGTGCGCCGGACGGACGACGAACCGACGACGGCGCCCCGCGGCAGTTCGTCGATCGGCGTCGGAATGATGACGTCCTCGCAGGACGCCCTTTTCAGGACGGCACCGATCGTTATCTTCGGGTTGCCGAGCACCGGGACATCCTTCATGGAGTTCACGGACACGTCTATCTCCCCCGCCAGAAGGGAATTGTCCAATTCCCTGACGAACGCTCCGTATCCCCCGATATCCTTCAGGTCGCTGAATTGGTCCGCGTCTCCCGACGTCCTGATCGTTCTTATCTCCGGCGCAATCGAGTACGGCGTCATCATTTTAACGAATATATCGGTCTGGGCCATCGCAAGCTTACTGCCTCTCGTGCCGGCGATCATCGGACGCACCTCAGGTTCGCGTCGAACTCTTCGCATATCTTCCGAACGTCGGACGCGTCGTGCGCGACGGACATGAAATTCGTCTCGAGGGCCGCCGGAGGCATGTATATCCCCGAATCGAGCATGCGCCGGAAAAGGTTCGTGTATCGTTCTCTGTCACAGCCGGCCGCGTCCGTACCGTTATTTACGCGCTCCGTGCCGAAGAACACCTGGAACATGGACCCCACCCGATTCACGGACCCGGCGACGTTGCGGTCGTTCAGCGAATCGGATATCGCGCTCGCCAATTCCTTTGTCATATCGTCAAGCGCCCTGTATCTGTCAGGTGTCATTTCCCTCAACGCGGCAAGGCCCGCGGCCGCGGTCATCGGATTTCCGGAGAACGTTCCGGTCTGAACGACCGGCCCCTCCGGGGAGACGCACCTCATTATATCGCCGCGTCCGGCGAACGCCCCCGCGGGAAATCCTCCGCCCATGATCTTTCCCATCGCGCACAGGTCGGGCCTCACATCGTACAGTTCCTGCGCCCCGCCCGCCGCCAGCCTGGATCCCGTTATGACCTCGTCGAATATCAGAAGGACGCCTTCTTTCTCGGTGAGCTTTCTTACCTTTTTGAGGTAATTCTTTTCGGGCGGCACCACGCCGGCGTTCCCGAGCACCGGCTCCATGAGAACGGCGGCTATATCGTTATTTTCGATCATCGCCTCTATCTGTTCGGCGGAATTGTATTCCGCCGCGTAGGTGTCCGATGCGGCGCACGCGGTTATCCCGTTCCTCAGCGACGTTTGCGAATTGTCCGAAAGCACGGCGTCCGAGGACCCGTGGAATCCTCCCCTCATCTTGATTATCCCCTTCTTCCCGGTGAAACCTCTCGCTATACGAACGGCATGCATCACCGCCTCCGTTCCCGAATTCGTCAGGCGGACCATCTCCGCGCACGGAACACGTTCATTGATCTCTGAGATGAGCTCCAGCTCGGGGACCGACGGGGCCCCGAAGACGGTCCCCCTTCTTATCTGCCGCTCCGCCGCGGAGACCACGGACGGGTGGGCGTGCCCGAGTATCAGCGGCCCGTATGCCATGCACAGATCCACGTATTCGTTCCCGTCGACATCCTTTATCTTACTTCCTTTTCCGCTCCCGATGAATATCGGGTGCGGGCCGAACGCCCGGACGGGGCTCGAGACCCCGCCCGGCGCGATAGTTCTCAAAACATTGTGATAATTTAACGACAATCCTCTGTTCATTGTTCCATCTCCTTCGCCGCTTCCTCGGCAAAATATGTTATCAGTATGTCCGCGCCCGCCCGTTTCATGGAAATCAGAGATTCCGTCATCGCCGCGCGCCCGTCGAGCCAGCCGTTCTCCGCCGCGGCCCTTATCATCGCGTATTCCCCGGAGACCTGATACGCCGCGATCGGCACGTTGAATCTGTTCCTTGCGTTATGTATCACGTCAAGACAGGGCATCGCCGGTTTTATCATCACGATGTCCGCGCCCTCCCCGATGTCCGACGATATCTCGCGCATCGCTTCCCTCGCGTTGGCGGGGTTCATCTGATACGTCTCCCTTCCGCCGGACGACGGCGCCGAATCCGCGATGTCCCTGAACGGACCGTAGAATGAGCTGCAGAACTTCGCGCTGTACGCCATTATCGGCGTGTTCCTGTGTCCCGCATCGTCCAGCGCGCCGCGTACCGCGGCGACCTGGCCGTCCATCATGCCGCTCGGCGCCACAACGTCCGCGCCGGCGTCCGCAAGCGACGCCGCGATCCTTCCGCAGAGTTCCGCGGTCGGGTCGTTGTCGACGTCCCCGTGGGAGAATATGCCGCAGTGCCCGTGGCCGGTGTACCCGCACACGCACACGTCCGCTATTATCAAAGCGTCCGAGCGCGTCCCGAATCTTTTTATGGCCTTTTGCACAACGCCGTCCCTCGCGTATGCCCCGGAACCGTTGCCGTCCTTGTGCCTCGGTATCCCGAACAGCAGCACCGCGTTGATGCCCTCCGCGTGTATCCTTTCGGCGACCTTTTCCGCATCCCTTACCGGATATACGGGCACCCCGGGCATGGACGCCGCGTATCTCACGGAACTTATCGTCTCATCGAAGAACAGCGGAAGCACAAGGTCGTCCCTGTGCAGCCGCGTCTCGGTAAGCATCCGCCGCATGCTTCCGCTGGACCGTCCGCGCCTTAACCGCGTTATGGGGAACATCATTCCGCCTCCGGTCCGAAAAGATCCCTCGCGGCGTCAAGCAGGCGCGTGTCGCCGCTGACGGACGCCTTCCGCAGTCTTTCGTAAACGTCCGCGAGCATCCGCGAGAGGACAACTCTCGAGAGGTCCTCGAGCACCTCGTCGATGTTCTCCGGGTTCGCGCGTTCTTTCGCCTTCGGTACTTCCTCGGCCCTTACGGAAACGGCCCTCCTCCCGATCCCGCCGATGATCTCGTCCGCTTTCGCCTCCGCGTGCTCCGCATCAACGCGGGCAAGTTCGTCGTTAACGATGCGTTCCGCCTCGGAGATCTCCGACAGTCTGTCCCTTATGTTCCTCGCCGCCGCTTCGCCGAGGCCGTCCATGGTCTCCAGCGACACGTTGCGGATATCGGCGACGGCGTGATCCACATTCTTGGGAACGGAGACGTCCATTATCAGTAGCGGGCGCGTCCTTTCTCCGGCGGACATTATCGTCTCCTTGGTGATCAGCACATCGGGCGAGGAGGTGGCGACGAACACCACATCGCTCCTCGAGATCGCCGTGACCAGATAGTCCATGCTCAGAGCGGTGCCGCCGATCCGGAGCGCCAGTTCCGAGGCCCGGTCTATCGTGCGGTTCGATATGAACACGGTCCCCGGACCTTTATTCATAAGACGGTCCGTTATGTCGGAGGCGACGCTCCCGGCGCCCACGATCGTGACGGTCTTTCCTTCAAGGCCGCCCATCCTCATTTCGGCCAGGTCCGCCGCCGCGGACCCGACCGACACGCGGCCCGCGTTCATCCTTGCCGCGGACCTGACCTTCCTTCCGACCGCCAGGGCCTTCTCGAAAAGGCCGGACAGATATTTCGACGCCTGTCCGGCCGCTTTCGCGCGTACGTACGTGTCCCTGACCTGGCCCTGTATCTGATCTTCGCCGACCATCAGCGAATCGAGGCCGCACGTAACTCTGAAAAGATGTCTCACGGTGTCCTTGTCCTGAAGTATGAACGGGACCGCCCGGTCCTTCGAACGGGGCACCATGTTCTTTATGAACGTCTCGAACTCTTTTCTGACGGGTTCCGCGTCATCGGTGCCGACGTATATCTCAAAGCGGTTGCACGTGCTCAGTATCACATGCTCGTTCCGGGTCAGCGTGCCCTCCAAGTATCTGTGAAGGTTGGATTCCATCATGTTCCGGACGTTGGCCATGGCCTCGACGCCGGCGTCCGCATGCGTGACGTGAAGGCTGACGATCACGGCGGCACCCCCAGTCCTTTCGCTCTTTCCGCGGCGTCCCGCACATTGCCGGACCGCACGAGCCTTCTGACCTCCGGGTCGTGCGCGACCCTTCTCAGGAACTCGGAGCGCTCCGGCTGCGTCCACTTTCCGGCGCAGAATTCCCTCGACAGCTAAAGGACGGCGAACATGTTATCGAACCAGCCGTCCAAAAATTTATCAAGTTCGCGAACTGCGAACGGAGGGAACGCCGGAAGCCTTCCTTCGGTGGATACGGACACGGTGTATCCGTCCCTTCTCAGGACCGACGGGATCACGACGTTGCCGCCGCCGTGGGCGGAATTGATATAAAGGCCGAGGGACAGGGCGACGTCCCTTATCTCCGAATTCAATGCCATGTCGTCGGTCGCCGCGACGATGATGTCGAAGTCCTCCATCATTCCGCGCAGTTCCGCGATATCCGTCCTTTTTCTGACGATGCGTTCCGAGACACCGTCCATCCCGGGCACAGTGTCCTCGGCGATGACGGTGATATCCGAGCCTTCGAAATGCCTGCATTTGCGCATCGCTACATTTCCGCCGCCGATCACGAGTATCTTGAGACGTTCCGGCGAGACCAGAAGGGGCACCATGCGCTTTCCGATGTTATCGGGGGTCTCCTAGCTTTGTGACGTTCTGTTCATGCTATCCCTCTCATGCAAGTACGGAGGCGCGTCACTTCATCCCGGCTATCTTGTCGGCCAGTATCTCCGCTATCCGGGGGTCGTCGCCTATCGCCCCGGTGTACCTGACCGTTATCGTTTTTCCGTTCATCTTTACCTTGCCGCCGGTGCTGTTCTCCGGTATCCCCAATTTTTCGGGGATGTCCTTCGTCAGATGAAGGCCGGACGAAATGAACAGCGGCAATGCGTATATCACATCGATGCCGTCCGCGGCCATCTTTTTCATCGTGTCCCCGATCTCCGGCTCCGACATCTCGTTGAACCCGACGTAAACGTTCCTGAGGCCTTTGTCCCTCAGGCGCTGCGCGTTCAGTTCTATTATGTCCTTGTTGTAGCTCAGCCTCGAGCCGTGCCCTATTATCAGTATTCCTTCTTTCATTTCCATCTCTTCCTTATTTCTTCTCTGTGTCCGTTTTATTCTGAGGGTCATATTTTCTGTACGCCGTTTCGTTCACGCCCGAAGACGGCACACCTTCCTCGTCGTACGAATAGATGAACTTCCCCTTCGGGCCGTCGATGATATCGCAGTCCACGTTGTAAACGTCCTTTATCATTTTTTCAGTGATAACTTCGGCGGTCGTCCCGAACCTGTACACGGTGCCGTCCTTCAGCGCCATCACTTTATCGGAATAGTTCAACGCAAGATTCAGATCGTGCATGGCCATGACCATGCTCGCCTTCGTCTCCCGGACGAGGGAACGCATCATCTTCAGCGTGTCCAGCTGGTTCCTCAGGTCAAGCGCGCTGGTGGGTTCGTCGAACATGTAGAACCTCGGGTTCTGTGCGAGCGAGCGCGCAAGCGAAACCCTTTGGATCTGCCCTCCCGAGAGTTCGGACACGAGGCGGTCGTAAAGCAGGCCCACCTTCATTTTCATCATGGCGTCGGCGGCGATGTTTATGTCCTCTTCGGAATAGGACCATTCGGTGTACGGTTTCCTTCCAATCAGAACGGTGTCGTATACCGTCGAATGTCCGAAGAACATCGTCGTCTGCGGCACGTACCCGACTATCTTTGCGAATTCCCTTCTGTCCATATCCGAGATGTTCACGCCGTCTATCGTTATCGCGCCGCTCCTGGGAGGGAGTATGTTGCACATCGTCTTTATCAGCGTGGACTTCCCGGACGCGTTGGGTCCGAGTATGGTGACGACCTCTCCCGGATCGACGAAGAAATCTATGTTCCTGATCACGGTCTTCTTGCCGTAACCCTGTTCCACGCCCTTCACTTCAAGCCTCATACTCTCTGACTCCATTTCTTGTTGCTTATCATCCAGATGAAGAATATCCCTCCGACGAGGTACAGCACTATACCGATCGGTAATTCTCCGGGGCGTATTATCAGTCTGCAGAACAGATCGGATATCGCAAGTATGACGACGCCCATCAATCCGGCCGCCGGCATAAGATATCGCGAATCGTTGCCGATTATCATCCTGCATATGTGCGGCGCCATCAGGCCGATGAACCCTATGACGCCGGTGAACGCAAGGCACGCCGAGGCGATCAGCGTGCACACGATCAGCCCTCTTTTCCTGAGGTTCTGGACGTTCACCCCGAGGTTGGCGGCCACTTCGTCGCCGGCCGCGAGCGCGTTGATGTCCATCGACATCTTGAACAGGTAAACGCTGCATATTATGACGATGGGCAGCAGTATCACTATGCCGCCCCATGTGGCGCCCGCCATGTTGCCCATGGTCCACAGCGTGATCTCTCTGAGTTGCTGATCGTCGGATATGTACTTAGTGGCCATCAGCCCGGCCTGGAACAGATAGCTTATCACCACGCCGGCCAGGATGACCATGGACCGCGAGACGTGACGTCCTCTCGCCAGCAGAAGGATGATGCCTATGCTGATCATCGCGAAGCCGAACGCGAAGATTATCTTCACAACGTCGTCGAACCCGAAGTTCAGGCCTCCCAGGATGATCGTGGCGTTCATCGCGCCCCCGAAGAGCGACGAGCCCACGACTATCGCCACCGCGGCGCCGAACGACGCCGCCGTCGATACGCCGAGCGTGAACGGGCTCACGAGCGGGTTTCTCAACAGACCCTGCATTATCATCCCCGCGATACCGAGACTGAAACCCGTCAATACCACAAGGAGCATCCTCGGCAGTCTGCCTCCGACGATGAAATCCGAATAATATTCTTTCGACGGGGGGCCGACGACCCACGGAAGGATCTGGTGGCCGAACACTTTCAGAGTGTCGAGTATCGGTATGTCGACGGCGCCGAAGCCTATGCCGACAAAGAATATCACCGTCGCGGCAACGATGAGGAGAAGTATGAACATCAGCCTTTTCCGGACGGACGACTGATATTTTCCGACGAACGTGTCCTCGTCGATCCTGTTCCTGATAAGGTCGATCAATTTTTTCTTTCTTTCGTCGCCGTCACTCATAAGAAATTCTCCGTTCTCCGCATATCACACGATCATCTCCGTGAAGCTTATGCTCCCGGTGTCCCCGCCGGTCATTTTGAAAACGTATCCGTACGTCAGTTCGCTGAACCCGTACCTTTCGTTGTACGACGTGATAAGATCGGCGATGTGCAATCCCGTATCTACGCCGCACATCTCCGCCACCGCGACCCACGCCGCGAACGATAACATGCCGGACATGATGTTCGTATTGAACACGTACACCTCGTTCGCGGCGACGGCGCTCAGATTGTAACCCGGAAGGTTGCAGTTGTTCCATATCCCGAGCGCGCCGCGGGCCATGTTGGTGCCGTCGCCGGAGGACGTGCTTGAGCTTCCGCGTATGAATATCTTATCGATCCCGTTGTTCCGGTCCTCCGCGGTGACCACTTCCTTTATACCGTCCGCGCCCGAAGGATTGGTCGGGCCGGTAAGGTTCGCGGAGCTCAGCCCGACGTTGCGCAACGCGTTCCTGCCGTATATCTGTTCGATCATCACGCTCCCGCCGGCCGTTTGGTTATAGAACGTCCCTCCGCCGGCGGCGGTGCCGGTGAAGTAAAGGAACGTCGCGTCCGCCTTGCCCTGTGCCGCCACGGCGGCCTTGACCGTTTTGACGACGTTCTCGTACATTTCCATATAATCGTGGTATGCGACCGTCGCCCTCTCGTTGCGGACGCCCCTTTCTCCGCCGTGGATGCCTCCGAAGAGGATCGCGAGTTTTCGCAGGTCGTCCAATGCGGTGTCGCCGAAACAGTCCAATCGTATCACCGTTATGCCAAGCTGCTCGAACTGTGTCTGCTGCGTGGGGTTCAGCGTCATCGACGTCACGGGAGCGATGACATATCTGCATCCGGATCTCTCTATCACCGCCTCCGCGGTAAGCGTCCGCGCCTCCGGCATATGGACCGAATCCGGGAACAGCACCCTGAACTGAGCGTAATTCTCGTTGTCCAAAGCGGAGCTGCTCGAGTAGAAGCAAAGTCCTTTCAGCTCGTCGACGAGACCCAGCACCTTCATGGCCTTCGGAACGTTCGTGTTCACCGTGACAACACCGGTCAGCGGTTCGCTCAGAGCGATCTTCGCGCCGCTGCCGTCGACGATCTGTATCGCACCGTCCCTGTCCCCGTGATCTATCTCGCCGAAATATGCCGCGGCGGATCCGCAAATGACCAAGGCCACAACGACGGCTATTATTTTGGCGTCCATGTCTCACGTACCTCCAAGATGGCTGGATGTATAATCCAATTCGCAGTTGGATGTATAATCCAACTTGATATTTAACCCTATAGGCTCATTCCGACGTGCCCCTCAGATGCATAAAATATACCTCGGCGCGACGGACGGATCATTTTTTCCGAAGCGGAAGCGTCACGTCCGAATACAGTTCGGGGCGTCTCGAACCGAAGAAGTCCGTCTCGCTCATCTTTGTCCTTTCGTCGATGTGAACGCGTTTTGTCATATTTCCTTTCAGGTCCGCGGTCAGTATCGCCTCTTTGCCGCTGCGGTCCTCTGCGATGACGTTTCCGCGCGGATCGATGATGACGGCGCCGCCGCCCTTTCCGTCCTTCACGTGATTGCAGGCCGCCACGAAAACACCGTTGTCGTACGCTCTCGCGGGAAGATATTTTTTCCACGTGTCCATCCTGCGGCCGGTGTTCATCGGAGTTGCGAAGGGCATCAGGATAAGTTCCGCCCCGCGGTACGCGAGGCACGTCGATATCTCCGGGAAATGTGATTCGATGCACATCTGGAACCCGACCGTCACTTTTTGCATATCAATGACCGCGAACTCATTTCCCGGCGTGAAATGTTCCTTTTCGAACTTACCGAGATGCGTCTTCCGATATACCGTAACGTTACCGTTCGTGTCGGCCAGCGCGTGCGATATGTATGTTCCGAGACCGTCCTTCTCGGCAAAGCCGAAGGCGATCGCCGTATTGTACTGCTCGGCAGCCCCCGATATGCGTTCCAGCGCCCTGTGATTGATATCCAGCGCGTGCGCCGCCGATACCGGCAGTTCGTACCCGGTGAGCGAAAGTTCCGGGAAGCAGACGATATCGGACCCCTTCGCCTCTTTCACGAACGACAGCATCCTCTCCGTGTTTCCGGAGATGTCGCCGGGCACGGACTCCATCTGCACCATCGATAAACGAACGTCTCTCATCGTGACCTCAGATCCTGTAACCCCGCGGCGTTATTATTCTTCCGCCGGACACGAACGTCTGCGAGTTCCCTATTATTATGGTGCTGAACATGTCTATCTTCTCGTCCTTCAGTTTTCCGAGCGTCGTGATCGTTACGTTCTCGTCCTTCCGTCCGATGTTCCTCGCGATCCCGGCAGGGGTGTCCGCGCTTCGGAATCGCATCAGTATCTCGGAGGCCCTTTCCACGTAGTCGGTACGTTTCTTGCTCTTCGGGTTGTAAAGGCAGACGATCATGTCGCCTATGCCGGCGCACTCAACGCGTTTCATTATCAGGTCCAGCGGCGTCAGGAGGTCGCTCAGGCT
>Ga0209628_10001968_pt1 | contig 13666 bp, 11 predicted proteins | sample TergutCu122P4_FD_187285 | JGI IMG/M metagenome (GOLD analysis project Ga0209628, IMG submission 187285) | Cubitermes ugandensis P4 segment gut microbial communities from Kakamega Forest, Kenya - Cu122 P4 (SPAdes) (version 2) | ecosystem: Host-associated > Arthropoda: Insects > Digestive system...
TTCGTAAAGAGACAGATTATTTTTAAACATCAAGGAACGTTCTTCACTTCGTAAAGAGACAGATTATTTTTAAACATCAAGGAACGTTGTTCCGCAAGCCAACATTCCATTGAGTATTAATTATTGTGTCGTTTTACGAAGTGAAACAAACAGACACATTATTTAAATTTTAACATCAAGGAACGTTCAAAGGGGGAGTTTAAAAGTCTGCATTTTTAGGGGTGCGGGGGAAGGGTATCACATCACGGATATTGGCCATCCCTGTGATAAACAGCATGAGTCTTTCGAATCCCAATCCGAATCCGGAGTGGGGGCATGTCCCATATTTGCGTGTATCTAAGTACCACCACATATCCTTCATCGACACATTCATTTCTTTGATGCGCATCAACAGGGTGTCGTAATCGCTTTCGCGCTCCGAGCCTCCTATTATCTCACCAATTTTCGGGAATAACACATCCATGGCGCGCACTGTTTTCCCGTCCTTGTTCAGTTTCATATAAAAGGCCTTGATGTCCTTTGGGTAGTCAGTCAAAATGACAGGGCGTTTAAAATGATTTTCGACGAGATACCGCTCGTGTTCGGCAGCCAGGTCGGCGCCCCAGAAAATCGGGAACTCAAACTTTTGTCCTTTGGCTATTGCCTCTTCGAGGATAGCTATCCCTTCTGTATAAGTCAGACGCTTAAAGTCGTTCTTCAAAACGCTTTCTAAACGGCTTATCAGTTCTTTATCGAACATGTTATTCAGAAATTGCAGGTCGTCGGCGCAATGGTCTAATGCCCAGCGTACACAATACTTGATAAACTCCTCCGCCAGATCCATGTTGTCATTAATCTCATAGAAAGCCATTTCGGGTTCAATCATCCAAAATTCGGCTAAGTGTCGCGGCGTGTTGGAGTTTTCGGCGCGAAAGGTAGGGCCAAAGGTATATATCAAACCCAGTCCCATAGCCGCTAGTTCGCCTTCTAGCTGTCCGGAGACGGTCAGTCCGGCATGTTTGCCAAAAAAATCGTCCTCATAGATGATAGCTCCCTGTTCGTCTTTTTTCAGCTCCGCAAGTTTCATGGTCGTCACTTGGAACAGTTGGCCAGCGCCTTCACAGTCGGATGTGGTGATGATAGGCGAATGAAAATAAAAGAACCCGCGCTCGTGAAAAAACTGATGGATAGCAAATGCCATGTTATGGCGGATGCGGAAAATGGCTCCAAAAGTGTTTGTACGCGGGCGCAGGTGCGCTATCTCACGCAAGAACTCCATCGAATGTCCTTTCTTCTGTAAAGGATATGCGTTTGGGTCGGCCGCTCCGAGCACGACAATGTTTTCGGCATGGATTTCAACAAGTTGTCCTTTGCCTTGCGAAGGTACAAGTTTGCCGTATACACTGATACAAGCGCCGGTAGTAACCGGTCTCAGAGTGTCTTCGTCGAACCGGCTGAAGTCGGCGACGACCTGAATGTTATTTATCGTTGAGCCGTCGTTTAAGGCGATAAACACAACTTGTTTACTTTCCCGTCGTGTACGTACCCAACCCATTACGGTGACGTCTGTACCAAACGATTCCTGTTTTAAAACATCAATAATTTTTGTTCTAACCATTATTCTATCTTATTTTCTACCAACATTTTATCCCTAATGGGATGATGAGCTACCAATATCCCCCTGCCCCCTTCAAAGGAGGAGTTTTACATCCCCCTGCCCCCTTCAAAGGGGGAGTTTTACATCCCCCTGCCCCCTTCAAAGGGGGAGTAGAATCTACTCATACGCGCCAAGGCGGAGTGCGTTCACTTCCTGTTCTGTCAGGTATCGCCATTTGCCGCGTCCTAAGTTTCTTTTTGTCAATCCGGCAAAATATACGCGGTCGAGCTTGACTACGTGATAATTGAGCATCTCAAACATACGGCGGACAATTCGGTTTTTGCCCGAATGGATTTCGATACCTACCTGGCTTTTATCTTCTTCGTTAGCATAGCTTATCGCATCAGCGTGAATTTCTCCGTCGTCGAGGTCAATCCCGTTGGCTAATTTCTCCATGTCCTCAATCGTTACTTCGCGCTCAAGCCATACATGGTATATCTTTTTCTTTTTATAGGAGGGATGTGTCAGCTTAGCCGCCATCTCCCCGTCATTGGTGAGCAGTAATACCCCTGTAGTATTGCGGTCTAGCCGTCCAACGGGATAGATACGTTCCTGGCAGGCATTTTTCACTAGATCCATGACGGTTTGTCTGTTTTGCGGGTCGTCCGATGTTGTCACACAATTTTTCGGTTTGTTAAGTACAATATAGATTTTACTTTCAATTTGCACCGGTTGGTCATGGAAAGTCACTTTATCCAAGCGCGTAATTTTTGTACCCAGTTCGGAGATAACGACTCCATTCACTTTGACAACGCCTGCTTGGATAAATTCATCCGCTTCGCGACGTGAGCAGACACCGGCGTTTGCTAAATATTTATTTAAGCGTATCGGCGCTGACACATCGACAACAACTTCCTGATATTTAATTGGTTTCTGAACAATCGGTTTGTTATAGGATACAAAACCGCCTTTCATTGGTTTGCGTTGATTGGGGCCGCCTCCGGGTTTTCGTTGTTGATTTTTCCCCTGGTTGTATCCGCCACGCTGGTTATACGAATTGCCTTGGCTTTGACCTCCGCCTTGTTTATAGCCGCCTTGGTTATATCCTCCGCCTTGATTATATCCTCCGCCTTGATTATATCCTCCGCCTTTGTTATAGCCGGATTGTTGGTTATAACCACCTCTTTGCTGATAACCTCCACCATGCTGGTATCCGCCGCTCTGGTTATAATTTCGCTGTTGATATCCTCCAGGCCTGACACTTCCTTGATTACTAAAACTTCTTTTTTGTGGATAGTCGGGTTCTTGGCTACCATAGCTTTTACGTGGTTGATACCCGTCACCTAAGGGACTGTCATACGTCCTTTGTGGACGATAGCCACTTTGCTGACTGTCATACGTTCTTTGAGGGCGATAGTCACCTTGCTGACTGTTATACGTCCTTTGAGGTCGGTATCCACTACCTGGCTCATTGTCTGACATTTTTTGTTGTTGATAGGAGCCACCCTGATGCCCGAAACCTCTTGGCTGATAGCCGCCTGGTTCGTAAGGTTTATAGGGTCTGTGTTGATAACCGCTTCCTTCATCCGAATGGAATCTGTTATCGTCTTGAAAATTACTGCTCGTGCGTTGCGGACGGGGGGTGGTTTCATCGTCTTCTTTCGGTGGGTAAGGACGTGGTGTGTACGAAGACGGTTGTTTTGTTTGACCAAACATTGGCTGAAAAGGACGTCCCGCAGCAGGTGTTCGATTATAATCTACTTTTCGGGTGTCTTTAATACGTAAGCGTTTACCTTTTGCTTTTAAGCCAGCATCATCATTTTGTTCGTTTTCCTCTTCGGAAGTTTGTTTTGTTTCAATTGGATCCATTGTTATAAATAATTAGTTAATAAATACTTGCAATCTCGCGATTACAAAAAACTTTTCTTTTTTTTGCTTTGAAGGCACAGTTTCTTTTTCGGGACAGAAGAAAATTTATTACATCCCTCTGCCCCCCTGCCTGTCGGCAGACACGGCTTCAAAGGGGGAGTTAGATACCTGTATAATTATGTGGTGTTATTGCTTTTAATTCTTCTTTAATTGTTTTGTCTAAAGGTAAGTTATCAATAAAGCTCCGGAGGGATTGTTCCGTTATGGCTTCGTTAGAGCGTACTAAACCTTTCAATGCCTCGTAGGGGTTCGGAAACTTTTCGCGACGTAAGATGGTTTGAATGGCTTCCGTAACAACTTCCCAGTGGTTATTCAGCTCTGTCGTTATCGCGTCCTGGTTCAAAAGCAGTTTGTCTAAGCCTTTCAGTATGCTCAAAAAAGCGATTTCTATATGCGCAAAAGGCACGCCTGTATTGCGTAAAACGGTCGAATCGGTCAGGTCGCGTTGCAAGCGTGAGACCGGCAATTTTGAACTTAAATGGGATAAAATTGCATTGGCCAACCCCAGGTTCCCTTCCGCATTTTCAAAGTCTATCGGGTTGATTTTATGTGGCATAGCTGACGAGCCTACTTCTTCTTTTTTAATTTTCAAGTTAAAATAATCCATCGAAATGTATAGCCAAAAGTCACGACACAGGTCTATCAGGATGGTATTTATGCGTCTTAACCCGTCGAATAATGCCGCCAAATTATCGTAATTGGATATTTGTGTCGTCCACGCTTCGCGCTCTAAGCCCAAATATCCGGTGACAAATTTATTTCCTAGCAACTGCCAGTCTAACTGTGGAAAAGCGGCCTTATGTGCATTGAAATTTCCAGTTGCTCCACCGAACTTGACGGTAATTGGGGTAGCTCTTACTTGATATAATTGCTGTTCTAAGCGGTAGACAAACACCCTGATTTCCTTGCCTAACTTAGTCGGCGAAGCCGGTTGGCCATGTGTTTTGGCCAGCATGGGTATGTCCTTCCATTCTTCGGCGTATTTTCGTAACTGATTGATAATCGTTTCGAGAGCCGGATAGTAGACCTCTATCAGCGCATCCCGTAAAGACAATGGTATGGCGGTGTTGTTAATATCCTGCGAAGTAAGACCAAAATGGACAAACTCCTTGTATTCCTGCAACGAAAGTTTATCGAAACGCTCTTTTATAAAATATTCGACAGCCTTGACATCATGATTGGTTGTCTTTTCAATTTCTTTGATTTGTGCCGCATCTTCGACGGAGAAATAACGGTAAATATCCCGAAGTATTTCCTTCGATTCTTTGTTATCAAGCGGCTGCAGTAGCGGGAGATGCTCGCAAAGAAAAATAAAATACTCTATTTCAACACCCATGCGATACTGCATAAACGCCCATTCGGAAAAGAACGCCGCCAGGTTGTTTACGTTGTCTCTGTATCGTCCATCTACCGGTGAGATAGCGGTAAGTGTTGAAAGTTTCATAAAATTTTACTGCCTAAGAGGACGCAAAGGTACGACAATTATCGCGAAAAATAAATTTTCTGAAAAAATAATCAAAAAAATTTGGCAGTAATAAAAATTGTCGTACCTTTGCGGCGTTTTTCACGAACAAAAGACGGGCGTTTAGCTCAGCTGGTTCAGAGCATCTGCCTTACAAGCAGAGGGTCGGCGGTTCAAATCCGTCAACGCCCACCCCAGAAAAACAGAGACTTGCGTATTATTCTGCAAGTCTCTGTTTTTTTCTTTGCATACAATTTGCGATACAAAGTTGTTTTGAGGCCTCTATCTACCGTTATTTTCCACTTGTCAAAATGTTTCCGTTAATGATTTCTTCTAACTGTTAATTAGCTCTGTAAGCCTGATATAAAACCGTTTCCCGCCCTTTGACTCGTAATATGGGATTCTCTTTCCTCTACCATTGATAACTCCTTTGCCATGTTTAGGGAGAATGCGTACTCAATACGGGTTGCATGCCCCCCGTTTGCAGTTCCATAAATTTTATTTTCCTTTGGTTTCTTTGGTGCATAGAAAAAAATTTATACATTTGCATAAAAATTTGACGTTCAAATGAAGAAAGAATTAGGTAAAGTATTGATAGACATTGAAAAATTAGTTATCGGTGGGGTGATACTCGCTGGACTGATGAGATAGGACATACCGCCTGCGTTTTTGTTTACGGTTGGCGGCGTTATTAGCATTATCTTAATAGTGTCCGGTCTCGTTTTCGTTTCATGGGAAGATAAAAGTAATAACAAATAACTAAATAATTATGGAACTTATTTATTTTTTATCGGAATAGGGGTTATATCGCTTGGGCTTCTTATATATGCGCTTATAGCCATGCACAAAGAGAAGCAAGTCAAAAAGGCCTGACCATCCGTTTCTTTGCCCCCGTATTCAAAGACGACTTTGTTCAAGGCAATAACCGGGTTCAAGTCCCGGATCGTTCACATCGGGGGAAGGGTTCGTCACTCCCGGACGCCCGTCAGTCTATCATGTGTATCATGGCGGGCTGCCTATTGTGATTACACTTTGCGAAAACGGTGATTCCCGTTTTTTTACAGTATTATGGTACAAACATCATTACATCAATCATTCAGTTCGTTGCCCGATCCCCGTATTAAATGTTGCAGGCAAAACGCTTTAATAGACATAATAATACTAAGCGTATTAGCGGTATTATGTGGTGCGTGCCTCTTTTCCTTTGCAGAGCAAAGCAAGCAAAAAATGCCCTTTGCGGGCGAAACGGAGAAGAGGATAGCAGCACAAGTGTTACGGCAAAAGATTAATCCATCGTCCGCGTAGCGTACAAAAGGGTGTCCGCATCATTCCAATTCCTTGTCTAATTCATCTAACATAATGTTTCCCAGTAAGTGACTCGGAGGCGAACCTTGGAGTACGCCTGTTTCATTCATTTCGTTATGACCCCAACCAAAACACCCGCACGCAGATATTATTATTTGCTTTTACTCAAATTACTACTTGAAACTGCCTGCAATAACGAACTATAAACATATCCCTTATTAGGACTGTAATACACTATCCACCACTCCTTGTTTACTTTGTCAATAACCCTTACATCTGAAGAAGCCGGAATTATATCAATGACATCGGAAGATGTATTAGCTGCCACTCTTAAATTGGTGTTACTGACGGTTCTAAATACAGGAAAATCATCTATAGATTTCAATAAAGACTTATGTGCGTATCCTCCTTTCCCCTTATAATTGACTTCAATCCAATCTTTGTTAGAAGAATCTACTTCTTTCATAAAATCATTTTTAGGTATCTCTAAAATAATTTCAGAGTTTGTACTCGGACCAATTCTTAAATTAACATTTCCGGTTGCCACATATGTAGTTGATGCTTTGTTTTTTTCCAATGTTGTTCTTGTGACTGTCTGATTACCTATTGTTAAGAAGCATCCATCAGAGGTAAATTCTATGCAATATCCGCCAAGTTGCTGCAAAGCCGACTGTCCCAGCAACAGAGGAGCATTGAGATTATTCAGCTTAACCAAAGCTTTTACATTAGTTAAAACTTTTCCGCCTATCTCTATTCTCCGTAGTATTATCTCTGCGTTTTCTGCAATGCTTCCATCAGCTAAAATGGATTGAGTTCTACCTCCTACATCACTTTCGCTTAGGTATCCGTTTTTAAGCATAAACCAAGCTTCTGTAGGCGAAATAGATACTCTGGCTGCTCCTGTATCTAAAATAAACCTTAGTTCTAAGCCATTTACCTTACATGGTAATGTATATATTTCATTCTCATACCTCATCCTAATCCTGTCTTGAGAAAAAAAAGGATTAAAAATAAATAAAAATACAATTATTATTGCATATCTCATATCTGAATGAAAATAAAGCACATATAAAAATTATAGACGCTTTTATATTCCCTTAAAGGATTTCCGCCTTTTACTAGGCCCAATCGAAAAAAACAATTAGTTTGACACCCGTTTTTCTTTGATGCGGGCTTTCTTGCCGGTGAGCTGACGCAGATAATATAACTTGGTACGGCGAACCTTGCCGCGCTTATTGATGGCTATATTCTCTATGAACGGCGAATCCATCGGGAATATTCGCTCTACGCCGATGTTTTCGGACACCTTGCGGACGGTGAAGCGTTTTTTGGCGCCATGCCCCGAAATCCGTATGACTACACCCCTGTATTGCTGGATGCGCTCTTTGTTACCTTCTCTGATACGATAAGATACCGTGATGGTATCGCCACTGTTGAACGTGGGAAACTCTTTATACGAAGCAAATGCCTCTTCTGCTACTCTTAATAAATCCATTGTCTTATAGCTCTTTAAATGTTTATAATCGAACAATACGCAACATAACAGGCCTCATTTTTCCCGACAGCGGTTACGTCTACAACCCCCTGCACCCCCTTCAAAGGGGGATAAAGCGGGCGCAAAGGTAGTGGAAAAATCTATACAAACAATCTTTTGGCTAAACTTTTTTTTATGCAGATTTGGAAAAACAGGATTTTCTACCTACGTTTGTATGAAATTTCAGACGATTCGACATGGCTAAAAGACAGATTTTCATTTTATTTACTTTCCTTCTGACGTATTTTTCGGCGCTCTCGCAGTATATTCCTAACCTGTATTCGTCCGTTAACGAAGCGCAAATGCTCCGTTGGGTCGATTCGGTCTTTGAGTCTATGAGCGACGACGAGCGTATCGGCCAGCTTTTTATGGTCATAGCCGACCCTTCGACGGAAACGAGGAACATGAATCAGCTAATCAGCTTAGTCAATAATCAAAAAATCGGCGGTATCCTGTTTCAAAGGGGCGACCCTGTCTCGCAGGCGCGGGTAACTAACCGGCTGCAAAGCGAAACCCGCGTACCTTTATTAATAGCGTTAGACGGCGAATGGGGTCTGTCTATGCGGTTAAGTAATACGACCCGTTTTCCGAAAAACATGATGGTTGGTGCTATCTCCGACCTCCGGCTGATTGAACAGTACGGCGAAGAGGTGGGCCGCCAATGCAGGGAGCTAAGCATCCATGTCAACTTTGCTCCTACGGTTGATGTGAACAGCAATCCCCGTAATCCGGTCATCGGTATCCGGTCGTTTGGCGAAGACCCCGAAGCGGTAGCGCGGAAAGCGACTGCCTATTCGCGCGGATTAGAGAAAGCGGGTGTCATCGCTGTGGCCAAGCATTTTCCGGGACACGGTGATACGAGCAACGATTCACATAATACCTTGCCCACTATCAACCATAACCAAGCACGCTTAGACAAGGTGGAACTGTATCCCTTCGACCGGTTTATACGCAGTGGATTTGCGGGCGTTATGGTCGCGCACTTGAACATTCCCGCCTTAGGAACCAAAGGACGCGCCAGCTCTTTGTCCCGCGAAGTAGTAACCGATTTACTGCGAGAACGAATGGGCTTCCGTGGTCTGTGCTTCACCGACGGGTTAGCTATGAAAGGGGCTGAGACAGGTAAAAATGAGAGTATTGCCGTACAAGCGCTGAAAGCCGGTAACGACATTTTAGTAGGCCCGGTGAATACGGAAAGGGAAGTAGAAGCTGTCAAACAAGCCGTTAAGCGAAACGAACTCAACAGGACGGAACTCAACCGGAGATGCCGCCGGATTTTGTGCTATAAATACATCGTAGGCCTAAACCGCTTCCAGCCGATAGCCATTGCCGGCTTAGAGGACAGGCTCAACACGCCTCATGCCGACTGGCTCAACGCGAAGCTACATGCCGAGGCTATCACAGTAGTGAAAAATACGAATGAGACAATTCCGATGAAGCATCTGAACGTTAGCAGGATAGCCGCTATCGCCCTCGACGGCGCTTCCAACAACGCATTCCATCAGACAATCAAAAGATATGGAGAGGTCGATTGTTTTGTTCTGTCATCCAACGCCGATGAAGCCGAGAAAAAGAGGATTTTTGACCGGTTACGAAACTACGACGTCATTCTTTGTAGCGTACACAGCCCGCAAGCGAAGGATTTACGCGAACTGCAAACGATAGCTTTCGAGAAGGAATTGATAGCCGTATTTTTTACGACGCCCTACCAATGCGCCAATTTCAGGGCTTCTGCCCTCAACGCGAAAGCCATCGTCATCGCTTACGAACCAACATCCCTCTCCGAAAATTTTGCCGCGCAAGTCATCTTTGGAGGCATTCCTGCCAAAGGCTCTTTGCCTGTCGGCATCCCGAACATGTACCCTGCCGGTACGGGCATCGCTACCCAAAAAACAAGGTTAGGGTTTCACGAACCCCAAGAGGTGAGTATCAACCCGTCCAATCTGCTTGCCATTGATACGATTGTCAAAGAGGGATTAAGGGAGCAGGCCTATCCCGGCTGCCAGGTGCTTGTAGCAAAAGACGGGATGATTATTTATAACAAATCTTTCGGATATTACGATTATTCGGAGGAAAAAGAAGTCACGGAACATACGGTTTACGACCTTGCTTCGGTTACCAAAGCGACAGGTACACTCCTTGCCGTAATGAAATCCTACGATGAGGGATATTTTGAATTTTCTAACAAACTTTCGGAATTTATACCCGAACTGCGGCGCACGAATAAAAAGGACATTGTTATTCGGGACTTGCTTTACCACCAATCCGGGTTGCCGGCTACTATCAATTTTTTTGAAAAGGTGATTGATAAAAAAAGTTACAGCGGTTCTCTGTATAGCAGCCGGCGGGATAACGCCCATCCTATACAATATGACGCGCGTACATATATCAATAATAGATTCCGTTTTATCCCCGCCCTCGTTTCAAACCAGCCAAAATCAGGCTTCGACATCGAGGCAGGGCGAGACTTTTTTATTAGCAATACGTTTGCCGACAGTATTATTTCCGATATCGTTGATGCAAGAATGGGCGTATCAGGACGTTACCTGTACAGTTGTATCAATTTTATCTTACTAAAGATAATGGTTGAAAGACAAATGTCGCAACGGATTGACCGTTTATTAGACTTCCATTTCTTCCGTCGGTTAGGCGCTACCACTATGACTTATAATCCTTTACGGAAAATGGATGTCGATTGGATAGCCCCCACTGAGAGCGACCAGTTTATTCGTCGCCAGGTACTGCGCGGTTACGTACATGATGAGGCGGCGGCATTACAAGGGGGCGTCTCCGGGAATGCAGGTTTGTTTTCGTCGGCCAACGACCTGGCAAAAGTCGCGCAACTCTACCTGAACGACGGGACGTATGGCGGGGAAAGGTACCTCTCCACAAGGACATGCCGACTGTTCACGGGTAGCCAATCACCGAATAACCGTCGTGGATTGGGCTTTGACAAACCGGACATGAAAAACCCGTCCCAATCGCCATGCGGACAACTCGCGTCACCGTCCGTATACGGGCACACAGGTTTTACCGGAACGTGTTTCTGGAACGACCCGGATAAAAATATGTTTTTTATCTTCCTTAGTAACCGCACTTTCCCTTCAAGAACCAACAACAAATTGTCAGCGCTTGATATACGCACCCGTATTCAGGACGCCATCTATCAAGCGTTGGAATAATTTATTTGATCTTTTTGTTCAGGAAAATATGCAATATAAAACCGAAAATGATGGCTCCTAATCCGGCAAGCAAATAGTTGTTATCGCGGATATCCGTAAAAGCCGGGATCATCAAAATTCCCACGCCTAAGAGAAGAACAATTCCTCCCAAACTCTTTAATAATGTACTCATTGTATTACTGTTTCTAAATTTTTTACGCGTTTTAAAGGTGCAAATAACGTAATAAAAAATCGATTAGGAAAATTTTTTGATAAAAATCTTTTTTTTTGATTATTTTTGCGGAAATTTTTGGCTGACAATCATGCTTAGAATCTTATACAAAATCTACTTTTGGGTTATCGCAGCGCCTGTTTTTATCGTCTTAACCCTCCTCACGGCAACAACGGTCATCATCGGCTGCCTGCTGGGCGGCGATCGTTTTTTCTCTTATTATCCTGCCATGCTTTGGTCGCGTTGCGCCTGCCTGTTGGCTTTATGCTCGGTTAAGGTCAAAGGCCGAGAAAACATTCAAGGCAAGACCTCCTACGTTTTTGTTTCCAACCACCAGGGCGCTTTCGACATCTTCCTTATCTTCGGACACTTGGGCGCGCCTATCAAATGGATGATGAAAAAAGGACTTGCTAATATACCTTTTGTGGGCCTTGCATGCCGAATGGCAGGGTTCATTTTTGTCGATGCCTCTTCAGCCCGCAATGCGCAGAAAAGTATCTCCGAAGCCGAGAGCAAACTGAAAACCGGCCAGTCGCTAATTATTTTCCCCGAAGGGGGACGGACGTCCGACGGACGTATCCGGCCTTTTAAAAGAGGCGCCTACCAGATTGCCGTCGACCTCCAACTGCCGCTCGTACCCGTAACACTCAATGGCCCTTACAAAGTGATGCCCATCGGTTCGTGGGATATTCGCCCACACCGCCTCGAAATGACAATACATCCGCCTGTCGTTCCGCACAAAAAAGAAGATAACAACAAGGCTAATTTACAGGCGCTTATGATGGAAACGCAACAAATAATCAGCGACGCCTTGTGGGAAGAATTTAAATAATTAAATTTTTTTTACAAAAACTATTGTTTTTTAAAAATAAATGCGTTCCTTTGCGGCGTTTTATATATTATTTTATAGTTATTTTATGAATATTTACGTAGGAAATCTGAATTACCGAGTTCGGGAAAATGATTTAAAATCCCTTATGGAGCGTTATGGCGCGGTCGATTATGTCAAAGTAGTCAAAGACCGGGACACGGGACGCTCAAAAGGCTTTGCATTTGTAGAAATGCCTGACGACGAGGACGCGAAACGCGCCATTGCAGAATTGAATGAAAAAGATCTTGACGGCCGCAAAATGGTAGTCAAAGAAGCGCTACCCAGAACATAAATGGATTTTTGTTCAATAAACTGTTAAGGCTGTCTTAAATAATTGCACTCAAGAATTTTAAGACAGCCTTTTTTGCAGTTGTCAGTGGACAGTTGTCATTGATCGGCGAAGAAGTGGTCAGTCTGGAACCCAAGCCGCAGAAACGTACCTCAGACATCAAAAAAACAGACGACGATTCTTCTTTTATGAAAAACTGAAACCTATGATTAAAGGTATCTTTACAAACCGCTCCGTTTCCTTTCAAGCCGGCGTTTTCGTCTATTGTCTGCTGATAGGCTTGCTGCTCAGTTCTGTCTGCGTAATGGCTGTTATTCACTTTTTTGGAACCATATCCGACGCTCCGGTAAGCGACAAGTTCGTCTTATCCTTTTATGCCCACCATGCCGTTCAGTTCTTCACTAACCTTTTTATTTTTTTCCTGCCCGCTATCGCTACGGCCTATTTGTGTAGCTTTCGACCGATGCAGTTCCTGGGCTTGCAACGAATAACCAACTGCAAAATGCTGATATTAACCGTATTGATGCTTTTCTGCCTGTTTCCTGCCATCGAACTGGCTTCTTATTTCAATTTAAAAATGCAACTTCCGGAATTCATGGCGCCCTTAGAAAATTGGATGCGTACAAAGGAAGAAACATCGAAACAGTTTACCGATCTATTACTTTCTGAAAAAGGATTCGTTCCTTTTATTATCAACCTGTTAATCATCGGAGTGACGGCAAGTGTTACCGAAGAGTTGTTGTTCAGGGGTGCTTTACTTTCACTCCTGCGGAAAAAAATTAAAAACCCACATCTGTCTATATGGCTCGTTGCCGTGTTATTCAGCGCTATCCACTTACAGTTCTACGGATTCATACCACGTTTGTTATTAGGCGCTTTCTTAGGTTATCTACTGATTTGGAGCCGCACTGTATGGCTTCCCATGCTGGCGCATTTCATCAATAACGCAATAGTATTAACCGCTTATAAAACAGATATTTCCCCTGATAGCTCCATTAACTCCACTTTCATCCCGCCCGATACAACCCCTCAAGCATTTATTATCATTGTCCTCTTAGCAGTCATCGGATTGGTACTTTTCTTTATATGTGCGCGACAAATGAAATTAAGGGGCTGTCAATGAAAAAACAGCCTTTCAGCACAGAGACACAAAGAACACAGAGTTTCACAGAGCATTAACTCTAAGGGTTATTTTATAAAAAACATTTCCTAGATAGATTTTTTTCTTAGTTCAAAGTCGCGTCCTAAGTATTTCTCACGCACGATGGCATTGTCGGCCAGCTCTTCGGCAGTACCCTGAAACAGCA
>Ga0209628_10001969_pt1 | contig 13663 bp, 6 predicted proteins | sample TergutCu122P4_FD_187285 | JGI IMG/M metagenome (GOLD analysis project Ga0209628, IMG submission 187285) | Cubitermes ugandensis P4 segment gut microbial communities from Kakamega Forest, Kenya - Cu122 P4 (SPAdes) (version 2) | ecosystem: Host-associated > Arthropoda: Insects > Digestive system >...
CATCAAAGAGAAATTGGGATCGTTCCGCGGGAAGAAGATGGTCTATCTCGGAGACGGGAACAATGTTTGCAACTCGTTGCTCTACGCAAGTGCGATAATGGGATTGGACATGGTGGCATGCTGCCCCGCGACCAGAATGCCCAATGCGGAGATAATGTTGGGCGCTGCGCGCATAGCCGACGCCAACGGAAGCAAGATAATCGCATCCCACGATCCGAAAGAGGCATGCATCGATGCCGATGTGCTGTACACAGACACCTGGGTCTCCATGGGAGATGAGACCCCTGTGGAAAAAGCGGTGAAGATATTCAGCATGTATCAGATCAACAGCGATCTTCTTTCGATCGCCAAACCCGGCTGCATAGTGATGCACTGTCTGCCCGCTCACAGAGGATTCGAGATCACGGCGGAGGTCATGGACGGACCGCAGAGCGTGGTGTTCGAACAGGCGGAGAACCGTCTGCATGCTCAGAAAGCAGTTCTTTACACACTGCTCAAATGATCTGAGAAGAAACAAGGTCTTCCACTATATCCAGGAACTCCTCTTCGGTTCCCACGGGAATAGTGGCGCCGGCGGCCACTTTATGGCCGCCTCCGTAACCTCCCACCATCTCCGAAGCTGTTTTCATGATCTCCGAGAGATCCAGACCGCGGTCCGTCAGGTTTCTCGGTGCTCTCGCCGATACTTTGACGCCGTCTTCCGCATCCGCGAAAGCGAAGATCGGGAGTCCTTTTTTCGCTTCGCCCGAGTTGAGGAGTATTCCGGCAACAATGCCGACCACCGTTTCTCTTACTTCAGCTCCGGCTTCGAAATACTGAACGAACCTGCGTTCTCTCAACAGCCGATTTTCCTTTATGTAACTGATAGCTGAAGCTATGTGCTTCCTGTGATCCAGCCGGTTCTTTTCGGCGTCCTCCAGCGCCGTCATGTCTCCGCGGCATATCCTCAGGCCTGTCTCGGCGTCATCGTACCTTCCGCAGGAGTTCAGCACCGTCGCGAATTCTTTGGCATCACGCAGGCCGGCGCAGCCGCTGTACCTTGAAATTGTGTATATTTCCCCGAAGAGCCTTCTTTTTCCTTCGTCGTCTACCGTCAACGAAAGAAGTTTTTCGGTGGCCGCTTTCTTTTCCTTTTCGGAAAGGTCCCTCCACGTTCTGTTCTCGGTGCCTTTTTTTAACGGTATTTCAAGATCGGAAAAGAAAGCGGTGCATCCGGGGGTGTTCTCGCTTATCCCCGGCAGCGGGGGATCGCTGTTGTACTGAAGGAACTGCACCAGCGGCCTGTAGTCACGGCCGAAGTAACGAACGTCCATTTCCACAACGATGTCTCCGGCGGAGACGGCTTCATTGAGTATCATTCTGTTGTACCCGATGAGTTTGGATTCCCTGTTGTCCTGAAGGTCCCCCACCGCGCCGATGACGGCAAGATATGCGAGATCCGAATTCTTTTTATCTATCGTCCTAGCAAGAAGGTAGGTCATGCCCGCTCCGGATACGTCGTAGGAGCCCGATGCTCCGTAAGTGTGGGGATTCAGATGAAAGATCCTCTCATGATTGTCGATGGACATCTGTCTCTTTTTCCATTTCGGATCCGGGACGTGGTGGTCTGTGACGATGATCCCAGATCTTTTGAACTCCGAAAGATAGGCGCTGCCCAGGTCGCATATCCACACGATGTCCTCTTTCGCCGATCTGATGAGATCGATGGTATCTTCCGAGATCTTCTTCTCGAAGACGATCCTGTACTCGATCCCCATTCTGTCGAGGGCGATCGACGCAATGCCTCCCGACGCTATTCCGTCTGCGTCAATATGAGTTATCACCAGAACATTCTTCGCGGATGTCAGAGCCGAAGCTGCATCCTCAAGGTCCCTGATCAATCTGTTCCCATAACCCGCATCCGCATCCATATCCAATGACAATTCCGCATAGCGGAACGATAAGAAATACTATTGCATGAGACCCGATTAATACAGGCACTTCCATTACCGGGACATGCGGTCATTAGAGATACTTCCCGGCGTGAAGGTCACCAACGACAGGTGTCTTATCCTGGACGACGGCCCGACCGCGGTACTCGGGGATCTGCATCTGGGCTACGAGAGCGCCCTTGAGGAAGAAGGGATGTACATCCCCAGGATCAATACCGATTCGATAAGAGACGCATTGAACGATCTCCTTTCGAAATACGAGCCCAAGAGGGTGGTCCTTCTCGGGGACATCAAACACGATTTCAAAAGGTCCAAAAGAGAAGCGAGAGCTGAAGTTGTTCGGATAATGGAATTGCTGACCGAAGCCTCAGAGGTCATCGTCATAAAGGGGAACCATGACAATTTCCTTCAGAATATTCTCTCTGACATAGGATTGACGGCCGTCGACCACGTCGACATGAGCGGATTCAGAATGGAACACGGCCATGCGGACTCAGGGGTCAGACCGGTGATCATCGGGCATGAGCACCCTTCCGTCAGGATACCCGGAGCGGTAAGCGGAGGTATGAAGATACATTGTTTCGTTCATCAGAAGGAGGACGGAGTGATAGTGCTGCCGCCGTTCAGTCCCTTCTCCGCGGGCAACGACCTCGTACCGGACGGCAAATGCATAATGGCGCCGGCGCTCAGTTCCTCCGACTATCAGAACGCCGAGATCTACGGAATATCGGAAGTTGGTATAATCAAGCTCGGAAAACTGAAAGATGTCATGGACATAAGCGTATGACGCCCATGTTTGAGGTAATATCTTTTAGAGGTGACCTACCCCATTAAATAACTGTATTTTCCTTAGGGGTTTAAGGAGATATTTCATATGTCAATGACTCCAAGAGATAGAGTAATCGCAGCGATGAAAAAAGAATCGCTCGACAGGCCCCCGGTGGCAATTTTCACCCAGGCCGCGACGGTTTCACAGATGGACAAGGTCGGTGCCGCATGGCCTGAGGCTCACAAAAAAGCTGAGGTCATGGCAAAACTCGGAACCGCACAGGCAGACATTTTCGGATATGAGTGCGTAAGGGCACCATTCTGTCTGACTGCCGAGGCGGAGAGGCTCGGATGCAGAGTGCAGGTCGAGAAAAAGGACGCCGCACCGATGATAAAAGAACACCCGTTCAAATTCGACCCCATGGAGGCCTCATACGATGACCCCAAGGCACTTATGTCCCCCGCGGAATTCGTGAAAGGCGGAAGGGTCGCCGAGGCAATAAAGGCGATCGGCCTCATGAAGAAATCCCATGGAAAAGAGTTTGCGGTCGTAGCCGGAAACACTGGTCCGTTCACACTGGCCGGTCACATGATCAACACGGAGAACATGGTCTTCGGAATGATGATGTGCCCCGAAGAGGTAGCGAAATGGGTAGCAGCGATAACACCCGTTGTCAAAGCATACACACAGGCCCTTGCGGACGCAGGCGCGGACGCCATCCAGATGTCCGAGCCGTCGGCATCCACCGATATGCTTGCGCCGGACATGTTCGACGACGCATCCGGAAAATACGTGAAGCAGTGCCTTGCACCCGTGAAGGGAGCATTCTCGGTACTTCACATCTGCGGAGACACATACCCGATCCTCGATTACATGATCGCGACCGGTGTATCAGGTCTCTCCGTCGAGGAGAAGGTCGATCCGTTCAAAGCAGCGAACAAGGTAGCAAAGAGAGTCGCACTGGTCGGTAACGTGGGATCGGTCAAACCGCTCTTCCAGGGAACCGCCGCAGAGGTCAAGACGGCCGCGACGAACTGCTGCAAGGCAGGATTCTCGGTCATATCCTCAGGCTGCGGTATCGCCACGGCGACGACAGACGAGAACATGAAAGCACTCGTCGACGCAGTGAAAGCATACAAGCGCTCATAATCAGGCAACAAAACTCTTTCAAATCCTTTTCATCCCTTCCCCTGCGGGGAAGCGGACAGTTTTTCTTCATTCTCACCGTCTTACTGAATGACATTCCGCGTCCGGATCAGAAACATCTGGAAGAGGCACGCCGCACCTACGTTTTTTGGCATCGGTACAAAATATATTATATATAGTATCACGTTCGCGCAAAGAGGGATATTGTAGGGGTGCTGTAATTGAAAATTACTCAGAAGGTCAACAACAAATGGTTATTGGGAATATTAGTGGCGGCCGTGGCGGTCATCGCCGTCATGCCGATGCTCGGCCAAGAGGCTGAAGCCGGTACGAACGTGCCTTATTTCGACGAGAGCGGAACGCTTCAGTATGCTGCTGCCACCACCGATCTGACAGGCGGGGCAACGATCCTGACAGCAGGCGACTGGTATTCTCTCTCGGCATCGATAACTCTCGGGGCAGTGACATTCGTAGGTACAGGCGAGGTCTGCATCATCATACCGAGCGGTTTCACAATGCTCGCCCCCGGCACCATAACCGTCCCTTCATCTGTGCATCTGAAATTATACACGGACACTCTCGACCCCGCTTTCAGGGGTGCTATGAGCAGTTCCGCGGCCGGCGGGACAACTCAACAAATATTCACGCTCGCAAACGGAGCGACCCTAACAAATATGGTCAACGTCAGATACGCCGGCACCGGTACCGCCGCCTCCGCTGTCTATAACGCAGCAGGGAACAGCGGCACGGTCTACAACTACGGCGAACTTTTCGGCAGCACCAACACAGTCACCAACGGCGGTTTCGGCGTACGGTTCCTCGGTTCGGGAACGATCATCAATTACGCTTCCGGAGTGATCAAAAGCGGGGGCGGCATCTATAGGGATACCTTCGGGCCAACAGACGTTCTGACCAACCATGGCGAGATCACTGCCGTGACCACCAACGGAGTGCAGATAGCGAACGGGAGCGGCTACCTGATAACCAACAACGGGTTCATCAACGGCGCAGTCGGGAATCACGGGATCCATCTCTCTTCCACTGCATCGGGAGCCACCGGTAAGATCATCAATAACGGCAGGATAGCCGGGGGACCCACCCTCGTGACCAATGCGGCCATCTACGTAAACAATTCAGCAACCATAGTGAACAACCTGGGAGCAACACTCACAGGCTCCAACGGCATATACATAGGGAACTTCAACAACGGAGTGGGCGCAACAAAAGATTACATAGAGAACTTCGGCACAGTGAACGGCAACGGCACCGGCGGCTCCGAGGCCACAATTCGAGGCAGAGCCATTTATGTCGCCGCTGGGGCAGACTTCGTTGTCACCAACCACCCCGGCGCAGAGATCAACGGATACCTGCGCGGTATCCAGTTCGCAAACGTTGCACTCACAGGCAAGATCTACAATTACGGCGTGATAGACGGCGGGACCGTAACAACCATTGCGGCCCCAAGTTACGGCATCCAATTCGGCAGTTCCTCCACCATGGCATCTCCGGGCAACGGTACCGGTACGTTCATCAATTACTACGGAGGTACAATAAGAGGCACCACCGGAGTGTGTATCGCGAACTTTAACGGGGCAGCAGACACCTTGACCAACAACGGTCTGATCGAGGCGACAGGAACTGCCGGCACACTAACAGATGTAATTGGGAAAGGAATGCTCATCCTCAACGGTACCGATACTCTGATCACAAATGAGATCAGGGGAGAAGTGAGAGGCATCCAAAGCGGCATTTACTTCACCACTCCGGGAACCGCCACTGCAACCTGCAAGATCGACAATAATGGAAAGATCACTTCAATCAACGGGCCGGCGGTACATGTAGTTAAATCCGGTACTGTGATCAACACCGGCGACGGGACCAATAACGGTCTCATCAAATCGACAGGAAGCGCAGGAGTGCATATCTCGATCAGCTCAGGTCCGGGGGGATTAGGGGACTTCATAACAAACTGGGGAAGGATAGAAGGCACATCGGGGATATTCATACAAGCCGGGGTCAGCGTTCATATCACCAATAATATCACAGGAAAGATCATCGGTACGGGTTATTATGGCATTTCTGTCTCCGGTACCATGTCAGGAGCGACAAAGGGAGTGATATTGAACTACGGCAGCATACAAGGCGTAACTGCAGGCGTCGATACAACAGTTATCAATGTGATCAACGCAGCCGGCGACGGGATCAATAATGGAATAATCACCGGAGGGATCGGTCTGAACTACAAGATGTCCAACTCAGCCGGGTATTATGTTATCAACGACGGTAAGATCGTCGGAACAACGGGTCACGGAGTTCACTTCAGCAACAACACCGTTCCCGCCGCCGTTACTACAGTTCCTGCCGTTGTTACTAACAACATCACCGGCACGATCATAGGTGCCACTCACGGCATCTCCCTTGCACCTTATGCCGCCTCACCGGTAAACCATGGCATAGCAAGAGGAGTGATCGACAACCACGGCACGATATCCGGAGGTTCCTCGGGTACCAGCTGCGGGATCTACGGAGGTGTCTCTTTATCCCTCACGAACCGCGCAGGCGCCGAGATCATCGGAGCGTACGGCATACAGGTCAACAACTTCAACGGCGCTGCCGATTCGGTGACCAACTCCGGTCTGATCAGCGGAACCTTCAGAGGAGTATACTTCGCCGGAGGGACCGGCATCCTGCTCACTAATAACAATGAAATAACAGGAGGCACGATCGGCGTCCGGATGGATGCTTCGGGGAGAGTTGTCAACGACGGCAGCATAGAAGGCACCGCAGATACAGGGATACATCTCGCCGCAGGCGGCGGGGTCACCAACAACGGTACGATCACCGGAGCAATATACGGAATAAACGCATCCGCCGGAACGAACCCGGTCACTCTCATCAATGCTGACACTATTAACGGAAGTGTGGTCCTGAACGCCGGAGTTAACGAGATAGAACTCACATTCGGAAGCAGGATCAACGGGGATCTTGATATATCGTCATCAGATTCCGGGAGCAAACTCAGTTTCACAGATCCGACAAGCTCTCTCGGCGGCAGCCATATCTACACAACGGTCACCGGATCGACCGACATCGGAACGGCAACGGTAGATGTGGATTTCTCAACGATCCCGTCACCGTTTGACGGATGGGACATCGTTCTGATTGACGGAACGGGAGGAATTGTCACAGGAACATCGGCAAACTCAACTTATCCGTTGGGAGGGCACACATTCTACATCAGGGCCAAGCAGGGACACCAGCTGGTCGCATCCCTCTCCGAGGATGACATTCTGATCACCATGAGGTCATTCCCGGCGGGAGCGGCACTCCACTGTATCAGGGAATCTCCGATGGGATTCTTTACGTCTCAGATCCCGTACACCGGACCCTTCTACGCAGGAAGTTCGGAACATTTGGAGCTCACGACCGGAAGTATCGCAGGGTTCAATTTCGTGGAATGGGTGGACGATATCGGAAATGTGATCTCGGCCATTTCCGCCACGACGCCTCCGGTAAGCCTTTTACCATATCTGGGCACTCTCACGGTAACTTTCACGGCAGAGTTCTCGGCTATTCCGATCGACCCCTACCAATACTACATCACCGCGGTCGCTGACAGCGGTTCGACGATCACTCCGGTCGGAGTGGTAGTTCTGAACAGAGGAGACACCCAAACATTCGTGTTCGTAGCGAAGACCGGATACGTGATCGTGGAGGTCTGGATAGACGGATTACGCAATCTTACCCCGGCTGAGATAGACCTCGGCGAGTTCACATTCTATGACATTATGGCGAACCACACCATATCGGTGAAAAGCATAGCCGGATCCAAGACCGACCCGATCCTGAGGATAGATATCAAGGAAGGGGAAGGTCACGCCGAATACCGCGTGGACAACGGGGATTTCATAAGATACAGAACGGAAGTGATCCTTCCGATGGGCTCTGACCTGACGGTCAGGGCGGTGCCTGCCGTGGGATACATCTTCGACAGGTGGGAGTCCCCCGACGTTATCAAAACGAACGAGACGAACTTCGATAATGTAAGGGGCCCGCTGTACCTGGAGCTTTATTTCTCGATAGACGACACAGGCAAGGACAACGGCCTCATATGGTGGATACTCCTGTTCATTTTGTTGCTGTTGATCGCAGGGTTCCTGGTTTGGTTCTTCCTCTACTACAGGAAGACCTATGATGTGATAAAGATCGAATCAGCGATCGCGATCATAGGCAAAGACAAGGTCCGCAGGAAGAGCGAATACACCTTCAAGGTGGAGGGTTCGCCGTCAGGCACCATATCGTACCGTGTAGGAGAGGCAGGTCAGTGGAAAGCGCCTTTCGTGAACCCGTCGGGAGAGTACGTCATACCGAAAGGAGAGATCACCGATACGGTGACAATAGAGGACAGGTGGTAACACGGCCGCAATTCGAAACCTTTTCAACCCTTCCCCTCGGGGAAGGAGGACAGTTTTTTCTTCATCCGATTGTCTGCTTGATGGTCATTCTCAGCAGACATATCACGTCAGGAAAGACGCATTCGATACCTACGGTTTTTATACACGGACACACTCTATTTTATATAGAATCAACATTCGCGAGAAAAAGGGAATCAGGGGAGGGCTGGTAAATGACATTTACTGAGAAGGTCAACAACAAATGGTTATTGGGAATATTAGTGGCGGCCGTGGCGATCATCGCCGTCATGCCGATGCTCGGCCAAGAGGCTGAAGCAGGAACGAACGTACCTTATTACGACGAGAGCGGAGTGCTGCAGTATGCACCCTCCACCATCGATCTGGATCCCGTGGTAACTCCTAACCCGAACCTAGTCGCAGGCGCAGGTAACTATTATTGCGTCCCGTCATCAGGGACCTTCTCGACGGTAACAATAACAGGTTCAGGGGATCTTATCCTCATCATTCCGAACGGCGTCACAATGGCCGTGACCAACACCATAGTGGTCATTGCCGGGGTGAACCTGAAACTTTACACAGACACTCTCACTCCCGCCGACAGGGGAGTTTTGAGCAGCAGCCACGTAAATTATTCGTTCGAACTGATCACCGGTGCAACACTGACCAACACAGTCAACGTAAGATACTCAGGCAGCGGAGCAAGCCATATCGTGGTCTACGGGGCATCAGGCGGCTCTGTCTACAACTACGGAGAGATCGCAAGCAGCCCCGGCGCGAACGCCTGGGGCATACGGTACCTGAGCGGTGATGTCATCAATTACCCCGGCGGACTGATCAAGGGCGGGAACGGAGTGTATATCGGAAACTTCGTCTGGGGAACTCTGACAAACGACGGAACGATACAAGGTGGCGCCGGCGTAGGTTTCCAGGTGATGTTGGGAAGCAACATACTGCTCACGAACAACGGCAGCATCTCAGGTACCTCGCACGGGGTCCATTTCTCTGGCGCTGCACCCGGAGCAACCGCCAAGCTCATCAATAACGGAACGATAACCGGATCGTCGGCAACCAACAACACCGCAGGCGTCTATGTCAACAATTCAGCAACGATAGTGAACAATCTCGGAGCAACTATCAAGGGTGTCAACGGAATATACATAGGGAACTTCAACAACGGCATATCGGCGGCTTCGTATGATGTGATTGAGAATTACGGTTTGATCGAAGGCCCTTCCTCAGGAGGCTCAGATACGATCCTCATGGGGCGCGGCATCCACTTTGTCAGAGGGAGCAACATCCAGGTGACCAACTACAGCACCGGAGAGATCAGCGGCCAGATAAGAGGAATAATGTTTGCAAGCACCGTGACCGCAACTTCCGGCAAGATAGATAACCACGGCACGATCAACGGAGGCACCCAAACAAACGCCTCCATTCCAAGCTACGGTATCGACGCCAGGGTCTCTGTGACCATCATCAACTATTCAGGCGCGACCATCAAAGGCGTAACAGGAGTGTATTACCAAACCTTCAACGGGGCAGTGAACACTTTTACAAACTCCGGTGTGATCGAGGCCGTATCAGCAACAAATGCTTCCACGACAACTGGCAATTATTTAGGGAGAGGGATCGTCTTTGTGGGATTGTCCACAGGAACAAACACTCTTTTCACTAACAACAGCACCGGCGAAGTGAAGAGTCCCTTCATGGGCATTCTATTGAATTCCTCGTCCACCGCCACAGGCAGCATCACCAATAACGGAAAGATCACAGCCACAATGAATGTCGCCATAAGTGTCATGTATTCCGCCACGATCACCAATACGGGAGACGGGACCGCAACCGGCATTATTCAGTCGAGCGGCACTTCGGCGATCTCGATCGGAACGATCTCAGGCCCCGGAGCTCTGGGCGACACGATCACGAACAGCGGACGGATCCAAGGCACTTCATACGGGATAAACGTCAGCGGAGGCAGAAATCTTCAGATCGTCAACACCGGAACGATAATAGCAACAACTAACACAGGCATCTATGCCGCCGCCGCATTAACGAATACTGGAAAGATCGAGAACTATGGATCGATATCGGGACATTCCTTCGGCATCAGTGTGATGTCGATAACTGTGGTCAACGACGGCGATGGGCTCACCAATGGGTTGATAACAGGAACGGGAACAGCGGCAGGAACAGGAACAGGGTTACAACTAAGGAGTTTCATCGGCACAGATTCCGTGACCAACGACGGAAAAATAGAGGGCAAAGGCGGCCCGGGAATTGATTTTGTCGCAGGAACTAACGGGACGGTCACAAATAACTCCACCGGTATCATTACCGGGGCCACTCACGGGATCAATCTAACGTCCCCGGGCACACTCACCGTCACGATCGACAACCACAATGTGATCTCGGGAGGTTCTACAGGCACCAACTGCGGTATATTCGCAGGTGTTTCGGTATCCGTCACTAACCGCGCCGGCGCCGAGATCACCGGAGCTTACGGCATACAGATCGGTAACTTCAACGGCGCTGCCGATTCGGTGACCAACTCAGGCCTGATCAGCGGAACAGCAAGAGGAGTATACTTCGTCGGAGGGACCGGCATCCTGCTCACTAATAACAATGAGATAACAGGAGGCACGGTGGGCGTCCGGATGGATGTCTCGGGTGAGGTCGTCAACGACGGCAGCATAGAAGGTACCGCCGATACGGGAATTCATCTCGCCGCTGGCGGCAAGGTCACCAACAACAGTACGATAACCGGAGCAACATACGGGATGAACGCATCTGCGGGAGCGAACCCGGTCACACTCATCAATAAAGATGTCATAGACGGAAATGTTGTCCTGAATGCCGGAGTGAATGAGATCACATTCTATGTTGACAGCAGGATCAACGGTAATTTCAACATCTCATCATCAGCCGCCGGTTCCAAACTCAGCTTTATCGAAGACCCGGCGAACCTTCTCGGGGCCGGCCACATATATTCGACAGTAACGGGAACAACAAACATAGGAACGGCAACGGTAAATGTGGAATTCTCAACGCTTCCGTTACCGTTTGACGGATGGGACATCGTCCTGATCGACGGAACGGGAGGAAGTGTCACAGGAACATCGGCAAACTCAACGTATCCGCTGGGAGGGCACACTTTCTTCATAAGGGCAAAACTGGGACACCAGCTTGTGGCCTCTCTTTCGGAGGATGACATACTTGTCACGATGAACTCATTCCCGGTCTCACCGGCCCTCCATTACATCAGGGAATCTCCGCTGGGATTCATGCTGCCTCTGGTCACATACACAGGGCCGTTCTATGCGGGCAGCTCGGAACATCTTTACCTTATCGTCGATAATGCCGCAGGGTACAGATTCGTCGAATGGGTCGACGATATCGGCAATGTGGTCTCCGCGATCCAGGTAACGTCGCCTCCTGTACCCCTGCTGCTGTATCTGGGCACTCTCACAGTGACCTTCACTGCTGAGTTCAAAGCCGGACCCATCGGACCGTATCAATATTATATCACGGCGATAGCAGACTCAGGTTCCACTATCACTCCGGCCGGAGTGATCGTATTGGACAGAGGACAAAACCAGACATTTGTGTTCGAGGCGAAGACAGGCTACGTGATCGTGGAGGTATGGATCGACGGGGTCCGCGACCTCACTCCGAGTGAAATAGACCTCGGGGAGTTCACTTTCTGGGACATAATGGCCAATCACTCAATAACGGTGAAAAGCATACCCGGTTCGAAGACCGACCCGATCCTGAGAATAGACATCATGGAAGGGGAAGGATACGCCGAATACCGCGTGGACAACGGGGATTTCATAAGATACAGAGGGGAAGTGATCCTTCCGATGGGCTCTAACCTGACGGTAAGAGCGGTACCGGCCAGCGGATTCATGTTCGACAGGTGGGAGTCCCCAGCTGTTCACAAGACCAACGAGACCCACTTCGACAATGTAAGGGGTCCGCTGTACCTCGAGCTATACTTCGCGGTGGACGATACCGGCAAGGTCAACAGTCTCATTTGGTGGATCTTACTGTTGATCATCCTGTTGATCATAGCGGCATTCCTGCTTTGGTTCTTCCTTTACTACAGGAAGACCTACGATGTGATAAAGATCGAATCTTCGATATCCATCATAGGAAGCGACAAGGTCCGCAGGAAGAGCGAATACTCCTTCAAGGTGGAAGGAACGCCGTCGGGCACCATATCGTACCGTGTAGGAGAGGCAGGACAGTGGAAACAGCCCTTCCTGAACCCGTCGGGAGAGTACGTCATACCGAAAGGAGAGATCACCGATACGGTGACAATAGAGGACCGCTGATACTTTCCTGAGTTAATCCGCAAGGTTTATTCCAGAGTTCGGATATGAAGCAGCATGTCCGATACTCTGAAAGCGAACGAGAGATACGCAAATGAACTGAAAAAGATACTGAACCTCAGGAGAGATCCCGTTGCCGTCAGGCTGTTCAGGGAAAACGAGATATCGCCTCCGGGAACGGTACCTCCCGGATCGCAGATAAGTCATTGCCAAGCTGTTTTCAGAGCTTCCAGAGGAGAATGCCTTGTTGTTCCTTATGCATCGCAGAGCTGCCACGTCGGGGTCGCGGTGCTGGGCATGGTGGAAACACCCGCTAAGGCAGCATCCGGAGAGTATCACGGCGGCATCGGCATCCACGATTCAATCGGGGCTGCTAAAAAGATGATCGACGAAAGGATGGTGGTCCCCTACAAGACCATCGGAGAAGCGGTATGCCCTCTCAAGAACGCTGACTTCGTTCCCGATGTTGTCATTCTGTTCGACATTCCCGAAAAGCTGTATTGGATAGTAGGCCTCATGACCGCTGAGAAAGGCGGCAGAGCGAACTTCAGCATGTCGCCTTTCCAGTGCGCATGCGAGGACGTTGCCGCTGTTCCGATCGTGACAGGCGCACCGAACATATCGTTAGGGTGTTACGGCTGCAGAAAAAGGACAGACATGGCCGCCGATGAATTGGCATGCGGCATACCGTACGATCTGATCCCCGGGTACATCACGAGATTGGAGAGATACGAGCAGGGGCCCTTCACGAGCGCAAAAAGATCGTAAAACGCCTCAGTGTTATCTTTTTTTGCGGTTCTGCTATTGTAGTATGCTCAATATAGCAATAAAATATTACCATAGAAAATGTTTAAATACAAGTTGCAAAAACGGAACGCGGAAATGAAGTTTTCCGGCTTTGAAAAACCCCTCAAAAAATTACGTTTTTTTCAAAAACTTAGGGCTTATACTATAGTTTTATATTATATCACGCGTTATGCGCCTCTGCAAGGGGTAAGCGAAAGTATTACCATTTTCGCAAGTTTATTGAACAAGGAGGTATAAAATGCCAAAATACAAGGACGTAGTAGA
>Ga0209628_10001970_pt1 | contig 13661 bp, 12 predicted proteins | sample TergutCu122P4_FD_187285 | JGI IMG/M metagenome (GOLD analysis project Ga0209628, IMG submission 187285) | Cubitermes ugandensis P4 segment gut microbial communities from Kakamega Forest, Kenya - Cu122 P4 (SPAdes) (version 2) | ecosystem: Host-associated > Arthropoda: Insects > Digestive system...
AGCAGGCCCTTTGTGCCCCATATCAAAATCATGGGAGCCCTGTAACCTTACCAAAGTTCCAGATGGCCCCCAAGCTTCTACTCTTAATGTCCTCTGGTTCCAAGAAAAAGGAACCCAGATACAAGTGTCTGAGTGAGGCCAATGCCTCACACTCACAAAGAATGTGAGCCGAGGTCTCCTCTTTTACTACACACCTTCTAAACAAAGGACTGTCCAGCAGCCCTAATAGGTGGAGATGTCTCCTCAGCATGTTGTGTCAAGTAAGAAGGCCAGTTACAACCCTGGATTGAGTCCTAATTAAGGACAAAAATTTAGCCTTGGCAGCCAGATTAGGCCCTGAGATTGATTCCTGAGCCTGTCTTTGGGTGCCATAAAGACCTCGCCATCTTGCCCAATGCTGGTTAATTAACCAGTGACTGAGCCTTCTCTGTATACTTCATCTAGATACTAAGCTGACAGTAACTCAGCCAGTGCACAAATTTTCCACATTCATTTACCTTGGTTCTTTTCTGTGTTCCTAGCAGCTCATCACTAGACAGTATCCTGAATCAGCTGAATACAGCCCACACCCTTATATCCTATGTCTTTATGATCTATGCTTTTACCTTTTAGGTTTCTGATTAAATTCTGTATCCAGTCCAACCAAATTATGTATACATTCATGCCTCACATTTACCAGATGCTATACCCATGTAATTCTGTTTAATTGTATTACGCTAATATAAGGTGAAGAGTATAGATTATAAAATTTGTCATTATGAAATTCTTCAATTCTCCTATGCCTACCAATGTACACCAGTCAGTCATTTCAATCGAGCTTTCATCCACATATTCTTGCGTATTCCACCAGGGCTTCAGAGTGTCTGTTTGTACCTATAGCAGTTTAACTGTGGTGGTGTTCTGGGCATCATACACATAATTTGTTTTGTTGCATAGCTCATGAGATCCTCCCAGAAGACATTGGAATTGTGAGCTCAAAGGGACTGGACACTAGTAGGCAACCATTCATGGTGGCATTCTTTCAGTCCTCTGGACGTCACACTACACACACTCGTATGACACGAGAGACCCAGCGGCGCACCAAGAAGAGGGCTGACACAACACCAGCAGACACCAGTTACTATCAACATCCATATACAGGTAGGACCACCATAACATTCCCTCTGTATGAAGAACATGTGGGACTGCACTGGGTATCATTCTGTTTGTCTTTTTCAGATTCTTCAGCACACTGGTCTTCCAGGAGCTGCCAAATACAGACACTATTTGTGAGCTTCAGAGATTTGGAATGGCATGTAAGTATGCACATTTTGTAACAGAAAGGTGTTCTTTTTGTATCTGGTTATCTGTAATTGCTCTTTGTTCCTTGCAGGACTGGATCATAGCACCAAATGGGTATGATGCCTTTTACTGCAGTGGGGAATGTAACTTTCCACTGAATGCTCACATGAATGCCACAAATCATGCAATTGTTCAGACACTAGTGCATCTCATGAATCCTTCACAAGTGCCAAAGCCTTGCTGTGCTCCTACAAAGCTGTCACCAATATCTGTGCTTTATTTTCTTGATGAGTCAAATGTGATCCTCAAGAAGTACAAGAACATGGTAGTTAAAAGCTGTGGGTGCCATTGAAAGTGGAATGACAGCAGGACATATAAACACTTAATTTTATATATTTCTATATAACTATAAGCAAAATATAGCAGTGGGGAAGAACTCTGCTGTTTTGAATTCTGAAACTGAACCTAGCATCATGACATAGTATCAGTCAGGTGTGAGTTAATTGCTCAAATGAATGGTATGGCTGGGTTCAAATGATGTACAGAAAGTGTAAACAAGTGGAACAAAAATAGCAGTACAGTTTAACACTGCTTCCTTAGTATATACTGTTTTAAAACTGTTGTTGTTGTTGTTGTTGTTGTTGTTGACCACCATGGTGAATACACAGTTTAGATCTCTCACAGATATTGGCTGAGGTCACAATATTGCTTACTCATGTGATAATGGCCTCACAGATGTGTAACAAACTACTGGCATTGGCAACCTACAAGACTGTAGTGCTTCACTGGCACCACTCTTTGTGTACAGTGAACAATGCTTATATTATGGGCCAACACATGACAGGTTACCTTATTTTTAGTAATATCAGCAAGTATACTCAGAAATGTGACATAATTGACACGTAAATTGCTATATGTACTATAGAGAAAGACTTACTTGTGTACTGTAGCAGGCATGATGCAGAAATTCTTGCACATACCAGGTCTGCATGAAAATATTTGAATCTATTAGTGATTACAATAGCCAGTGTGTCAGATTGTGATCTTTGTGGAGGTCATTTTCACTGAATGGCTCATCATGCCAGGGTGGGTTTTCACCACATATTACATGAAAGAAGTATCGGATTACCCTTACACATTATTGCTGCCAACTGTATATCTTGGCATAGGGTTTCCTTCAGATGGTGAAACATTTTTTGGCTAAAATTCACAACCATGCTATGTAATACAATGAAATGCAGAAACAACAATATAGATGCACAGTGAAATATTTCCGGAACTGATTAGTGATGTCTTTTCAACATTTTGTACCAGAAGTTTAAAACCTGTCCAGATGATGTTGCAATCTAACAGTATGTCATGGGATGGGTATGGAATATGTTGCAGTTGCACAGACAGAGAAGTTGGGGAACATTATGTACAGCTGCGGTGTCATAAAACAATTTACCAGTAACAGAGGTGTGACCCACATTGATTTTAAATGAAGCACTGCTTCATGTTACGACAACTGAATCATTTGCTTTTAAAAATGTGAAACAGTAGTAATTTCACACATTATCGAGAGACAAAACCACAAACTGCAAGTGTTTTAAAACAAATATTGCAAACGCAGCACAGAACAGAGAGATTTTGTCATTTAATATCTGGTTGTTCTATCCTGGAATTATTCAGAGCCAGATATGTAGATTTAATGCACAAAATCAGAAAAACAGGCAAAAAAGTAGGAAGAAAACCATGTAATCCTAAAAATGTACTGTACTGTACTGTACTGAAATGGCTCTCTTACCTGTTTTTGAAATGTTTACTGAGCTGAAGGGTTTCATGATGACATCAGGTGGATGATGCTGCATTATGAATGCTGCAGCACATTTCAGTGTTGTAGTGCTGGGTGTGGGGGGAGGAGATTCTGAGTTGTGTTGTTGCACACTGAATGCCCTGCTTCAGGTTTGTCACAGGGCAGAAAATAATAAGTGACTTTTTTTTATGACAAAGACCCTAAAGGAAAATGTATCTAAATCATATTTATAATGGACGCTAGTGAAAGGTAATAACATTATAATATACCATTACAGTATTACCGTGTAAGCAATCAAATTAATCCCTGGGCAAAAGTACTGAGAAGGAATATTGATGTCATATGAGCCAGTACCAAAACTTACAAAAGAAGAGGACAGGAAAAACAACAGTGCTGCTAAAAATTAAGTTTTTTTATTGGTCAACTATTGTGACGTCATTTGAACAGAAGAAGTGTGTGCAGAGTAGGAAGTTCTCACACTATAGTATGTATGATCACTACCATGTTTTATCATATACCATGTGTACTTCAATCAGCCATGCAACCCTTGTTTAGGAAACCCAATAAAGAGCTTGTAACTTTTTGATGAACTTAAAAGAGTACATTTTGAGCATAGGTATACATAATGCATAAAGTACTGCGATTCTGAAACAGTCTCCGTACATTTGTACTGAAGCCTTACACTGTGCACCCAAACTGCCATTATTCACATGCATATTTGCAAACTGTTTCTTCTATATCAGGATATTTCAGTGTGAAAGGAAGAAAATTTGAAGGGTATGAGGGTATTTCAAATGACTGCTGCTGCCACTGTCATCAATAACATGCTGCACACCCCAACTTGTGGTTTTTTTTTTTACAGAAAAGATGTATTTCAGAAAACAAGGTATATTTGTATAAACTCAGCATGATTATTGTTAGAATCATGTTGGCTCTCTATATGGTGTGAAATTCTTGTGTCATAATCTGCTTACTCATTGACACAAGTACACAGGTACACCTGACACAGTAGAACTTCATTATCAGCAACTGTTATGAAGATTTCCTCTGTTCATAATATATGGACCAGATATAACATTGTTTATATGATAATATGTACTGGATGTTATGAATGATAGCTTAGCAGGTGATGGAAGGGTACAGGCCTATAGCAGGTCTGGAGAAGCAAAGGAAACTTCAGTCATAATAGCTAGTCCAAATACGCAACATACGTATGGATTCATGGGTTTGGTTGTTACTGTCAAACATTTGTGATAATGAAGTGAATTAACATGAAAGGAGGTTAGTTAGGAATAAAACATGCATAAAATTTAAATCTTTGTTATTATGAACCAACATTTGTTTCTTCTGTCTCTGTCACTGACATAGGTGACAGACCATCATTACATTTGATGCAGTCACTGTCATGAAGAAATTAAATCATACCGAAGTCCCTAAGTATTTCTGTACTCTGAATCTGGTCAGATAAGGACTGAGGTGACAATCTGCTGATTGTTGAGGCTTACGGCACATTTCAGGGTTGCTGATAGTTAAGCAACAATCGTAGAATGGCAAAGTGCAGATGAAAACCTGAAGTACTTTGAGAAAAATCCTGCCTCAGAGCCAGATACTCCTGGTTACTCATGAGAAAAGCTATGACCTTGACAACAGTCAAACAGGCAGAAATGAGACAGAATGTTGTTTATGACCAGAAACCAGTATATTCCAGTTAAAAATATTAGGCTGAAATGACATTACATTCCAAGTGTATGTAATGATTCTCCTATTTTTTCCTGTTGTATGCTATGTTGTTAGAGTTAAGCATAAATTTGACTTCAGGGTTTGTGTGTGTGTGTGTGTGTTTTTGTTACAACCTGAACACTACAAATGGCCACCAGTGAAGAGAAGTGATCGTCTGAGTATGTCTGTAACAGGTGGTCAGCTCATTTACGATGCACAATTGGTGAATGATGACTACTACACCCAAATGAACAGCACTAATTTTGAGAACTGGATGAAAGAAAAATCCAAACCATACCTGTAATTTCAGAAAATATGCCATTCCTCTGTACATACGTCAGTATAGCTCCATGCAATTATGCAGTGAGAACAGCTGTGATTTTGACTGAAAATGTGATTTCCCATTGACCCTTCTTATGAATCACACATGTTAAAATATCACATTATGTAGCAATACAGACCTATGTTTTTGAAATGACATGTATGCTGTTTTGATAACATTACACCACAGATAAAAGGTCATGAGTTACAGTCAAGGTCAAAGCTGTTCTTATTAGCAATGGACAGTAGCTCAACATATACCTTTAAACTGAGTCCAGAATTTGCAGTGTCTTAACTATTCTCGTGATGTGATAACATCTGCTTCATGTGCTCTTAACTGCCCAATTTGTGGTACTGCATGGATATTACACACTCAACTGAACATGGTCACACAGTGAATGTCTGATGCTGGACTAGCTTCCTGAATGTGCCATTCTCCATGGATAGCAGGTCACTGTATGTCCCCTTCTCCACCAGATGACCATGTTCCAGTACAGCAATCTGGTCTGAAATCACCACATCACAGCTCTCATATGTTGTAAATTCTTAATCACTCAGTTTTTTTCACTGTGCCAAAGTTTGAGCCTTGTGAGTATACCTATACTGTTTATCATGTTCTGCAAAGGAGTACATGCAAGCACGTCAAAATTGCAAGCAGGTAATGAGTACTGATAGGCCTACTTGTATGAGCAAGTTGCCATCAAAGATGCCATGGTCCAACTGCTCAACACTGTCAAGGCAACAGCAGTGGTAAAGTCTGGTAGGCAAAATCTACAATGATTCCTACTCTGATCTGGATTTACTAGATTAACTAGTTGTTAGTGAAATTTGAGTGAATAGATTGTTTATGAAGCTACTGTTAGCAGCATTTCCACATCCACTTCCTCTTTGCCTATCTGAGGTGCTGGTAACCAGTAAGCCTTCATTACAGTTAGATTCACTGCTAATTAGTATGGACCATCTTTGTGCTTGGCTGGGAGTGTCTGGCAAAAATCACATTATGGTAGCAGCAGTACTAGGGTAGCAATAGTAAGACATTCCACTGAAAACAGTGGGAATTACTACTAGTACAGTTCTTCTTTAAATAATGCCATGGACAGCAGCAGTGGAGATTTAGCTCAAATGACACTGTACACCACTAGCATAGGGAATGGTGAAATGCATTACTGCCCAGTACACTTTATCTATATGTTGTAACTTCAATACACAAAACTGAGTAAACATTTCAGAACTGTTACTCTATAAGAACATTAAGTTTTTACTGATCAAAATGGCATTGAACATTAATTTTGATGCAGTTTTCACTGGTACTGCGCAACAAACATGATCACGTGGCTGGAAGTATGGGACGAACTGTGCTACTGAGTTGCACAGAAGGTTCGTCAATTTAATGTTCATACTTATTTTCCGTGAAGAGAAATCAACTGCCAAAGTGTTGCATATTTTGTACTGCAAGTAATAAAAGCAGCTACTTACTTTTATGTGTTTGAAATAATAAAAAAAATCAGCTGCTTCTGACTTTAATAAAAACACTTCAAATTTTCTATGTGATACTGACGAACTAACTGTACTGTCAACTACAGTCTCGTTGGCTGGGATTATAAGCACTTTATTTATTATGCTGTGAGTGGCACTAGCTACGTACATGAAAAGTTACAGTGTATTGGAGAAGTTTCTGTCTGGTTCATGGTTGTAAGACCTTTCCATACCCTCCAGGCTCAAAGTGTTAATTATGTCCGCTCCTGGCTTGGTCCCATCCTCTTTACTGATACAATTAGTTGTTTCGGTTCTTTCCAACATGTGATAAAATGTATCCTCTTTGTGTTATTCACATTCTTTGTGCACTTTACATCAGAATCTTATCTTTTATTTTGTATGGTAGTCGTTTCTCACATTGACAGCATAATATAAATTAGATATGTCTGGAAACAAATTTCTCAAGAAAATATGTGAGCTTAACTGATAAGATGTAAGTGGAGTAAGGAGTTTATAAGAGGGAACTTGTATTATTTTTTATCTTCTAGTAATTAGCACTGCTCCAGTAGGCTAAACATATAACCAGATGGGAGAAATGAAACATAAGCTTGGAGGAGGAATATGCTGGAAAACAGAACTGGGAAGACAGAGGACGAGGTATGATGTATGATAACCTAAACTGAACAGGTTCAGGACCGTGTCCAATGGCACTGCTCATCCTCCAAGAAGTAGGTTCACTTCTTGTTGCCCTGGTAACACGTTACCAGATTTTATGGTACTCTTGTTCTCAGTATAAGTTCTCTGTTCTTAACAGAGATGAAATGTGTGTCATTTGCAATTCCTGAACAAGTGACAATGACAGCTGTAAACCCCAGACCTCTCTGTTCAGATTGAACGAGCATCATTTGAGACTTCTGTCCCAGATAGAATTCTTAAGAGTATTAAAAGGAATACCAGAGCCACAAATATGAAAATAATGTGAGCTGTCATTCCTTGTCTGGTCATGCAATTTGAGGGAACACCATCTACCATACCACAGTCTGCCTCTGGATCATATCCTGAAATAGTTACACCTAGTTCACATCCTCACAATACATGAAAGTGTACTCAAAAGTTCCTGCCTTCACCACTAGAACCCAGCATCGCTAGCAGTACATCTTTCCGCTTCCAGATTGCACAGTATCACTACCTTTTGAGTCAGTCTAGTGAGTTCTGTAGCCATAACCATTTGTGATGCTTCTCAGTGGGTGTTTATTGTTATGTGAGTATAAAGTGTGATCCATGATTTTCTTATGGCTAATTTGAACAAACTATTAATTTGCCTTCACTTTTGCTTAAAACTGAAGAAAACTACATGAGAAATGTAAGCAATGACTGAAAAACATTTGGTAGCAATGCCATTGTAAGGAGCACAGACTTTGAATGGTTTTCTCAACTAATACCTGGAGCACCTTTAGTTGAAGACTGTGAGTGTTCTTGTCTTTCCTCCACATGTTGAAGACGCAAAAACATGAACAAAAATCACAATATTGTCAACAAAGACTGGCAAAGTAACATTTTTGAGATCAATGGCAGGTGTGGCCTCTTGTAAGGAACATAACAGCAAATTCTAAGGGAGGACTTGAATATGCTGTGAATCTCAGTGAACTTTGTGCTTTGGTTGCTCAATGAAAAGCAGATGAAGTGGTATGTGTTAATGTGTCTTGGGATGAAGTCAGAAATGATCAAAACTCTTGTCAAAGTTACAACAGGAGAAAAAAAAACTGGGTTTACTGTTACACAACAGAAACCAAACAGAAGTCCTGTCAATGGAAAACACCACACTCTCCATAGCCAAAGAAAGCAAGGCTAGACAGGTCAAACATCAAAAGCATGTTGATCTTAGTCACTACTGGGAGTTTTGCAATATCTGAGGGAAAAAGACTAAAAACATCTAGAATGATGGTGTAACCAGAAACTTAGAAGCAGACTATTTTTGAGGGGCAACATCCAGTAACAAAAGTGTGTAGTACATTGATGGCTCAGTCCAAGAACTTTTGGATATATCCTTGCACAGTATTTCTTAATATCAATTTTCATATAATTTTCTCTTCCTTGTATGTGGCTGCTTTCAACACATTTTACTCACCATAATGATGATTTTTTTGCTTCCCAACCCAAGCTACATGTTAATCTCGCTGTACACTCTTTCCATGTTAATACAAGAAAACTAAGTAAGCTACTGGCAGCTTAACTTTCCGTCAGTGTCGGTGTAATGAATACAAAATTCATCCTTTCAAAAGTTCCTGAGGTGACAAATGCTGCTGCTCTGTATATGAGTTCTGGATTTTAATTTTGGGTTAGGCAGTGACTAGTATGATTGAGGCCTTTTGTGGACTTCCTTAGTACCTGCAGGCCAATGCTGTGATAGGACTTGGAATGGCCAAGACTACTTCCTTCCACATTCTTCCCAACTCATCTTTTACCGAGACTCGAAAATTTAGTGTTGTACAGCCTAAGCAGCTGATACAGCATTGTTAAATAAACTACACTATGAATGAGCATTACTTCTCACATGACACTTGAGGTTCTACCTTGTCCAAAATTCTATAATTTTGTACTTAAAAATAACTATGCATGAGAACTGAGATTCTTATGTTGATAATTATGAGCATAACTGTCTTCTGGGATGCAACAGTGTGAAGTATGGTAGACATTGCACTGACATTTCAGAGCAATGTCACAACACATCTACCAGTCTATAGAGCACTACATGCCAGAAGACAGTCATCTTGAATCATTATATGGCTTGTGCGTGGATATGAAACACTTGAGAGATTCCTAACCTGCACTGCGGATGGTGGACAGACGATGTGCAATGATGAGTACAGTACGCCCTTGCATGATGCGCTCCAGGGCCTCTTGTACCAGATGCTCACTCTCTGCATCCAGTGCACTGTCACATACAAAGCATACTGTATTGTGTCTGCCCAGCTGGCAAGCTAAGATTGAGTGCTAGGACTGACTCATGAACTCACCTTGTTGCCTCATCCAAGAGCAGGATTCTTGGATTCTGAAAAAAAGACACAGAAAATCACCCTCTAACAAAAAGTTCGGGAGTTGAATGTGTACAACACCACAGTCACTCTTCAACATTTACACAGTTACTCATGGTTTGGACAGAGTAAAGCTACAATACACTGCAGAAAATTGTGTGTAGACACTATGGATTATATTAGATGCACATGCAGCACAAACCAATGGCTATCTCATTCCCTCAAAATTAATCGGGAAGATCATACCTGACCTGTGGTCTGAGCAAGGCAACTCAGCTTTGGGAAAGAGGTCAGAATCCCAGCGACAGAAGAGATTTCTCTCTATCCAGAAGCCAGCTACCCTACTCAATGAGTACAGCTCCCTGTCATAAAGCCATCACAACCTGACACTGAACCCTCATCAAGGTTAAGAATTTATGGAGCTTTAACTTCACACTTTTTGTATGGCTTCATAGTACTGTGCCTCAAATATAGGCATAGTTTAACTGAGGACCCTTGCAAGGCCTGCACACCAAAAACTAGAAAGGTGATTTAGGAAATTATGGAAATGAATGTCAAGTGTTACAAGCTGCACACCACTTTCAAAAAAACATGGTCATTACGATATTACTGACACATACACCTGCACCCACTTCATGTTAAGACTAACATGTACTCACTTTGATAAGGGCCCTGGCAATGGCCACTCTCTGCTTTTGTCCTCCAGACAACATGACACCCCTCTCTCCAACCAATGTTTCAAATCCATCAGGAAAGTTCTTGGTGATGAAGTTGTATGCATTTGCTTCTTTAGCAACAGCTACCAGCTGGTCCTCGGTTACTTCTGAGGGATTCATTGCTCCATATAAGATATTTTCACGGATAGAACATGAAAATAAGACTGGTTCCTGTGAAGGAAGGCATCATAATTACATTTAATACAAGGTACGTGGTTGGACAATAAAGTTCGCGAACTCGCCACCGTGTGCTTGCCGTGGCAGCACTGGACAAAAGCCTTAGTATGGTTTGATGACGTTGACATATCAGTGTTCCACACCTGTGTTGTTGTTGATCTATGGCACTCTCTTTCTGAGTGGCATCTATTACTGTCTGTGTGTGTTTTGGTGTGCCACCGCGAGAATGTCTGAGCTTGAATTAGAACAATGAACGGACATTAAATTTCTTATTAAACTTGGAAAGAGTGCAAACGAAATCAGATAGATGTTAGTGCAAGTTTACGGGGATAATGCTACGAAGAAAACAGCAGTTTACAAGTGGGTGAAACATTTTTCTGAGGGAAGAGAAAGTGTCACTGATGAAGAGAGATCAAGACGACCAGCAACAAGCAGAACTGAAGAAAACATTGCAAAAGTTCATCAAATTGTGCGTGAAAATCATCAGCTGACTGTCAGGACCATAGCAGAGCAAGGGAACCTCGATAGAGAAACAGTTGGGAAGATCTTGACATGAGGAAGGTGTGTGCAAAAATGGTCCCAAAGGAGCTCACTGAAGAACTAAAGCAAAGAAGAGTCACAATTTGCCAAGACCTTCTGGAGAGGCAAGATGACATTTAGGGCCGTGTCATCACAGGTGATGAAACATGGGTCTACCAATACAACCATGAAATGAAGTGGCAAAGTACACAATGGAAGACTGCCAATTCCCCACAACAAAAAAATTTCCTTGAGTCAAAGCAATGTTGCTGACTTTTTTTGATATTAGAGGGATTGTTCATTGTGAATTTGTACCAACTGGACAAACAGTCAACCAAGTTTACTATTTGGAAGCACTGGAAAGGCTGCATGAGAAAGTTAGACAGAAATGACCTGAACTTTTTGCCAACAACTCATGGATCTTGCATCACGACAATGCACCTGCTCACATGGTACTGTCTGTGAGGGAGTTTTAGCTACTAAACAAATAACTGTGTTGGAACACCCTGCCTATTCACTGGATCTAGCCTCAAATGACTTTTTTCTGTTCCCAAAGATAAAGGAAATATTGAAAGGAAGGCATTTTGATGACACTGATGACATCAGGATTAATACCAATGGCAGCTCTGAAGGCCATTCCACAAAACCAGTTCCAAAATTGTTTTGACGGGTGGACAAGGCGCTGGCATCGGTGCATAGCGTCCCAAGGGGAGTACTCTGAAGGCAACCATGTTGGTATTCAGCAATGAGGTATGTAGCACTTTTAGCGTGATGAGTTCGCGAACTTTATTGTGAGACCTCGTAAATGGCCTGTTACAATAACTTGATGTGACTTCACAACCAATGTGGGTTCTACTACCCTGCTGGCCTCCTGCCTAGGTCACATAAATCTGACAGAGTTGATGTGGCTTGACAGGCAGTGCAGTTTCACCCTTGCTGTTGGTTGTCAAGCCAGACAGTCACAATGTCTGGGTTCACAAACCTGACTGACAGAGCCAATGTGGCTTCGCAGCCAGCGTGGGTCCAGCTGTCCCACAGGTTGCCCATCCAGCAGTACAGTCCCACTGTCAGGGTCATAAAGCCGCAGAAGCAGTGCTGCCAGTGTGCTCTTGCCTGAACCACTGGCACCAACTACAGCTGTGATGGATGCCTCTGGGATGTCCAAGGTCAAATTGTGGATAACTCGTGTGTCAGGCCGTGATGGGTATGTGAATGACACATCCTGGAATGTGATTTGACCTGCAGGTTCCTTTGTAGGCACCAGACCACCTGCAAAGCATGAGACACAAATGTCTTTTAAGTCCATTTGGGATATGGACAGTAAGTTTCACATAACAGACAAATGTTACCTGACACAGGAATTGTTGGCACTCTGTCTACCAGCTCCCACAATCTTGTGCTTGCCCCCAGGCCACGGTTCATTTCAGAGTAGAAGCTGCTCAGTCCACCAATGGATACACCAATGTAGCCTGCATACAGCAAGAAGGCTGACAGGTTCCCAACTGTGAGGGCATTCTCGCTGACCATGACGCCCCCATAATACAGCACTGACAGCACAATGACATTGCCACTGAATCCTGACTGCATTAAGCACTAACATTAGTGGCAGTATACTTCATTCTGTTACATCAGTAGCTGGTGTGTCAGAAACACACCAAGCAGCATTTAACCTTTTAAGTCTGAAAGGCATCCCAATAATACTTAAACATGTGGTTTCTGCCTCACAGGAATGAGAAGGGTTGTCTACTACAAAGACTGAACTGGGACACCTGTTTACATAAATAATTATTTTTTATTACGAGAGAATTACATCATATAAATATATTCTGTGGTAAAAAGGCACAGGAAAAGTTGTAAAATGCGCCAATTAGCCTTTTCATGTCTCTCTGTCAACATGTAGTAACTTGAGAACCAATGAACATCGATTTATAAACGTTTGATTTAAGGAGTTTTATTAAAATCCGACACATTCCAATTTAGATATAAATCAGACAAAAATAATACACACTTGACATGAAGACCTACAAGCATACAAGCATGCTAAATGCAGATCACAGTGAAAAATGTTTCGAAAAAAAACAACATACCAATAAAAAAAAACATATTTTACATGAAACATACTTTTTCCATAAGTTTCTGTTTTCAAGATAAAATAATGTGGACATAACGCCCCAGAGGTGTTATGCTACAGGTATATTTCCCCAGTTTGTATCTAACATTCAGCACTGGTCTCCTGGATAAGTAAACAAAGCATCTGTGCATCTGAATTCACAGATACATGCATGGAAGAATTCCTTTAATGTGGCATCCAGGCCGGTGTCAGATTATCACGTATTGCAGATCATCAGAAATTACCTGTCATGACCAAGGACATACAGGTAACTTTTTTCTGCTCCTATACTTTGGATATTAGTAAAATGGATGAGCGAAGGAAAAGAATGTCAACACTGAAGAAGGCAGGAGGAACTACAGGAGACTGAGGAACGAATTGAAAAGAGCCACAGAAAAGGCCAAAAGGGAATATCTTGAGAACGCATGTACAGAGATTATGGAATTTCACAGAACAGGCCATTATGATTTGATGTACATGAAGACAAAAGAACTAGGTTGGAAGGAGACCCA
>Ga0209628_10001971_pt1 | contig 13660 bp, 10 predicted proteins | sample TergutCu122P4_FD_187285 | JGI IMG/M metagenome (GOLD analysis project Ga0209628, IMG submission 187285) | Cubitermes ugandensis P4 segment gut microbial communities from Kakamega Forest, Kenya - Cu122 P4 (SPAdes) (version 2) | ecosystem: Host-associated > Arthropoda: Insects > Digestive system...
GACGTTCTTGGCCAGATCGATTCCTACGGTTACGATAGTCATGGACTTCCCCTTCCAGAAAAACGAGTGGTTGATGAGAATTGACTTTCCCATCTTGGCACTTTGTTGCCTTACTCCGCAATCGCGCAGGCACTCGGGACGGGGAAGTCCCTTTCATTCGAAGCCGGGGTGCGAGGCTTCGACAAGCTCAGCCCGACCGGATGTGGCTTAAGTAACGCCGATGCGCGAAGGCGGGAATCCAGGCAGCGTCGTTGCATGAGGATGCGCTCATGGATTCCCTGTCATTGCCGCGCGGGCGGAAACTGCGCGGCAATGACGAAATCATGGGTCTGTGTGCTTGACTGAACCGTATTGCCCCCTGCGGTTGCCCTTGCGCCCGGCAGGGGCGAAAAATTTTTCGCCCCTACATCATCCCGGCAGGCAAATCGCGCGTGCGTTCAAAATTTTCGTAGGCGGACTGCAATTCGCGCCAGAAGGCGCGGGTGGACTGGTCGGAAGTGGTTTTTTCCAGCGCGGCCAGTCCGGCGGCGTTCAGCCGGGCCGGGAAGACGTGGACCGGGATTTTGGCGTTGCCGCGCCGCGCTGCGGCGGCGGCCTTGGCGGTCAGGGCCAGCAAATAAATTTCCTCGATCGCCGCATCGCCCATTGCCAGGCAGCCGATCGATACACAGTTGCCGTGGATGAAGATGTCGCCGCCCGGATCGCTGATTTTTGCCGCCGCCGCGCGCTGCCGGTCTTGCCGGTTGGGGTAGTTCAGGCCCAGCGACAGGTGGAAATTGCTGTAGGGGTTAAAGCGCTCGATGACGTAAAACCCTTCCGGCACCTGCCCGTCGCCCTGCCGCCGCTTGGGGCCGGGCACGCCGGATGCGGCGCAAATGGGGTAGGTCTTGATCAGCACAAAGCGCGCATCGCCGCTGTTGCGGCCCCAGACTTCGAGCGCGCCCTGCTTTTTGAAGGCGCGCAAAAAAAGCTCCAGCTTCTGCGGCGCTATTTTTTGCGCCGCCAGCAGTTGCGCCACCGCCTGCCCCCGGTTGGCGCGCGCTTTGGCAACCCGCGCCGGTTCGGCGGCGGCTTGCGTTTGGGGCGGTTTGGCTTGCGCGCCTGCCAGCGGCAGGCAAGCCGCGGCAGCCAGCAGCACGGCGCGGAGCACGGTTTTTTTGAACATGGAAGATTGTTGCCTGAAAACCTGTCCTGCATTCATGTCTGCGAAAATAACGCCAGCCTGCTCCAGCCCGTATACCGTCACAAGTCATGGATCAATGATGAACGCCAGCAACTTTATTGCTCGCACCGCCCGCCGCTGGGTGATGGCGCCTGGCCTGTTGGCGGCAATCATGCTCATGGCGGCGGCGGCGCACGCTGGCAGCGTCGTGCCCGATGGCTGGAAGGCGTACCGCGCAAACAATGGCATCGCTTTTGCGCCGCTCGGGCTAAGCCAGGGCGAAAAACTGGAAATCTGGGCTTCCAACGAATGGTTTGACCTGCAACGCGGCGGCAACTGGGCCAGCCAGTTGCCGCAAATCCGTCAAAAGGCCATGCCGGGCAATGAAAATTGCCAGCCGCCAGCGGTTGAATCGGGCACGGCCATGCAAACCTGCGCGGCGGGCGATGCGGTGTCGCAGTACATGCTGCTGCCGGTTGGCCTCAGCGGCCACTATGCGCGCTTGCTGCGCCTGCATGTCGCGGGCGCCAGGGTGATGGAGCGCCACCGAAGCGGCATCCAGCAAACGATTGATCTCGTGCGCCAGGACAAGCTGGTGTACGTGAAAAACGAGTTGAGCGGCCAGGAGCGGCAAGCCAGCGCGCGCGTCGCGCAGGCCGTGCGCACCGCGCCCGGCCGGGGCGTGCAGGGCGGCGCCATCGCCGCCGTTTACGTTACCAGCAAGAGCGTTGAAAGCGGCCGCCGCATCGAACACACCACTTGGCTGCTGCTCAAGGACGGCACCGGTTATCGCTGCCAGATTCCGCCCGACGAGCTGGATGTCAAGGCGTCGCGCCAGTTGGAGCCGCAAAACTGGGTGCAATGGCGCAAACCGTGGCTGGGCGGCGACTATGAAATTCGCGGCCCCAATGACAGGGACTGGGTGCGCCTGAAGGGCTGGGTGGCGCAGCCAGCGCGCGCGGGCGAGCGCCTGAACGGCGTGTATCAGCACGCCGCCAGTTGGGGGTCGGCTGCCGGGTATCTGCGCACCGAGACGGCCACCATGTACTTCAGCGGCGACGGCACTTACAAGGCCGCGTTTGACAGCCACAACGGAAGCGCGGGGGCGGTTTTTTCCAGTATCGTGAAAACTCATGCCGACTGGACCGGCAGCAGTTCATCGTCCAATTCGCTCGCCCCCGCCACCAGCAACAGCGACAACCCAGCCGATCCGGGCAACGTATCGGTTAGCACCGGCGGCACCCGGCGCGGCGCGGACGATGGCTCCAGCCGCCGCGGCCGCTACCGGCTCAATGGCTGGGTGCTGGAGCTTGCGCGCGACGACGGTCAGGTAAATCGCTATTTCGTGACCTTTCAGGACAGCCAGCGCAATGCGCTGGACATCAACAGCAAGTGGTATGGGATGAAGAAAAAATAAGGCCAGGCGCAGACAGTGCTGCGGCACGGCAAGCGAAACCGGCAAAGTGATCGTTTGAGTACAAGCCAGGTCACTACACCATACGGCTGTCTGATTCATGTCGAGCGATAGCAGTCCGGCATGAACAATGGATGCGGTTTTATCGCATTTCCATAGAGCACGATAGTGCGTATGGCAATAAGTAACCCATAAGCCCGGCGCACTTCGGTGACTGGGATTTTCCCATGCTGACGCACTCGGGCGCAGGCCCACCCCAACGCGCCACTGGGCTATGCCTTGAATTCCCACGGGTTAAGCAGCCGAAGGCCCGCGACCTTGTCAAAATCACGCACGTTGCGCGTAACCAGCACCAGGCCATGCACAAGCGCCGTGGCGGCGATCAGCGCGTCGCGTTCGGGCATCGGGTCAGGCACATGCAGCGCCGCGCTGCGGATCGCAATTTCGCTCGTCACGGGCAGGGTGCGTGAGTAAAACAACTGACGCGCGCCGGTGGCCCAGGCGCGCAATTGCCGGCCTTGCGGCGGCTGGCGGCGTTCCAGACGCAAGATGCCGATTTCTTGCTCGAACAGCGTGATCGCCGACAGGTAAAAAAGATCACTGTCCTGGCTGGCGGCCCAGGCCAGCACCGGAGCCGACCGAACTGGCTTGGTTGGCCGCAGCTCGGACAGTACGTTGGAATCGAGCAGGTACATGACTGGCGTTCAAGCCGGTTGCGGGGCTGTTTGTTGATCGGCAGACTCAGCGTCGAAATCGAATGGTTTGAAGCCGCCGAGGTTGACCCGGGGAATGTCAAATTCCACGCCGCCGCTGCCGGGCAGACTGTTCATCGCTTCGAGCAGGCTTGGTTTTTTCCCGCTGGCGTTGGCCGAATGCTGGTACGCCTCAAACGGGATCAGGGCCGCAGTCGGCCGGCCTTTGGCCGTGATGATGACCGCGCCGCCAGCGTCGGCAAACCGCTTGGCCGCGCTCGTGTTGCGGAAAAATTCCGTGCTGGTGATCGTTCTGACTTGTGCGTGCATGGCCGTGGCTCCTGTTGCCGTTGGGCCACCATCTTACTAATGTTATGAATCCACGTCAAGCCGCCGCTGAATCCTGCATTGATAACTGCGCATGAGCGCCCGCAGGGGCAAAAGATTTTTCGCCCCTGCAATTGCGACCCATCCCGGCACGGATTAGGGCAATCGCATATAAATTTTTAGCGCCACTTCTTCACTTCGTCATTCCCGCGAAGTTCCCGCCTGCGCGGGAATGACAGGGAATCCAGTGGGCCGTGGTTAAGTGGATGCGCTGTCTGGATTCCCGCCTGCGCGGGAATGACGAGGAAATTAGATGCGATTGCCCTGCGGCACGGCTCCATATGTAACAAAATTTATAGCTGCTAGCGCTTGTCATGCAAAGATTTCAGGCGTATTTTATGCTGAAATCTCTACGCAGCAAGCGCTGGCAGCTATCGTAATCGCAGCGTAATCCTCGCTTTAGCGCCAGCGCCTGCCGCGCCGCGCCATTGCCATGCCTGCCAGGCCAGCCACGGCGGCCAGCAGGGTCAGCAGGGCTTGCAGGTTCAAGGTTGGAATCGGGCTGGGCGTGCCGGTGGTTGACGCGATTTGCATGGTCACGCTGCTGGTGTTGTCGCTTGGGTCGGCATCGCCGGTGATGCTGACCTGGGCCTGATTGACCAGCGTGCCCGATGCCTTCAGGCGCGCATCGGCGGTGGTCACGATGACGAAGGTTTTTTGCCCGCCCGCGGCCAGCGCGCCCACGGCGCAAGTTACGGTTGTCACGGTTGCGCCGCTGGCCTGGCACCCGCTGGTGGCGGAGACAAAACTCAGCCCGTCTGGCAATGTGTCGGTGACCTGCGCGCCGTCGCTGGCAAGCACGTCCGAGCCTTTGTTTTCCACCACCAGCGTGAAGCTGATCTGATCGCCCCGGGCGACGGTCTGGCGGCTGGCTTGTTTGGTGATGGCCAGGTTGGTTAGCGTGCCGGGCAGCCGGACGGTGGTGCGGGCGTCGGTCTGGTTGTTGGCCAGCGTGGTTTCGGGTTCATCGACGCTGACCTCGACGTGGTTGACGTGCGTGCCCGACCACGCACCGGCGGCGATGATGTCTTGCGCCCGCATCTTGTAGCTTACGGTGATGGCGTTGGCGTCGCCGGGGGCGATTACGGGCCAGGTGCAGCGCAGCGTGCCGCTGGTGGCGCCGATGGCCGGCTGGGTGCAGGTGGCGCCGGGGGCGCTCAGGCTGCCCTGGTAGCTCAGGCGCGCGCCCGAGCCTGCCGCCGGGAAGGCGTCGGTCATGACCAGATTGCTGCCGAAAGACATGCCCACGTTTTTGATGGTGATGGTGTAGGTCACATCGTCTCCCACCAGTACCGGATCGGCGCTGCCTTGCTTGGTTACCAGCACGTCCAGCTGGGGTTCGACGATGTGCACGCTGGCGCTGGCGCTGTTGTTGGCGGTATTGCTTTCAACTGAATCGGTGGCGATGTGGACCGTGTTGACCACGTCCGTGCCCAGCGCCGCCGTCAACGGGCGCAGCCGGTAAGTGACGGTGTATTGCGTGTAGGGCGCGATGCTGGGCCAGGTGCACGCCAGCGTGCCGCTGGTGGCGCCAGCGGCGGGCCAGTTGCAGGTGGCGCCGCCGGTGACGCCCACCACGTCGATGAACGCGGTGTTGGGCGGGATGGCGTCGCTGGTAGCCACGTTCAGGGCGGTGGATGGGCCGTCGTTGCGCGCGGTGACTACGTACACCAGCGGCTCACCCACGCGCGCCAGCGGGGCGGGGGTAACGCTCTTGTGCACCACCACATCCACGCGCGGATGCACGGTGGTCTGCACCGTGCCGGAGGTGTTGTCGCTGGGGTTGGGATCGCCAACGTCCATGGAATGCACCGTGGCGGTGTTGGCGCGCACCAGGTCCGCCGCCGTGGCGTTGTCAGGATGGATGACGATGGTGACCGTGGCTTGCGCGCCAGCGGCCAGCGTGCCCACGTTGCAGTCGAGCATGACGCTGCCATCGGCCGGCCCGGCTGGCGTGCACGCGCCCTGGCTTGGCGTGGCGCTGACCAGCCCGGCTACGTAGGGCGCATTGGCGGCGCTCAGCAAATCGGCCAGCACGTCGCTTACGCGCACATTGGTGGCCTGGCGCGGGCCGTTGTTGCGCACGGTCAGCGTGTAGGTCAGCACCTGCCCTGCGGCCAGCTCGCTCTTGTCCGCGCTTTTGGTGATTGACAGATCAGCGCCCTGCCCCACCAGGGTGCCGGGCACCACCGGGTTGTCGCAAGCCCGGCTGGACTTGGACGGGTTATCGGCGGGCGTGAGCGAGCCCGCGCCCAAATCCACGCAAGCGCTATTGGTCAAGCTGCCGGGCACGGTGTTGATGACCCAGATGCCGATCAAGGGCAGCAAGTCCATTGCCGCCACATCGGCTGCCGCCGTGTAGGTGCAGGTGATGGTGGCGGCGCCGTCGATGGGAACGAACGGGGTGACGTTGGACGTGCAAGCCCAGTCCGCGCCCGAGATGGGCAGCGCCAACTGCATGCCCGCCGGCAGCGATTCGGTGAGCGTGACCACTTGCCCCGCCTTGATCGCCGCCGGGCCGGCGTTGCGCACCACCACGCTGTACAGGTACATATCGCCCACCATGACCGCTGGCAGATTGGGCGTTTTGGTGATCACCAGCTGGGCGTCATTGGCGCCGCTTGCGCCCGCGGTGGATGTGTTGTTGCCCGGTACCGGGTCGATCTGATCGGCCGCGGCCAGCGCCGTGTTGACGATTTGCCCGGCGTTGATGACGGTGGCCTTCAGGGTAATGGGCGGCAAATCGGTAAACCCGCCGGTCCACGCGCCGGGGTAAACGCAAGTGAGCCTGGGCGCGGCAAACGTGCAGTTCCACGGCGTGGCGGCGGTGTAACCGGCATAGCCCAGGCCGGCCGGCAATTCGTCGGTCACGGTCACATTGGTGGGATTGACGCCGCCGTGAAAAGCCGCCGTCAAGGTGTAGGTCACTTGCAAACCAGCGGCCACCGTGCCGAATGGGCCGGTCTTCACGATGCCCACGTCGCTGGCCGCATCCGGGCTTACGTACACGGTGGCGACCGGCAAGTTGTTGGCCTGGTTGCCGTCCGGAAAAGTGCTTTCCAGACCGAAGTTGGCCGTGATGTTGCCCGCCTGCGCCTGATTGGCGACGGCGGGGACGGTGAGCGCGGGAAAGCTCGCGCCCACAACCAGACCATCGTCGCGGCTGCATTTGATCAGCACGGACGTATCGGTCAGCGGATAGCCGCCCGCAGGCGTGCAAGCCCAGCCTGGGCCGCCGGGCGGCGACGTGATCATGGCGCCCGCCGGCACGTTGAACGACACCGTCGCCACGCCGCCCGCCGGCAAGTCATCCGGCCCGTGGTTGGTCACGGCCAGCGTGTAGTTGTACGGCTCGCCGGTGCGCACCATGTTGCCCGGGCTGGCGCCTTTGTCGCTGCTGGCCGCCAGGCTCAAATCGGCGTTGCCGACCACGGTGATGGAAACATCGCTTTGATTGTTTGACAGGTTGGGGTCAGGCGTGGCGCTGCTGACTGCCACCTGGTTTTTCCACACGCCCTTGTCTGGCAGCGTGATCTTCAGCACGACGGTGGTGCTGGCGGACAAGGCCAAATTGCCCAGATTGCAATTGACGCTATCGACCGGCGCGCCGGACGTGCTGCAACTGCCAGCCGCCGGCGTGACCGACACAAAAACCGAGCCGGGCGGCAACACATCGGTCAACTGCACCGCGCTGGCGCTGCCCGGCCCGGCGTTGGCCACGGTGATCGTGTAGGTGGCCGTGGTACCTGCTGGCATTGGATTGGGCGCGTAGGTTTGACTGACCATCAAATCCGCCGGCTGCGCCTGCGCCTGCGCCCCACCCGCCGCGCCCAGCGCGAACGCGGCCAAAACGCCGTAACGCGGCAGGGCGCGCAATTGCCGCCCGCAAAAAACCAGCGCGGCCAATGCACGGCGGTTGCAATGATTTACCATCCCGGAGAAAAATCTCGTTTTCATGGCGCTAATAATTACAATATATTAAAATCAGCGCTCCGTTTACAACTTCCGAAACGCTCCCTTGTTTGGACGGCAGTTTTGCCTGATCAGTAACACCAATGCACCTGTCTGCTGATCACCCGAATCGCAACCATTGATACAAGCCGCTTCGCAGTGACTACCGTACCCATAAAGCACCGAATAAGTGTAACTGGTAGCGGTCAGCCATGAAATACACCGCGCTGTATTAATGTGTAAAAAATTTCACTGTTTACGCATTTACATGCGATTAAATTGATCCAATATATATTTGACGGCTGACCCGCGCCAAAAGAATTAATTTTTTTCTGCGGCTAATTTGTTGATATTAATTTGGCGGCGGCAAGGCGGCATTTGAACCGCCCATGCTGCCCGCGCCCTGCGGCATGGGCACCCCCCATAGGCGCTAACCCGACCGTTCGGGCTGAAGCTCTCTCGCACCCCGGCCCTTCGGCAAGCTCAAAACAGGCTTCGACAGAGCTTCAGCCCGAACGGATGTGGCTTAAGTTAGCTCCGATGGGGGCAACCACAGATGGTTGCCCCTGCTGGCTCGCCGCTTTCAGCGCATTTCGCACATGACGCCGCGGCGCAGCGCGCCGTATGCGTAGCGCAGTTGGCCGATTTGCAGCAACTCGGACAGCGCGCACAGCACCGACAGGCCGCCTGCCATTACCGGCTTGCGGTCGGGCTTGATGCCTGGCAGGTTGATGGCGTCAAAGTTTTGCGCGTCGATCAACTGCTGGCGCAGCCACGGCAGGCTGGCGCAGTCGATGATGTGGCGCGCGCGCGCGCGGCCGGCGGCGTGCAGCGCGTCGGCGATCGCGCCCACGGTGCCCGAGCAGCCGTAGGCCGCGTCCCAGTGCGCTGGCCCGTGCGTGTGCGCGGCGGCGGCCAGCGCCGCTTTGGCCGCGTTGACCGCGCGCTCGAAGTTGCTGGCGGCAAGCTGCCCGTGCGGAAAGTAGCGCAGCGACCATGACACGCTGCCCAGCGGACACGAGCGCATGTCGCGCGGCGTGGCGCCGCTGCCGATGATCAGCTCGGTGGAGCGCCCGCCAATGTCCAGCACCAGCCGGCGCTCGCTGGCTGGCGGCAGCAGCTCGGCTGCGCCCAGATAGATCAGGCGCGCTTCTTCATGGCCCGTGATGACCTCGATCGGAAAGCCCAGGATGCGTTGCGCGGGCAGCAAAAAGTCGGCGCGGTTGCACGCCTCGCGCAGCGTTTGCGTGGCGACCGCGCGCACTTGCCGGGGCGCAAAACCGGCAAGGTGCCGGGCAAAGCGCGCCAGACAGTCCCAGCCACGCTGCATGGCGCCGGGCGACAGGCGGCCATCAGCGTCCAGCCCAGCGCCCTGGCGGACGGTTTCCTTGTGGTACTGCACGCGCTCCAGCCGCCCGCCCTTGCGCCGGGCAATTTCGAGCCGGAAGCTGTTGGATCCCAAATCAACAGCGGCAAGCAGATCATCGGCTGGCATGGAGGTAATGATGCCACCAGCGGTCATTCGTGGCACCATTGGCAATGTAACCATGAGTGAGCCAGCCCCCGCTTCGCCCCAGCCGCCAGATCAGCCCGCTGGCGCGGCTGATTTGCCGCCCGCCACCGGCTGGCTGCGCTGGCTGCCGGGGCTGCATGTGCTGCTGCATTACCGGCGCGAGTGGCTGGGCTACGACGTGGTGGCTGGGCTGGCGCTGTCGGCGATTTTGATTCCGGTGGGCATGGGCTATGCCGAAGCCGCCGGTGTGCCCGCCATTCACGGCCTGTACGCCAGCATCGCGCCGCTGCTGGTGTATGCGCTGCTGGGGCCAAGCCGCGTCATGGTGCTGGGGCCGGATTCAACGCTGGTGGCCCTGATCGCCAGCCTGATTTTGCCGCTGGCCAATGGCGATGCCGCGCGGCTGGTGACGCTGGCCGGGGCGCTGACGCTGATGTCAGGCGTGTTTTTGCTGCTGATCGGTTTTGCGCGGCTGGGGGTGATGGCCGATTTGTTTTCCAAACCGATCCGGCTGGGGTTTTTCAACGCCATCGCGCTGCTGGTGATCATCAGTCAGGTGCCCAAGCTGCTGGGTTTTGCGGCGGGCGCGGGCGGCGGTATTTTTGAGCGCATCGCGCTCATCGCGCACGGCGTCGCGGCTGGGCAAATCAATTGGGCCACGCTGGGCATTGGGGCTGGCTGCCTGCTGTTGCTGCTGTATCTGCGGCGCAAACGCCCGCGCTGGCCGGGCGTGCTGATCGTGGTGGCGCTGGCAACGGCGGTTACGGCGCTGTTTGATTTGTCGGCCAGCGCCGCCGTGGCCGTGCTTGGCCCCATGCCGCACGGCCTGCCCGCGCCCAGCCTGCCGGTGCAGGGGCTGACGCTGGATGATCTGCACACGCTGGCGCCGGGCGCGGCCATCATCGCGCTGCTGTCGTTTGCCGATACCAGCGTGCTGTCGCGCTCGCTGGCAATCCGCCGCGGCGAGCGCGTCAACCCGGATCAGGAGATGCTGGCGCTGGGCAGCGCCAATTTGGTGACGGCGCTGTTTCAGGGCATTCCGGTCAGCAGCAGCAACACGCGCACGCCGGTGGCCGAGTCCGCCGGAGCGCGCACGCAACTGACCGGCGTGGTCGGCGCGCTGGTGATCGCGCTGCTGCTGATGCTGGCGCCGGCGCTGCTTGCGGACATGCCGGGCGCGGCGCTGGGGGCGGTGGTCATATCGGCTTGCCTGAGCTTTTCCGACTGGCCGGGCATGCTGGCGCTGATGCGCCAGCGGCGCACCGAGTTTGCGCTGGCGGCGGTCAGCTTTTTGGGCGTGCTGCTGCTGGGCGTGATCGAGGGCATTTTGGTGGCCATCCTGCTGTCGATGCTGCTGGTGGTCTGGAACGAATGGCATCCGTATCACACCGTGCTGGTGCGGGTGGACGGCATCAAGGGTTTTCACGACGCGCGCCGCCACCCGGAAGGGCGCTTTGTGCCCGGGTTGGTGCTGTTTCGCTGGGACGCACAGCTGTTTTTTGCCAATGCTGATTTGTTCCACGACGAGCTGCTGCGCGCCGCCCAGCAGGCGCTGACGCCCACCCGGCGCGTGGTGGTGGTGGCCGACGCGGTAAATGACGTTGACGTTACCGCCGCCGACGTGCTGGCGGCGCTGGAGCGCGCCTTGCAGGCGCGCGGCATCGAGCTGGAGTTTGCCGGCCTGAAAGGCCACGTGCGCGACTTGATCCTGCGCTACGGCCTAAGCCAGCGCCTGAGCCGCGAGCGCTTTCACCCCACCGTGGGCCGCGCCGTCAACGTGTACCGCGAGCAGTGGCAGGTGGATTGGAAGGATTGGGATGAGGAGTGAGCTGCAGCGTTTTCGGTTCGCCAGCGAACCCAGGCGCCGTTTGCCTCCACCCCACGATCAAGCCGGGGGCAGGCTCTGACCCTCCCCCAAAGGGGGGTGGCATCTGACCCCTTCTCCCTCTGGGGAAAGGCTGGAATGGGGGCACGCGGCGCATCACATGAGCGCAGCGCCCAAAAGGCAAAACCGCCCTACCGCCTGGCCGCCGCGTCCCTGGCCTGCCACAGCAGTTGCAGGCGCTGCGCTTCGGCGTCGAAGCTGGCGTTGATGCGTTTGCGTTCTTCTTGTTTGGCGGCGATGGCGCGCCATTGGGTTTCTACCGCCTTGATGTTTTCTTCGACCGCGCGGCGCAGTTTGGGCGGGGCGCTGGATGGGTCTTTGCTGTAGAACTCCATCTCTTTTTTCAGCTCTTCGCGCTCGCTGGACAGCTCGTCCAGACGCGCCTGGATGGTGTCCAGCACCAGCACGGTTTGCGCCAGCGCTTCTTCGCGGGCGGCGTCGTGGGTGGCTTTGTCTGGGTAGCGGGTCAGCAGCGCCTGGTCGCGCCGGATGGCGTCGCGCTCGCGCTGGCGCTGTGCGGCGGCTTCGCGCTCGCGCGCTTCGCGCGCTTCGCGTTCGGCGGCGGTCAGCGTGGGCGGGATCACGCGCACGGTGGTGCCGGAGCGGTTTAGTACGCGCTGCTCGCGGTCGATGCAGGCCAGGATCGGGCGGTCGGAGGTCAGCCGGTTGCCGTGCGCGTCGGTGCAGGTGTAGACCAGCGATGATGCTTCGTCCGGCTGCTGCGCCAGCGCACCAGCGCTTGCCGCGCCCAGCGCCAAGCCTGCCGCGAGTAAACGCAGGGTGGGCAGGATGGATCGGGATAGCAAGGGCGGTAACAGGTTCATGTCTTCACTCTACACCGTAACGGCTACGGTAGGCTGATACGGCTTCATAAAACTGCGAAAAATTGTCCGCATTTTGAATGTGTTGCAATAAATGCGCCAGTTTGGCGATGGCGCACACTTGCAAGCCCAGCTGGCCGCGCACATATTGCACGGCGGACCAGGGGGCGTCATGGCCGTTTTCGTCGGTGGCTTTTTCTTGCCGGTCGAGCGCGATTGCCAGCGCGTGCGGCGTGGCGCCGGCCGCCTTGATGATGGCGATGGATTCGCGCACGGCGGTGCCGGCGGAGACCACGTCATCGACGATCAGCACCCGGCCCGCCAGCGGCGCGCCCACCAGCGTGCCGCCTTCGCCGTGGTCTTTGGCTTCTTTGCGGTTGTAGGCAAAGGGTTTGTTTGCGCCCAGCCGCGCCAGCTCCACCGCCACCGCTGCGCCCAGCGCAATGCCTTTGTAGGCGGGGCCAAAAATGACGTCAAATTCAATGCCCGAGGCCAGCAGCGCGCGTGCATAAAATTGCGCCAGCCGTCCCAGCTTGGCGCCATCGTCAAACAAACCGGCGTTGAAAAAATACGGGCTGATGCGCCCGGCCTTGGTCTTGAACTGGCCAAAGCGCAGCACGCCGCTGTCGATGGCAAAGCGCACAAATTCCAGCGCCAGCGGCGACGGCGGCGCGGTGTCGATCGGAGTCGTTTTCTTGTTCAAGCTGACCAGTCTGAATCTCAATGGCATTCGCTCGGCCGCCGCCAATGGCGTGCGGCAGTGGGCCGAGCAGCACGCGCCAGATTGTATTTGCGTGCAGGAGATCAAGGCCCAAATGCCCGAGCTGCAAGGCCGCTTTGAGACGCTGGCGGGCTTGCGCGGGCACTTTCATCTGGCCGAAAAAAAGGGCTACTCGGGCGTGGGCATCTACAGCCGCCGCGCGCCAACGCAGGTGATTGCCGGTTACGGCAGCGCGGAGTTTGACGCCGAGGGCCGCTACCTGGAAGCGCGCTTTGACACGCCCGCGCGCAAGTTTTCCATCATCAGCTGCTACTTTCCCAGCGGCTCGTCGGGGCCGGACCGGCAGCAGGCCAAGTACCGCTTTCTGGACGGGTTTTATCCGGCGCTGGAGCGGCTGGTCAAGTCCGGACGCGAGTTCATTTTGTGCGGCGACATCAACATCGCGCACCGCGAAATCGACCTGAAAAACTGGAAGAGCAACCAAAAAAACAGCGGCTTCCTGCCTGAAGAGCGCGCCTGGCTTACCCGCGTGCTGGACGAGCTGGGGCTGGTGGACGTGTACCGCCGCCTGCGGCCCGCGGCCACCGGCGAGGCTTACACCTGGTGGAGCAACCGCGGCCAGGCCTGGGCCAACAACGTCGGCTGGCGGCTGGACTGCCACCTGGCCACCCCCGCCACCGCCGCGCTGGCGCGCGCCGAGTCGATCTACAAAGCGCAGCGCTTTTCCGACCACGCGCCCATCACCATCGATTACGCACTTGATTTTTGATAGCTGACCGCGCTTGCCATGCAAGAATTTACGAATGTTTCATGCTGTAAATCGTTGTATAGCGAGCGCTGGCAGCTATTGTTTAACGAGCAAATGTGGTGCGTGATTTAGAGCGGTTTCTGTTTTGTCATGAACACACATCTGACCGTTCGGGCTGAGCTTGTCGAAGCCCCACGCCACGGCTTCGAATGAAAGGGACTTCCCCGTCCCGAGTGCCTGCGCGATTGCGGAGTAAGGCAACAAAGTGCCAAGATGGGAAAGTCAATTCTCATCAACCACTCGTTTTTCTGGAAGGGGAAGTCCATGACTATCGTAACCGTAGGAATCGATCTGGCCAAGAACGTC
>Ga0209628_10001972_pt1 | contig 13656 bp, 11 predicted proteins | sample TergutCu122P4_FD_187285 | JGI IMG/M metagenome (GOLD analysis project Ga0209628, IMG submission 187285) | Cubitermes ugandensis P4 segment gut microbial communities from Kakamega Forest, Kenya - Cu122 P4 (SPAdes) (version 2) | ecosystem: Host-associated > Arthropoda: Insects > Digestive system...
CGTAGCCCCACCCCATGGACAACAACTGTTCGCGGCTCAGTACCTGGCCCGGGTGGCGCAGGAACGTTTCCAGCAGGGCGAACTCGCGGGCCGACAGGTCGATCTCGCGCCCGGCGGCGCTGACCCGGCGCGTGAGCAGGTTCAGCGTGATATCGCCGTGGGTGAGGGTGGCGGGCGCGTTCCCCCGGTCCGTACGCAGCCGCAAGCGGATCCGCGCGAGCAGCTCGTCGAAGCTGAACGGCTTGCCCATGTAATCATCCGCGCCGGAACTCAGCCCGGCGACCGTGTCCTGCGCCGACGAGCGCGCGGTCAGAATGATCACAGGTGTTGTCACGCCCTGGCCGCGCAGCCGCTCGAGAACCTGGAAACCGGTCATGTCGGGCAGGCCGACGTCGAGTACGATCAGGTCGACCGGTTCCGCCTGCGCCGTGTGGAGCCCGCCCTCGCCGGTCGCCTCGACCACGCACGCGAACCCCGCCGCTTTGAGCCCCTTCGCCACGAACGACGAAATCAGGGGCTCATCCTCAATGAGCAAGATCTGTGTCATGTGGCTCCTTCAGCGGTAAGGGGTTGCGCGGGAATTAGTGTCGTGGTGTCGGCTTCTGGGCGTAGTGCATGGCAAGGCGGAGGAGGGAGTCGATGCAGCGCATCGGCGACCGACGACAACGCGGCCAGGTGCTGCGTCCAGGAGGCGAAACGAGACAATTATTCACGCGCAGCCCCCAAGGCGAATGGTGAACGTTGATCCTTGTCCGAGGGCGGATTCGAGCTCGACATGGCCGCCGTGCGCGGTCGCGATCCCCCGTACGATCGCCAGACCCAGCCCAGTTCCCCGCCCGCTCGAACCGCGCTCGTGGCGGTCGAAGATCCGCTCGTGGTCGGCTGGGTCGATGCCTTGTCCGTTGTCCCGTACCCACAGGCGCAACTCGCCGTCTTGCACCGCGGAGCCCAGCGCAACCACAGTTCCAGGTTGCGAATACTGTACGGCGTTCGCCGCCAGCTGCAGCCACGCCTGGCTGATCCGCTGCGGGTCGAGCCACGCGCGCACCTCCGCCACGGCGTCGAGCTGCCACTCGCGGTCGCCCAGGGACGCGGCCTTGGCGAGGGTTTCGTCGGTCAGCTGCAGCAGGTCGGTTGGGACAAGATGCAATAAGTACGGCTGGCGCGTCCGCGCCAGGGTCAGCAGGTCGTCCACCAAGCGCTGCATCCGGTCCAGCTCGCTGACGACAATGTCACATGCCTCGCGCGTTGCCGCCGGGTCGGTGAAATCCATGACCTCGAGGTGGCCGCGGGCGATGGTCAGGGGGGTACGCAGCTCGTGGCCCACGTCATCCAGCAACTGGCGCTGTCCGTTGGCGGCGGTCTCCAGGCGGTCCAGCATCGAGTTGACGGTCTGGGCCAGACCCGACACATCATCGTTGCCGGTCACCGGGATGCGCTTGGAGATATCGGAGTCGTTGATCTCCTGCGCCGTACGACGTACGGCGGCGATCGGGCTCAGCAGCCGCCCGACAAGTAACCAGATCAGTAGTCCGATGACGACGAGCGAAGCGGCCGCGACAAGGGCGTACGCTTTGTAGATCGGCGCGTGCAGGGCCGACTCGGCGGTGATATCGGTGGCGCGGACCAGCGCGGCGGGGGCGTCCTGGCCGTCCAGGTGGACCGGGATCACGACGTAGAACCAATCACGGCTGGCCGTTGTCAGTTGTCCGTAGGTCACAGTGTCCAGCGCCGCCAGCGGAATCAGCGCGGCGACAAGGGCGTCGTCGTTTTCCGGTCGCAGGGTGATACCTGGCTGGGCGGTCCACGTCACCTCGCCGGCGTCGACGGCGAGGGCCCCCTCGTACGGGCTCAGGGCCGCCTGCTGCATCGCGACCCGCAACAGGGCGTCGGCGGTCGCCCACGGCTCGCCGGTGGCGGGGTCGGGCTCGGTTGCCAGTTGGCGAAGTGCGGCTACTGCCAATTGTTGTTCGGTACGTATTCGCCGCTCCGTCGCCGCCCGGCCCCAGGCGACGACGACGATGCCGGAGATGACAAGGGCAAACGCGGTCAGGACGAGTACGGCGGTGATGACCCGGGTACGTACCGTCAAAACCGGCAGGCGGATCGGGGTACGGCGAACCGGCGCCGCATGGGACCCGTGGGACACGGGGAGTGTCGAACCGTGGGACACGGGGAGGGGGCCCTTCAGGGAGGGGGTTCTCTTGTCCCCGCTTGTCGTACCGTGTGTCGCGGGCGGATTGTCACGCTCGGGGGACTGGCCGGCGACGGTTTCTGATACCCGCTTGGACATGGCTCAGCGTCCGTTGCCGTGGCCAGGTTCCGGGGGGTCGACGCTGGTACCGTGGCCGTTGCCACGACCTCCCGGAGTGCCCGGTCCGGGGCCGTTGCCGGTGGGCGTACCCGTACATGTCGGGGCCTGCGAAGGGGTCGGGGTCTGAGCGGGGGCCGGGGTGGCGCCAGTGGGATTGTCCGTAGTGCTACTGGTCGCCGGGTTGCCGGGAGCGGTCTGACCAGGGCTTACGGCGGGAGCGGTGACCCAAGGCTCGGTCCCGGGTGCGGGCGGATTGGGCCAGGCGAGAGCGGTACCCAGACCGATTCCGGCCAGGCCGACGACGCCAACAAACAACCATTGAAGCGTGTGTTTCATAGCACCTCCTGTCGATGAACCGCGTCGGCGCGGCGCCCATGAGCCGAGTCTACGCGACTTCCCCATTGCATCAGTGGCTGCCGAACCCGCAGTGAGGCGCGGATGAGAGAACTCTCATGCAGGTGGCCGGCGCCCGGATGCGGACACCAAGGCAGACACCGACACAGAAGTTGTCTTCCGTGTCGGTGTCCGCCGTGTTGCGACAAACTGGTCACCGGGCGCAGCGCCCGCACGTACCATTCCCGCCGCCGTGATGGCCCGCGTTGGGATTGCCGGTGCCGTCAAGCTTCGGTACGCCGGTGCCCGTACCATTCCCGCCGCCCGCGCCGGGAGCGTTCGGATTGCCGGTGCCATCGAGCTTCGGCACTCCGGTGCCCGTACCGTTTCCGCCACCCCGGCCCGGGGAATTCGGGTTCCCGCTACCGTCGAGCTTCGGTGTCGCCGGCAAACCGGTGACCGGACAAATGCGGGGGGTATCGGCGCCGTCAGCTGGTACGGCAAGAGCCACGGGGGCGATTCCGAGAGCCCCGACAGCCAGCGCACCTGCCACGATGATCATATATTTGATTTTCATTTCGACCTCCTATAGTCGGTTGGATTACGATCCATTCCATCAGCGACATCTGAATCCCGTCTGAGCCGTCGATGAGAGATCTCCAACCAAGCCCTACGGCACCCTCAACCCCCGTACAACCAAGAAATGTCAGCCCACCTGCAACTTGTGGATAACTTTTCTTTCTGAAGAAAACCTGTGGATAAGTAGCAAAACCACCTCGGATCCCGCCATAGTCTTTGGTGATGAAAGGAATTCGCTCATGAAGCTTGCCGAGATGCTCGATACGGACCTGTTGGCGCGAGAGGTTGCTGATGGGTACATCAGTTGTTCCGTACATCCTGATGACCCGTCGCTGAAGGTGTTGTGTTACGGGAAGGTGACCCAGATTACCGGTCATTGGAACGAGGCCACGAAACAATGTCGCGGCCTGATCATACGGTCGGAACTTGACGATTTTTCCGACGCGGAAGTCGTAGCGCGGCCGTGGCGGAAGTTTTTCACGCTCCAGCAGGTACAGTCCGGCTGGGCTCTGGGCGACGAAGAAGAGGGTACGACGATCGAGTCGGACATCGCCGCCCTCGATTTCGAAGCCCGCGCCGAGGTCACCGACAAGATTGATGGTTCAATGCTGGTTCTCTACCGCCATCCCGACGGCCTGCCCGCGTACAGCACCAAGGCATCTTTCGAATCGGAGCAGGCCGCTCACTACACGCAGCTGATGCGGCGCCATCCGGTCACGTGCGAAGCCGCGGAAAACCTGCTGACACAGCGCCCCGGCGAGACCTGGATCAGCGAGGGCGTCGGGCCGAGCAACCAGATCGTACTCGCGTATCCGGAAGACAAGATCGTGCTGCTCGGCGGGGTCGACCACGCAACGGGTACGTACCTGTCCGCGAAAGCCGTCCGGGGGATCTGGGGCGACAACGGCCTGGAGGTCGCCGCGGTCATGCCGGCGCACAACCTGGGCGAGGCGGTCGGGATCGCCGACCGGGAAGGAAAGGAGGGTGTTGTCGTACGGATCATATCCGACGACGTGGAAAAACAGATGCAGATCAAGATAAAGCAGCAAGACTACCTTGTCTTGCACCGGTTGGTGACCGGGTTCGGGGAGAAGGCGGTACGACACGCGATCATGTCATGTGTCGTGACGTTCGCCGACCTGGACAGGATCGCTTCGTCTGGTACGTCGCTGGATCTGCCGGAAGTCAGAAACATTGTCGAGTTCAGTGACAACCCGATTTTCCAGAACGTACGTGACAAGCGGCGCGAGCAATTCGATGCGGCGATCGTACCGGCGGCACAGGCCGCGGCGAGGGCCAAGGCGTACGTGGCGGCTCTTCCCGAATCGGACTTCGCCAAGGACCCGCGCGAAGCCAAGAAGCAGTTCGCCTTGTCGATCACGGAGGCGGTGAAGGCAACGGGCGCGCCACAAGGCGTACTGTTCACCCTTGCCGGCGCCAGAATCGCCGGTGAGGACCTGGACTTGGTCGACGCGGGAGCCGTCATGGCGGCCGCCGCACGTACGGTTAAACACACAATGACAGAGGAGGAGCAAATGACATAAAGTAGGAAGCCATTCTGTGTTGGTGTACGGTGTTACACATCAGGAGGTAACACCAATGCGCATAGACATTGATGACGGGCTGATGAAACAAGCCATGGACATATCGGGGCTGTCGACCAAGCGGGCCGTGGTGGCCCTGGCGCTGCAGGAGTATGTCTCCAGCCACAGCCGGCTCGACCTGCGCGACCTGTTCGGGCAGGTCGCCTTCGACCCGGACTACGATCATGGGACCCTGCGCCGACGGGCGACCCGGCCGCGCTGGCCTGTGGCGGCGGCACCGATCAGGGCCGTCACAAGCAGGAGCAGTTCACCGGCCGGAAGTACGGCGCCCAGAGCAGTGTTTACTGGGTCCGGGACCACGATTCCGCCTGTGGGGGCCTTTGGTTTGGCTTCGTCTGCCAGGACCTTGAAGCCCACCGACACCGAGCCGGACTTTTCGCCGGTCAGCTTGGCCGTGTGATCGCCGACCTCGAAATCGGCCGGGATCTTCAAGGTGAACACTACCTTTCCGTTGTCATCCGCTGTCGCAACGCCCAGATCCAGTTCCTTCGACTGCACCACCAAGTGCACTCGTTCGCCCGGGGCGAAGTTGAAACCCGTCACCGTTTGGGTCTGAGTACGGTGAACGCCGACCGCACCAACCTCGGCCCTCAGTGCCGGGATCACCAGTTCGCCCGTCACCCGCACCGACGCATTGTCTCTTGCGTCTCGCGCGACAAGGGTCAACGTACCACTGACCGCGTCAGCCGGGGTCGCCACCGACCACTTCTTGTCGCGTACCGCCGTGTCGATGGTCAGGGGTCCGCGCGTCGACGGGTACGTCACCTGTACGGACACGGGTTCCGACTGTCCGGTCCCGACAACGACAGTTCCCGAAATAACAGTACGATTGGCAACACCCAGCACCGGCACCCCCACGATAACAACCGGCAATGAAACGAACTCAACCGACACCGGCGACCCCGCCACCTCCGGGCCCGTACTGGACCACATCCGTACGGAAACAGCCACCGTCTCGGCCACCGCATCGGTCACGCGGACCCGCGCCCAGCCGTCCGCATCCGTACTCAAAGAATCATCCGACAACGCCGCCGACCCGTTGACCGCGAACCAGATCTGTTGGTCCGGTGCCGCGGCGCCACACTCGTTCACCGCGTGCGCCGACACCGTCCACGACGCCTTCCCGTCGGCCGGCACCGGATCGGCCCCGGTCGGCGCCGCAGTCACCGTCCACGTCACCACCGGCGGCCGGATATTGATGAGTACGTTAACGGGCACATCGATCACCGCCTGCGCACCATTGACCTCGGCGCGCAAGACGGGCGTCCCGGTGTGGGCCCACTTGGCCACATCCAGCCTCACGGTGACGGTCGCCGTACCATCATCCCTTGTCACCCCCGTCTCTGAATCAAGCAGCAATGCCGCATCACCAGACCACTTGACCGCCGCGCCGACCACCGGCTTCCCCGCCGCATCGGTCACCGCCACGGTCGCAGTCAGCTTGTCGGGAGACACGGTGGTCACCCCCGTACACCGGTCCGTGGCCACCATGAATCCGTCGCCCAACAATGACAGTTTGACGTTGGTTGACGCCGCCGTGAACGCGGCCACGAGCGGCGTGGGATTCACCGGTACGGTGACCCACTTCCCCCCGCCCCGGATCAGATCGGGGTCCCACTCCACGGCATCCAGAGTCAGCGCGTAACTCCCGGCCTGCCGGGCGGTCACCTTGGCCGTGTAGACCCCCGGATGTGCGGGATCGGCTGTCAGCGCCCCGATCTGCACGCCGGTCCCCGCTGCGACGGCGTCGATCTTGGCAAAGTACGAATTACCCTTCAGGTCGGTCTCCGCGGTCGCAAGGCCGGCCACCGGTACGTGGCACATGCTGACCAGGTTCGCCTTGAGCGTGTACGAATCCGTACCGTTCGCCAATGCCGGACCACCCTCAAGCGTGACGGTCGACGCGGCGGCATCGATCAAGCCGTCGGAGACCACGATGGACACCTTGTCGGTCAGCGATCCGTCGGCAGACCGTACGTTGACGTCGAACGTGCCTGTCACGGCCGACTTCACCGAGACGCTATAACCGTTGTTGACCCCGCCGGACATGTCCGGCCGGGTCTGGACCGGGTCGGACGTGAGAGTCAGTGGCGAACCCGGCGGCAGGCTGAACACCACCCCGCCGTCGATGCTTCCGACCGGGACGCCCCGGTCATCCACCGGACTGGCATACACCGTACCCTCGGCCTCATCGTACCCATCGCAAGATCCATTGCTGGCGGCGAACCCCACCGACCCGGAACTCAGGCGCGCCACGGGCCCGCCGACGAACTGGATCGGCTGCGACCAGGTGCCTTTCGGGTCGCTGCCCGCGTCGTCAAGCGTGGCTCCCACGATGATGATCTGCGCGCTGGTGCTTGTCACACTGATGACATAGTCCTGGCCGGCCGGATCCCAGGCCGGGGTAACGGTGATGTCGGCGAACCGCCCGGTCGTACTGCCCAAGTTGTTGAAAATGAACCGCTCCGGCTGATTGTCGACCCGGTGGCCGTCCTTGTCCCAGGCTCGCAGATGTACCTTCGCGGCATCGGTGCCGTTGGCCGCGACATGGGGATCACCCTCGACCCAAATCGACACGGACGGGAAAGGCCCCGCCCCGTACACCATCAACGGCGCCGGGCCTGCGGGTTTGGCGATCCCCGGCACCGTGGCGCTGATCTGATGCGTCACGCCTTCGGGCGGCGGCGGCAGGCTCCGGTCCTCGGCCACGATGGCGTGTGCCAGACCGTACCGATCCGTGACCGGCGTACTCGGCGTGAACACCACACCGGTCTTCTCGCTCGACGACAGCGTGACCGGCACACCAACGGCCGGGGCACCGGTGTCGTCGGTCACCGACACGGTCACCGCCATGGGCGGCTCCCCCAGGCCCGAGAACAGGCGGGGCGTGTTTATATCATTGAAGTTGTTCCCGCTGTCGAAGTACGGATGTATGACCGGCGGCGGCAGCAAGCCGATCATCACACCAGCGGTCGCGCTGATCGTGGTGGACGCCGTCGCGGCGGGCCAATACATATTGCGCCAATACATGTACGCTTTCTCGTTGACCGGGTTGAACGCAGAAACCGTGAATTCCCCGGTCAGGGGCAGGGACCACTGACCCGTACAGACGCCCAACTGCGCGGTGGGCTGCCCCAGGAACCAGCGCCGGCCCAGGTCCTGTCCGTCAGGCGCGGTGAAACCCAGTGTCAGCGGCATGTTGGTGCAGTCGAGCCGGCCGCCGTTCTGGTCCAGGAGGTTGATGCTGACGTGGCCGTTGTCGACAACCAGGCGGCGGTCGTCCGCGATGATACCCCGGCTGTCCCGCGTCGTCGTGGCGCGGTCCGTGGCGCTGAAAGTGGCCTGGACACGGAAGACGGCGTTCGGGTCCGGCAAGGTTGGTGTGTAGTTGGCTCCGGTCGCGCCGGCGATGGCCTGCCCGTTGCGGAACCACTGGTAGGCGATGTTGGCGGGTACGCGCGAGTCGCCGCGGGTTTGGGCCTTGAGCGTTGCGCCGTCCTTCTTTATCGACACATCGCCCGGCACGCCCTTTTTGTCGGTGACCGTGACCTCGACCTGGGCGGTGGTGTCGTTCACCGACAAGGTACGCAGCCGTACCACACCGTCGCCGGAAACGTACGTTTCACCTGTTCCCAGCGGAACCGGCCGGGTGATGGCATTCCAGGGGTTGTTCGTCAGCCCGACCGGCGACACGATGTCGGTACCCTGGCCGAAGCGGGGGATGCGGTAGGCCGCGGTCAGGTAGATGCCGGTGCGGTTGAGTACGCCGGAAAGGTCCCAGTAATTGTCCGTGTCGAGGGGCCGGAACTCGAGGGCGTACGACTTATCCGGCGTGGACACGATGACACCGTGAGGCGACGCCGAATCCAGGTCGTACCTAGAAATGGTGAATGTTTGCGCGTTCGTCGGGGAGCCGACCACCGCCGCGTCGCCCCAGTCAACGCCGAGGTACTGTTTCTGCAGGGAGTTGAGCGTGACCGGCGCCGGCGCGAAGGCGAACTGGTTGCCCATGATGGTTGTCAGGTCCAGGTAGTTCTGGGAGACGCAGCCGGTCTCGGTGAACGTACCGTCCCAGAGCGGACCCACCTGGTCGTCCCCCGACCAGCCGCTGTTGCGGCAATCGAGAATGTTCGAGTGGAGCAGGCCGATGGTGTGGCCGAACTCGTGAGCCGTGTCGAACACCGTGAACTCGTGGCTGTTCCACGGCTGGATGACCACCTGGAAGATGCCGCCCGCGAAGACGTCGCCGCGGTCCGGCATGGACATCGCGATACCGTTGTATAAGTCGCAGGAATGGTCCATCTGGAAGATCAGCAGGTCGCGGCCGGATGTGGTGTAGACAGTCTGGTCGTACGGCTGGCCCATCGCCGCGAAGGCGTCCTGTTCGATGGTGTTGCAAGTTGTGTTGATGGTTTTGTATTTCGTGTCCTGGTTGAAGTCAAACGCCAATTTGGTGTTGTCAGACCACCATTTGGCCGAGTCTGACAGGATGGAATCGATCCTGTCGCGGGCCAGGGTTTCCGCCGGCGGTCCGGGCGGGAAGTCGGCGGGCGACTCGAACAGGTTGGCGACCACGACATCAAATTTATGTACGACGGACTGCCCCGGTTTCAGCGCTGGTACGGGTGCGGCCATGTCGATGGACTTTTCCAGTACGGGGGCCGATGACGGTATCTTGTCCAGATTAATGTCGTTGCCAGTTGCCACGTTGTCCTGTGCGGTACCGGCACCATCCGGCATCGCTGCTCCCGCCGGCGGCACAACGGCAGGTAATGAAGCACCTTGCGACGCCATGGGCGTCTGTCCGGGCTGCCCGAACGTACCGGAAGAATCCCCCGGTACAGGCGCCGACACGGCCGGCTGCTCCGGCGCGTCACCCGGTTCGGCAACCGCGGGTGACGCCCCGAACCCCGCGATCCCGGCAATCATCAACCCAACAACAACAGTAACAATAGAAATTTTCGGCACAAACGTCCGACCCAGTGCGCTCATTGTTCCCCCTTGGTCCCCAATATGTAATGCAAGAGCTAAGTGCAATCCCACCACAGAAGTCGGTACGGTGTCAAGATCTTACCGAAAACCCCCAGAAACCCCACCGAACACGGGGACGGTTCCAGCGTTCGCCAGGTACTGGACACGGGGACGGTTCTAGTGTCCACAAGGGACGAACCTTACCTTGTGACGCACTATTCACGCCACAAGCACTTGTCTTGCCTGGCGAATCCCCGGTTCATCGTCGTTTCCAGAGGATGAGGCCGGTGATGGCGCAGATGATGGTTATGGGTATGGCGATGAGTAGTCGTAGTTTTTGGGTGAGGGATACCCCGGTTTGGGTGTAGTACCCGACCATGACGTCTAACCATTGTTTCAATGGGTTCCATTCGAGGATGTCTTGTAATATTTGTGGTAGTCCGGCGATGGGGATGGCGGCCCCGGAACCGAAGAACAAGGTGAAGAAGATGATGGCTGACAGGGCTTGGATGGTACGTGGGGGTAGTTTCAGTGTGCCGAGGAAGAAACCGAACGCGGATAACCAGGTAATGCTGCCAAGGATCAACCCGATGAACGGTAACGAGGCGGCTGACGGGCGGACCCCGTCACGGACAGCAACCACTGTGACAATCACAGTCGCGGCGGCGATGACGAGGATGAGCATCGCGGACAACACCGCGGCAGCGAAAATCCAACCCGGTAACGGCAGGATCGCGTACCGGCGGTCAGCACCACGGGAACGTAACGCCGCCAGGTAAATCGGTAAACCCATGATCAGAATGTTCGCGGCGACTGTCACTATCAAAGCGGGGAACATCATGTCGATGAACTTCACACCCGGCTGGATTTCCTGACTGCCATAAGGAATACCAATGAATACGTACATCACAACCGGGAACACCAACGAGAAGATGATCACCATCGGTTCCCGAATCAACAACAACAACTCCTGGCGCGCCCACACCGGGAACACCTTCCACCAAGGCGCCAGACAATGACGCACCCCACCACCAACATCAGCTCTGACCGACACCACTGCCACCTCCATTGATCACGAAACTGAACACGTCTTCCAACCTGACCGGGCCGCGCAGCAGGTCCTGGAACACCAACCGCCCCTCATCACGAGCCCGTTCGGCGGCAACCGCCAACCCCATAATGTTTTCCCTGCTGCCGGGGATGACAAATCTCCAACCGTACGGATCAGGAATACCGCATCCCGCCGCCCTGGAAGCCGTGTTACCTTCCGGCCCCCAAACCGGAGTTGTGGGTAACATGCAAGGCAGCCAAGGAGTACGATGACCCGACACCTGAAACTCATCACGATCATTGCCGCGGGGGTATTGCCCCTGATGGGCTGTACGACGCCCGGCGGCACTCCCACCGCTCCCGCCACAAGCGGTACGCCCCGCAGCACTCCAACCGCCGCCACCACAAACGGTACCTCCGGCTTGACAAATACGGTCGTCATCAACGCGGGAAGCCCCGTGGTGTCCGTAGCCATCGGGCAGCTGAACGGCAAAGACGTCCTGGTGTCGGGCAGAGGCGATGGTACGGTACAGGTCTGGGACGCCGGGGGGCAACCGATCGGTGAACCCCTCAGCGGTGCGCACTCAGGACCGGGGGATAACTGGCCCTGGCCGTACGCAGCCATCGGACGCCTGGACGGCCAAGATGTGATCGCGACCACCGGACACGGGATACAAATCTGGGACGCCGACCGGCACCTCGTGGGGCCGCCGATAGAGGTTGGAGCCGGTCCGGTGGCACTTGGCCGGCTGAACGGCAAAGACGTGATCGTGGCCGACGGCCCTGGCATCCACTCCGCGGGTGTTTGGGACACAGAAGGAAAGCTCCTCTGGCAAACAACTTCGCCTACTGATTGTGCGTTGATCGCCGACGCTTACGCGGGTATCGACTCGGTCACCATGGGACGTCTGAACGGCCAAGACGTGATCGTGGTCACGTACTACTGCAGCCCCGACCGCGTCGTACAAATCTGGGACGCGCAAGGCAAACCTGTCGGCAAGCCCATGGTTGGCGGGCGCCAGGTGGCCATCGGGCAGCTGAACGGACAAGACGTAATCGTCGCGTCGTCAGGCGACAGTGAGGTACGGATCTGGGACGCATCCGGCCAGCCCGTGTTACAACCACTGGCCGTGCCGCCGTACAACGGGAGCCCTGATGCCGTATTCTCGGTGGCCACCGGGCGCTTCAACGACCAAGACGTCATCGCGGCCGGCACATACTATGGCGGCCTCATCAAGATCTGGGACGGCGCGGGTAACGTGTTCGCACAAGCGTCAGCCGACCAGGGGGAATGCATCTATTCCCTCACCATCGGACAACTGAACGGGCAAGATGTGCTTGTCTCGGGCAGCGACGAAGGCTTCGTACGGATCTGGCAGATCACAGGCTGACCCCACGGGTCGTGCCGCCAGGTCAGACGGTTTCTATGTCGAGAGCCGGGTTGATTGCGGCAATGTCGCCTGGGTCGGAGGTGTAGACCGTACCGCCTGCGTTGTCGGCGACCAGGGCGACGTGACCGTCGGTGACATCCGAGGTTCCCGTACGGCCAAGAAGCACTCCAACTTGTTTGGCCGCCGTTTCGTCCAAGGCGACCACCCGTACCGCATCAGACTTCAACAACACTGCTATGTCATGTTGTCGCGGGTCGCCCCGCCAGACCTGGGCGATGACTCCAGCGGGGACGTACGCCGGGATCTTATGGCTCACAATCACCGCCACGGCGGCGAGCATTTCACGGTCGCGGCGTGCCAGAGCTATCAGCGCACCGGCGTCGAAGACCACAGGACGGGTCACGCCGGGACCGCCTCGAGGGTCCGCACGCCGAGACGTTCCTCAGCCCGCCTGAGTTCAGCTTCGGTGAGTCCGCCGACTTCATACATCATTCTTTGCACGGCGGTCCGGGCGAGCGCCCAGTCCGGCTCCCGGGTGACGATATCAGTGAAGTACGCGGAGATGTTGGCGGCTTCCCCTGATTCGACGGCCCGTTGCGCCTTGGCCGCCACATCATCGGGGATGCTGATGGTTATCCGTTTCATACGGTCATCATACCAAATCCGGGTCCAGCAGACTACGCGCGGAAGCGTTGCCGCTTTCCGGACAGGCGGTGACCGCCTGCGGCCACGACCAGGCCCGCCATCACAAGGGCAACCGATGACAACGCCAGACACCAACCAAGTGGGCTTGTCAGCGCCACTGTACCGCCCGTCGGGGCCTGCTGGTGCCCGCTCGTCTTGGCCGTGGTGGCCGGCGGGTTCACGCCTGTTCCAGCCGTGGCGCCGTTGATCGGATCCACCCGGTCCGTGGGGTTCGTTTGTGTCCACACGGTGCAGCCGGCGGTGTACGACGCATCGTCCCGGGCCAGGATGAGCCGTACCAGGGCCGTGCCCGTCCAAGAATCACCATCATTATTGACCGTTGCCCGTACGGCGGCCTGACCCGGTACAAGCTGCTTCACGTCCGCGCTCACCTGTACGCGTGCCACCCCGTCCGGGCCGGTCACCCCGGTGGCCGCACCCACGAGCAGCGGCGCATCGGCGTCCCAATCCACGGACGCTCCCGCCACCGGGTTCCCGTCGGCATCCCTCACGGTGACCGCCGCGGCCAGGTTCCGCGGCAAGGCGGACCCCGGGCCGCACGGGTCGGCGTACAGGCCGAAAACGTCACCTGACAAGGATAGCGACACGGACTGCGCGCCCGTACCACCGCGGAACCGGATGGGCGGCGACCACGCCGGCTGCCCCCCGTCCAGCCCGACCAGAACGTTGGCTGTCAGGGCGCTGCCGCTGGTCACCCGTACGACATAAT
>Ga0209628_10001973_pt1 | contig 13651 bp, 12 predicted proteins | sample TergutCu122P4_FD_187285 | JGI IMG/M metagenome (GOLD analysis project Ga0209628, IMG submission 187285) | Cubitermes ugandensis P4 segment gut microbial communities from Kakamega Forest, Kenya - Cu122 P4 (SPAdes) (version 2) | ecosystem: Host-associated > Arthropoda: Insects > Digestive system...
CTCATCGCTCGCACGCCAGCGGCCATTGCTGAAGTGCAAGCCGATCTGCCGCAGGACTTGTCGCCACGAGTCGCCGACTCCATCTTGGGTGGGTTTGGAGAGGCCGCAAAGGCACTTGGTGGGATGGCATCGTAAACAGAAAAACTCCGAGGCTGTACGTTGTGGTTTGCTGAGGTATGCTTGGAGGTGATTGATGATGAGGTCGAAAAAGTCGTTGACTTCCGAAAATCGCGTTATCTCCGCGTCAGCAAAAGAAGTTCGGTTCTGACGCTAAAAACCCCAATCGATCAGAGCCAAACCCTTACGCCACAAAGGTTTAGACAGCCTGTTAATGATCGAGTGGGGATGGTGCGTTGGGTATCTGCTGGCCTCCGACCGGTGACTGTGATATACACCAGCACAACAGGAGAGTGAAATGCTTGCTCAAAACAACTGCCTTGGGAGACGCCCCCGCTCTTTACCTGAAGTGGTGATGTGCGCCCGCGCGGACGCGGACGGCGGCGCGGCGCCATTCCTGCGCGAATTTCTGGATGAGTTCTACACAGAGCGAGATCGGCGGACGCAAGAGACCATGTTGGCTGTCGAGCCGCCGCTTGTCGATGATGGCAAGTTGAATGCTTGGTTTGCAGCCGTCGCCGAACATCTGGCGCTGCGCTACCGGCTCAAGATTCCCGACTGGACACAAGCGCCTGCGCGCTTTCTCCATCATGCCTGGTTTCCAATGGGCCTTGAATCTCTGAAAGCTACTTATCTGGTGGAAAGCCCGGTAGCTTTCCGCCGGAGGATGATTTTTGTCGAGGCTGATCCTCTGTACCGCCCGCGCAGGGCCGAAATGCCGGGCGAGCCGTTCAAATTGAACGAGGCAAGTAATGGGCAAGCTGCTTGAGAAAGAAGATATTTTGCGTGGGCTTCGGGCCATTGATCGTATGGCCAGAGAAGCTGCCGTAACCGTCGATTTGTCGATCTATGGCGGCGCCGCGCTGGCGTTGGCTTTCAATCTCCGGCAAGCCACTCGGGATGTTGACGCCGTGGTGCATGGATCGCCAGACTTCTTGCGCAAGGCAGTAGCCAAGATCGCCGAAGAAGAAGGCTGGCCGGAAGACTGGCTCAACGATGGCGTCAAGGGCTTTCTCTCCGCACATGAAAAGATGCGTCTGATGGTGGAGTTCAGCGACACGGTGTCTGGGGGGTTGCGAATTCACACGCCGGCGCCAGAGTATTTGTTTGCCATGAAGTGCATGGCCATGCGCGCGGAGACAGTTGGGAACGTGAGCGATAAGTCGGACATCGAGGCGCTGGCCCGCGAAATAGGCATCAAAGACGCCCGCGCGGCGCTGGAAATCGTGGAGTCGTTCTATCCTCCATCGGGAATCCCTCCGAAAGTCAGGTTCGGCGTTGAAGAAATCATGGAGAAGGTACAGGAGCGCCGAGGTGCCGGCGCCCAAGCTGCCGCACCGAAAACGGCAACAGCGCCAAAGAAATCGCCTTATTGATGGAATGGTCGCGCTAAAGAACTACAGTCGAGTGGGAGTGAGAACTAAAACCTTCACCATAAATGAAATTCATACACACGGCAGATATACATCTTGACAGCCCGCTGCACGGGCTGGGCAACTACCCGGATGCTCCCGCGGCACAGTTACGGGGGGCTTCGAGAGAAGCATTCGTTCAGCTGATCGACCGTGCCATCGACGAGGGCGTTGATTTCATGATCATCGCGGGTGATTTGTACGACGGTGATTGGCGCGACTACAACACCGGGATATTCTTTGTTCGCGAGATGGGGCGGCTCAAGTGGGAAGGTATCCCGGTCTTTTTGCTCTTGGGTAACCACGACGCCGAGAACGAGATGACCAAGCGGCTCACGCTGCCGGACAATGTCTTCAAATTCGAAGCCAGAAAGCCGCAAACGCATCGTCTGGACGACTTGAAGGTTGCCCTGCATGGCCAGAGCTTCAAGGACAAGGCCGTCACGGACAATCTGGTGCATGCCTACGGCAGCCGTGTCCCGGGCTACTACAACATCGGCGTGCTCCACACCGCGCTGGAAGGTAACGCCGCGCATGCCAACTACGCCCCTTGCGCACGGGCCGAGCTGCATGCCAAGGGCTACGATTACTGGGCGCTTGGGCATGTCCACGAATTCCAGCACTGGAACGAGCAGTCGCAAATCGTGTTCCCCGGCAATCTGCAAGGCCGCCACATCCGGGAGACCGGACGGCGCGGCGCGGTTCTGGTGACTGTCGATGATGGACAGACGTGCGTCGAGCGGCTGTACCTGGATGTCCTGCGCTGGGAACTGCTGCACGTCGATGTCACGCGGTGCGCCACGATGTCCGAGGTTGCGCGACGGGCCGGCGAGGACTTGACCGCGCTGCTGGCCATGGATGGCAATGTGCCGCGCGCGGTGCGTGTCGTCTTAACGGGACAAACGCCGGCCCATGGCGCGCTTTTCGGCAAGGCCGCCGACCTTCGTGCGGAAATGCTGGCCCAAATTGCCGTCATCGGGAACGACCGGCTGTGGCTCGAAAAGGTGCAGGACCAGACGCAGCCGGCCATCGCGACGGGCCGGTTGGGCGAGATGGGGGGCGCAATCGCCGACCTCCAGGATATCCTGGACGAGGCGGCCACCTCGCCCGAGTTCATCGCGCAGCTCAATAACGAGTTGCGGCACTTCCTGGGCAAGCTGTCGGCTGAAGTCAATGAGGATGTTCCGCTGGTAAAACTGGCGCGCCAGGGCGAGCTGGCCGCGCTGGTCAGACACGTCTCTCCCGCGCTGCTGGCCACGTTGATGAAGGACGAGTAGGCGATGCGGATCAAACAGCTTGCACTGTTGAAGTATGGCAAGTTCGACGGTCTGACCCTCAACTTTCCGCGATCGGAGTTCGACTTCCACGTGGTTGCCGGTCCTAACGAAGCGGGAAAATCGACGCTGCGCACGGCCATCTCCGAGCTGTTGTTCGGTATGCCTTTGCGCACGGATCTGGCTTTCAGGCACCCACTGCCCGAACTGCGTCTGGGCGGAACCCTCGAAGGGGAAGGTGGGGAAACGGTGTTTCACCGCGTACGCGGCAAAACACCGCTGCGCACGCCCGGCGACGCCGGCCTTCCCAATGACCACCTGTCTCATCTGCTCGGCGCCGTGGACAAGAGTCAGTTCGAGAAGATGTACTGCCTCGACCATGCGCAGCTCGTCGAAGGTGGCCACAGCATCCTCGATGGTTCCAAGGAGGTTGGGCGGGTGCTCTTCCAGTCGGCCGCTGGCATCACAAGCCTTGGAGCAGTGCGGCAGGCGCTGGACAAGCAGGCCGGCGCGCTGTGGGCGCGGCGCGGCGGCAGCGATTACGCCGCGGCGGCGGCTCGCTTGGAAGAGGCAAGCGCCGAACTCAAAACCGCCCAGGTCAGGACCAGGGTCTGGCTGGACGCCAAGGCCGAACTGGATGCCGTCAAAAACGAGATCAAGGTCGAAGAAGACACGTACCTGAAGCTGGAAGCCCTGCGCGCCAAGCTGGAACGCGTGCGCCTGCTGGGCGGTCCGCTGCTTAAGCTGCGTGCCAAGTCCAAGGTGTTGGCTGAGCTGGGGCAATTCGTCGAACTCCCGGCCACCGCGATGGCGGAACTGACTGCCAGCGGCGCCGAGTTGGCCGAGGCCCAGGTGGTGCTGGGTGAACGCGAGAACAGGCTGGCGGCGCTCAAAGCCGCGCGCCAGGCCATTGCGTACGATGAACGGCTGATCGCCCTGAAGGACGACATCGAAGCACTGGATGCGATGCGCGGCGCGTGCTCTCATCACGCCAGAGACCTGCCGCTCCGCCAGGCGGAAATGGAACGCCATATTCTTGAGGCACAGACCGCGGCCAAACAGCTCGGCTGGCCGGTCGACGAGGCAGCAATGCGTGCCCGGCAACCGACGGCGCTGTCGCTCAAAACCGTGACCAAGCTTGTGTCGAGTCGAGGCGCACGCCATGAGGCCGCAAAGAATGCCGAGGCAGCGGTTCGGGAAAAGACCGAAGACCTAAACGGCTATCGGACGGACCTGGAGGCCATCACCGGCCTGGACATCCCCGAAGCGCTACGGATTGCGCATGCGGACGCGCTCACCTTCAGGGATTGCGCGGCCAAGCTGCGCGCGCAACAGGCCGCCGTGACCAGTGCGGCGGCAGCTGTCGAGCGGGCACTGGCCGCGCTGGCTCCATGGCTCATGGATATGGACGTCCTGCGGAATATCAACGTCCCATCGGGCGCGCGTGTTCAGAGCCTGTTGCTGGAGCGGCAAGAAGCCCAGTCAGGGGTGGCAAGGGCGCGCGATACCCTGCAAGCGGCTCGCACCGAATTTGCGCGCGGCAAGATGAAGGTTGAACAGTTCGAGCGTTCTAACAAAGTTGTCACGCCGACCGAGGTGCACGCCGCACGCGCGCGCCGTGATGCCACCTGGAATGCGGTAAAGGACAGCTCGATCTCGTTGGCTGCTGGCGCGCCCATACTGGATACAGCCATTCGGCTCGCCGACGAACTGGTGGATGCGCAGGTGGGAACGGCCACGCAAGCCGCCACACTCGAAGCGCTCCGGCAGGCCCTTGAAGCCGCCGAGGCGCAACAGGCCGCCGCGGAGAACGCACTCGAGGAGGCCAACAAGCGCCTGGCAGTCTTTGACGCCGGGTGGCAGGCGATGCTCTCGTCCGCCGGCTTGGATGGCATGCCTCTGGAAGATCTCCCTGACTGGCTGGCCAAACGGGACGCCGCCTTGACGGCTCACGAGGCGCTTGCGCAACGCCGGCGCGAGCACGCTGAGGAAATTAAAGCGGTGGCGGCATCGCGCGTTGCCATCGCGCGGGCGCTCGCCGGCGTGGGAATCGCCGCGGGCGAGCAGGACGACCTTGCCGTCTTGGCCGCGCGGGCAGCCGCCTATATCGGATCCGCCGACGCGGCCCGCGCCAGGAAAGAGGAACTCGTTCAGTCGGTCAAGAAAGCCGAGCGCGCCCTGCTGGCTGCGCAAGCGGCCGCGGATTCGGCGGCCAAGGAGTATGAAGAGTGGACGCGGCAATGGGACGCGGCGCTCGCAGCCGCCGGCCTGAGCATGGCCTCGGCCACTTTTGCCCAAGCCGAAGGCGCTGTCGAACTTGCAAACATCGTGGCCGCGTCTCTCAAGCATGCCGACGAACTGCGGCGCGGCCGTATCGACACGATGCGGACTGATTTGGCCCATCTCGATGCAGAAGCCAAACGCCTTGCAGCGCTGGTGTCGCCGGCGCTGCTCGAACTGGGCGATGCGCCGGCCATTGGCCTGCAACTGGCGCGCTTGCTTCGAGAGGCGCTTGCCCAACAGCGGCGCGCCCAGGATGCGGACGAGGACATCCGAAAGGCGCAGATTGAAAAAGAGGAAGCCGAATTGAAAGTTCAGGCGCAGAGCGCGCGCGTCAAACCGTTGCTCGACCTGACCGGCGCGGCGTCCATTGCCGAGGCGATGCCTGTCGTGGCGCGCTCGGATCGTGGCCGTACGCTGCGCGCCGAGATTGCCGAGACGACGGATGATCTCTTGCACGATGGTAATGGCCTGTCGATTGAAAACATCGAGGCGGAGGTGGCCGAGTATCAGCCCGCTGAAGTCACCGGTCTGCTTGAGCAGGCCAAGGCCGACAGCCAGCTCCTGCGCGAACGCATGAACGGCCTGATTCAACGCAGAGTTGCCGCCGAAAATGCCTACTCGGCGATCGCGGGTCAGGCCAATGCGGCGATCGCCGAGGCCAAGCGGCAGGAGGCGCTGGCAACCATGAGCGAGGTCGCCGAGCAATATCTGGAAGTGGCGACGGCGGCCAAGCTTCTCAAATGGGCCGTCGATCGCTACCGTGACAGAAAGCAAGGGCCGATGCTGCGGCGAGCAGGAAGCATCTTCTCGACTTTGACCCTGGGCGCCTTCGGCAGCCTGGTGGTTGACTACGAAAAGGAAATTCCAGCGCTCTTGGCCAAGCGCAAGGATGGACTAAGCGTCGAAGTTTCGGGGCTCAGCGAAGGCACGCGCGACCAACTGTTCATGGCGCTGCGCATGGCAGCCATCGAGCTGCAGCTTGAGAACACCCAGCCATTACCCTTCGTGGCCGATGACCTGTTCATCAATTTCGATGACGAGCGTTCGCAGGCAGGGCTACAAGCGTTGCGCGAGCTGTCCAGGCGAACACAGGTGATCTTCCTGACGCACCACGACCACCTGGTTCCGCTCGTGCGCAAAGTATTCGGTGCATGCGTCAACCTGGTCGAATTGGAGCGCGGCCTTGCGCTTGCCGGCGCAGCACTACCCTAACGCCGTTACCGTGCTTGCACATACCGGGCAATGCGGATCGCGGGTCAGCGCGATTTCGGTCATGCGCATGGCGCGCGCGTCGATCATCAGCAGCCGCCCCGCCAGGCTGGGCGCGTTGCCGCACAGCCGTTTGAGGGCTTCGGCGGCCTGGATGCTGCCGACGATGCCGACCAGCGGCGCGAATACGCCCATGGTGGCGCAGGCCACCTCCGGCGCGGTTTGATCGGGCGGAAACAAGCAAGCGTAGCAAGGCGCGCCTGGTTGCGCCGGGTCAATGACGGTGGCTTGGCCGTCCCATCCCACCGCCGCGCCGCTGACCAGCGGCTTGCCGTGCCGGATACAGGCCGCGTTGACGGCCTGACGGGTGGCGTAGTTGTCGGTGCAATCGAGCACGATGTCCGCGCCGGGCAGCAGCGTATCGAGCAGCGGCGCGCCGGCGCGCTGCTCAATCGCCTGAACCTGGATTTCGGGATTGATCGCCAGCATGGCCGCGCGCGCCGATTGCGCCTTGGGCTGGCCGATGCGCGCGCTGGCGTGCATGATCTGGCGCTGCAAATTGGTCAGATCAACTGCGTCGTCATCGACGATGGTGATGCGCCCAACACCGCTGGCCGCCAAATACAGCGCGGCCGGTGAACCCAACCCGCCCGCGCCGATGATCAGCGCGTGCGCGCTCAACAGGCGCTGCTGACCCTCGATGCCGATGTGCTCCAGCAGCACATGGCGGGAGTAGCGCAGAAGCTGCCGGTCGTCGATCTCGGTCACGGCGCGGATGGGGGATTCTTTAAAACAGGGTTCGCTCAACGCACAACGCTCAACCTTTTTTGTGTTTCACTCTTCCGAATCGCCCGGTTGCACCTTGCGCTCGGTCAAGGTCTTGCTGGCCTGAACCGGCTTGCCCTGGAGTTTGGCCAGGGCCTGTTGCAGCGGAAAATCCCGCTCGCTGCCGTACTCGGGCAGGCGGCGCTGCGATTCGGGTTTCTTGGCGTCGGCTTCCAGGCGGTTGAGGGCGGCCTCGCGCTCTTTTTCCAGCGCTGTCGTGTCTTTCTTGTCCGGCTCGGCGTTCGGGCCTTGCAGGTGATGTTCCAAGTCCGACTCGCGCGTGTACAGCGCGGCGTAGGGGCTGCCCTCGGCGGTGTCATCAATCATGATGTCCGGCACGATGCCCCTGGCCTGTATGCTGCGCCCGCTGGGGGTGTAGTAGCGCGCCGTGGTCAGCTTCATCGCGGTGTCGGGACCGAGTTGGCGCACCGTTTGCACCGACCCCTTGCCGAAGGTCTGCGCGCCCATCACGGTGGCGCGCCGGTGGTCTTGCAGCGCGCCGGAGACAATCTCGCTGGCCGAGGCCGATCCCTGGTTGACCAGCACCACCAGCGGTACGCTCTTGAGCACCGTCGGCAAATCCTTGAGCGGGTCGGTGCCCCAGCCGGCCATGTAATCCTCGGGCCGGGCCTTGAACACCGCGTTGCTTTCCGGGATTTGCCCCTTGGTGGAAACCACCACCTCACCAACGGGCAGGAAAGCCGCCGACACGGCAACCGCCGCATCCAGCAAGCCGCCGGGGTCGTTGCGCAGATCCAGCACCAAGCCCTTGAGGTTCGGGTCTTGCTGATAAAGTCCTTGCAGCTTGGCGGCAAAGTCGCGCACCGTGTCCTGCTGGAACTGCGAGACGCGAATCCAGCCGTAACCGGGCATGACGATTTTGGCTTTGACCGACTGATTGTGGATTTCCGCGCGCGTGATCGTGACGGTGAAAACGCGGTTGTTTTCGTCCTTGCGCACCACGGTCAGCGTGACCTTGGTGCTCGGTTCACCGCGCATGCGCTTGATCGCCTCGCTGAGCGTCAGGCCCTTGACAGGCGTGTCGTCGATACGGGTGATCAGATCGCCCGACTTCAGGCCGGCGCGGTCGGCCGGCGAGCCTTCGATGGGTGAGACCACGCGCACCAGGCCGTCCTCTTGCGTTACTTCAATACCCAAGCCGACGAACCGCCCGGTGGTACCTTCACGAAAAGCTTTATAGGCTTTTTTGTCGAAATATTCGGAATGCGGATCCAGTCCTGAAACCATGCCGGAAATGGCGTCGGTAATCAGCTTGTGTTCGTTCACCGGCTCCACATAGTTGGACTTGATAATGCCGAACACGGCGGCCAGTTGCTGTAATTCCTCCAGCGGCAGCGGCGCGAAATTACCGCGCGCCAGGGTTTGCAGCGAAACCGTAGCCAGCGCGCCGGTCAGCGCGCCCGCAGCAACCCAGCCGGCGATTTTCGTTTTTTGGCTCATGGAACAGGAAAAAGAAGATTCAAAATAAGAAAAGAGCGGCAGTGAAACATTTAATAATACTCTTAATTTGCGCCGTCCGCCCGTGCCGGCACAATTTATTCAACCTAAAAACGACAGTTGGACGCGGTCGGGCAGTCTGTTATTCTAGGATCATCCGGCCTTACCCTGGCTGGCCACGGCCGCGGCGGCCTTGGCCGCTGCCTCGGCATCGCCCAAATAGTAATGACGCAGGGGCTTGAGGTTATCGTCCAGTTCATACACCAGCGGAATGCCGTTGGGGATATTCAAACCGACGATGTCCTGGTCGGATATGCCGTCTAAATACTTGACCAGCGCGCGTATTGAATTACCGTGCGCGGACACTACGATACGCTGGCCGGCGCGAATGGCGGGGGCCATGGTGTCGTCCCAAAACGGCAGCACGCGCGCCACCGTGTCCTTGAGACATTCGGTCAGCGGAAATTGATCCGGCGCGATCGCGGCGTAACGCCGGTCGCCGCGCTCGCTGCGCGGGTCGGTCGCCGGCAGCGCGGGCGGGGGCGTGTCGTAGCTGCGGCGCCAGATGAGCACCTGCGCATCGCCGTATTGCTTGGCCATCTCGGCCTTGTTCAGCCCTTGCAGCGCACCGTAATGGCGCTCGTTGAGGCGCCAGCTTTTGACCACCGGCAGCCACAGCCGATCCATTTCTTCCAGTGTCAGCCACAGCGTGCGGATGGCGCGCGTGAGCACGCTGGTGTAGGCCAAGTCGAAATCGTAGCCTTCGGCCTTGAGCAAACGCCCGGATTGGCGGGCTTGTTCGATGCCGGTGGCGGTCAAATCCACGTCGGTCCAGCCGGTAAAGCGGTTTTCCAGGTTCCAGGTCGATTCGCCGTGGCGGATCAGGACGAGCTTGTGCATGAGGGAGGCTGCAAAAAAAAGCGTGGCAAGGGCGGTGCGGGACACAGCCCAAACTGTATATTCTAAAATTAAACCTAGAAACGGTAGTTGGACGCGCTTGTGAGTCGAGTGATCGGCGTGCCAAGCAAAACGCAAACCGCAGCGATACCCGGTGGTCTCGCGAGGCCAAGCCTGGACACTGGCAGTCCCTGCGGACTGCCAGTGCTTAGGCAGCGGGGCAAACCCTCTGGGTTTGCGCGGCCTGCAAGGCCTGCTTGCGCCGCATGGCGCGACGAGCACGGTGCTGGCGGGCGCGTAGCGTACTCACCCAAGAGGTGGGCATGATCGAAGCCGCGAACGTCAATATCCATGCGGGTTTCGTGAAGATAACAAGCGGTCAACTGCCGTTTCTAGGTTAATTACTTTTACCCTCAAGGGAGCGAACGCAAGTGGGTTTCGTATTGCAAAACTGGATGTGGATCGGGCTGGCGCTGCTTTCCGGCGGCATGCTGTTGTGGCCGCTGGTCGCGGGCGGCGGCACGGCGGGTCTTACGCCTGCGGGCGCGGTGCAGCTGATCAACCGGGAGCGCGCGGTGGTGGTTGATGTGTGCGAGCCCGCGGAATTTGCCGCCGGGCACGTCGTAGGCGCGCGCAACGTTCCGCTGGGACAGCTGCAAGACAAGCTGCCCGGCGTGATCAAGAACAAGACCGTGCCCTTGCTGCTGACCTGCGCCAGCGGCGTACGTGCCCAGCGCGCGGTGGCCGTGGCCAAAAAACTCGGCTACGAAAAAGCGCAGGCCATCGCGGGCGGACTTAAAGGGTGGAAAGAAGCCAATCTGCCCATCGAAAAAAGCTAGGAGTGTTTCTTATGCAACCCGTCAAGATGTACACCACCGCCGTCTGCCCCTTTTGTCTGCGCGCTAAGCAATTGCTCAAGGCGCGCGGCGTGCAGGCCATTGATGAAATCCGGATCGACCTCGATGCCGCCGAGCGCGACCGCATGATCGGCCTGACGGGGCGGCGCACCGTGCCGCAGATATTCATAGGCGACACCCATGTGGGCGGCTGCGACGATTTGATCGCGCTGGACGCGCGCGGCGGCTTACAGGCGCTGCTGGCCGGACAAGCCGGGTAGCCCGTCCGCTATCGCATGACATAATGCCCAACTCCTTCTTCTTTCTTTTTATCCATTTTCATCCATCATGGCCGACCAGCAACCGCTAAACCAACAACAGAACCCGACCGCTCCCATATTCAATATTCAGCGTGTGTATTTGAAGGAGGCGTCGCTCGAACAGCCCAATTCGCCCGCGATTTTGCTCGAACAGGAGCAGCCCGCCGTGGAGATCACCCTGCACATCTCGGCCGAGCAACTGGCGCAGCAACCGGGTATACACGAGGTTACCGTGGCCGCCACCGTGCAAACCAAGATCAAGGACAAAACGCTGTTTCTGGCCGAATGCAAGCAGGCCGGAATTTTTGAAATCCGCAACCTGCCGAACGACCAAATGGCTCCGGTGATCAACGTGGTCTGTCCGCAAATCATTTATCCCTACCTGCGCGGTAACGTGAGCGATTTGATCGTGCGTGGTGGCTTTCCGCCGGTGCATCTGGCCGAGATCAACTTCCAGGCCATGTACGAGCAGCAGCAAGCGCAACAGCAAGCGCAAGGCGCCCAAGCACCCGCCATTCACAATAACGGGTAATCCGCATGACCGCGATGAAGATCGCGGTAACCGGCGCCGGCGCCTGGGGCACGGCGCTGGCGCTGGCGGCCTGCCGCCAGCCCGCCGGACACAGCGTGACGCTGTGGGCGCGCGACGCGGCCCAGGCCCAAGCGATGCGAGAGCGGCGCGAAAATACCCGCTATCTGCCCGGCATTGAACTGCCCTCCTGGCTATCGGTGCAAAGCGGCGATGCCGCATTGCGACAGAACGCCGCCGCCGCCGATTTGATCGTCATTGCCACCCCCGTGGCCGGTTTGCGCGGGATGTTGACGGCTTTGCGCGACGCGGCGCGTCCCGCTGATCCGCCGGTGCTTGCCTGGCTGTGCAAAGGCTTTGAACCGTCGGACCCCAGCGCCGGTAACGCCGCCGATCAGCCGGCGGGCTTGCTGCCGCACGAAATTCAGCGCCAGATTGCGCCCGATAGCCGCGCGGGTGCGTTGAGCGGCCCCAGCTTCGCACTGGAAGCCGCACGCGGCCAGCCTACCGCGCTGGTCGCCGCCAGCCATGACCCGCAAGTGCGCGCGACGCTGGTGCAAGCGCTGCACGGCCCGGCGTTGCGCGTGTATGCCAACGATGACCTGATAGGCGTGGAAGTCGGCGGCGCGGTCAAGAACGTGCTGGCGATCGCCGTCGGACTGGCCGATGGCCTGCACCTGGGCCTGAACGCCCGCGCGGCGCTGATCACGCGGGGCTTGGCCGAAATTGCTCGTCTAGGCGTGGCGCTGGGCGCGCGCGCCGAAACCTTCATGGGGCTGTCCGGCCTGGGCGATCTGGTGCTGACGGCAACCGGTGATTTGAGCCGCAACCGCCAGGTCGGCCTCAAGCTCGCGGCGGGCATGACGCTGGAGCAGGCCGTCGGCTCGCTCGGCCACGTGGCCGAAGGCGTTTACAGCGCCCGCACCATTGCCCGGCGCGCCGCGCAACTGGGCGTGGAAATGCCCATCACCGAATGCGTCGTCGCGCTGCTCGATGGCCGCCTGAAACCCAGCGACGCGGTTGCGGCTTTGATGAACCGCGACCCGAAAGGGGAGCCGTTATAAACGCATAACACCAACCTTTCAGACGAGGGAGCCCTATGCATTACGACATCACCATCATCGGCGCCGGACCCGCCGGTCTGGCGCTGGCCCAAGCCTTGGCCGGCCTGCGTTTGCGGGTCGCCCTGGTTGAGCGGCAAGCCGAGGCGGAACTGGCCGATCCGGCCTTTGACGGACGTGAAATCGCGCTCACCCATGCCTCCATGCGCATCATGCGCGAGCTCGATCTGTGGCGGCACATCCCGGAGTCTGAAATTTTCCCGATCCGCTCGGCCAAGGTTTTGAACGGCCAGACCGGACAACCCATGCTGATCAGCAGCGATCTGGTCGGCCACGAGCAACTGGGCGTTTTCGTATCCAACAACTGGATCCGCAAGGCGGCTTGGCTGGCTTTGCGCGATGCCGGCGGCGTTACGCTGCATACGGGCGTGCAGGCCGAAACCATCCATGTCAGCCCGCAAGAAGCCGCGCTGCAATTGAGCGACGGCTCACGCCTGACCAGCGCGCTGCTGGTGGCCGCCGACAGCCGCTTTTCCGAAACCCGCCGCGCGCTCGGCATTGACGCCGACTTGCACGATTTCGGTAAAAGCATGCTGGTCTGCCGGATGCGGCACGAAGTGGACAACGAATCCGCCGCCTGGGAATGGTTCGGCCACGGCCAGACGCTGGCGCTGCTGCCGTTGGGACCGCACCTGGCTTCCGCGGTCATTACCCTGACCGGCGAGGAAACGCGGCGGCTGGCCGCGTTGCCCGAAGATGCGTTCAATCAAGAAATCACCGGCCGCTATGACCATCGCCTGGGCGCCATGCAGCTGGAAAGTACGCGCCACATCTATCCCTTGGTAGCGGCCTACGCCCGCCGTTTCGTCGGCACGCGTTTTGCGCTGGCCGGCGACGCCGCCGTCGGCATGCACCCGGTCACCGCGCACGGCTTCAATCTGGGGCTGGCCAGCGTCGAGCGCCTGCGCGATACCGTCCGCGCCGCGCAAGAACAGGGCCGGGACATCGGTGACCCCGCGCTGCTGGCCCGCTACCAGCGCCTGCATCGGCGCGGCACCTGGCCGCTGTACATGGCCACCCGCGCCATCGTCGAGCTGTACACCCGCGACGAACCGCCCGCGCGCTGGCTGCGCGGCGCCGCCTTGCACGTCAGCAGCCGCTTGCCGCCGCTGCGCCGCGCCATCGCCTCCGTGCTGGTGCGCGACCGCCAGGCTGCCTGCACAGCCTGGAAACCGGCGTGGCTGCCGGATTGATACCGGCAGTCCGACTTCAGACGCTCACGCCGTCACGGTTTTGGCGTATTCCTCGATCTGGTCGAAGTTCATGTAGCGGTAGACGCTGGCCTTGTCCTGGTCGATCACGCCCATTTCCTTGAGGTATTCGGCCTTGGTGGGCAGTTTGCCCAGGCGCGCGGCGATGGCGGCCAACTC
>Ga0209628_10001974_pt1 | contig 13644 bp, 12 predicted proteins | sample TergutCu122P4_FD_187285 | JGI IMG/M metagenome (GOLD analysis project Ga0209628, IMG submission 187285) | Cubitermes ugandensis P4 segment gut microbial communities from Kakamega Forest, Kenya - Cu122 P4 (SPAdes) (version 2) | ecosystem: Host-associated > Arthropoda: Insects > Digestive system...
CGGCGTAGGAGATCATCGACATGGCCGGGATCGGCGAGAAGCCGTAAATGCGATCCGGCCCCCACTTGTTGATGGTGTGCACGTTGGCGGCGGCGATGATCTCGTTGACCTCGTCCCAACTGGCGCGCACGAAGCCGCCCAGGCCGCGCACGGCGGTGTATTGCTTGCGCTTTTTCTCGTCGGCCTGGATCGAGGCCCAGGCTTGCACCGGGTCCTTGCCGCTCTTGCGCTCGGCGCGGTACAGATCGAGCAGGCGGCCGCGGATCATCGGGTGCTTGATGCGGTGCGGGCTGTACAGATACCACGAGAACGACGCCCCGCGCTGGCAGCCGCGCGGCTCGTGGTCGGGCAGGTCGTCGCGCGTGCGCGGGTAGTCGGTCTGCTGCATCTCGAAGGAGACCAGCCCGTTCTTGACATAAATCTTCCAGGAGCAGCCGCCCGTGCAGTTCACGCCGTGGGTGGAACGCACCATCTTGTCGTGCCGCCAGCGGTTGCGGTAGGCGTCTTCCCATTGGCGGTCTTCGTCGGTGACGATGCCGTGCTGGCCCGAAAAAGTGTCTTTGACACGTTCAAAGAACTTCAGTCTGTCGAGGAAATGACTCATGCGATGGTCTCCTTGCAGGTTATTTTGCGGGCCGGGGCGCGCGGTTGGACGACGAGGACGAGGAGGACGCGCTGCCAGGCACGGGCAAGAACTTGCCGTAGCGCTCGACATCGTGCAGCAAACCGCCCTTGCGGGTGTAAAACACCAGCGTGATGATCACGCAGGTGACGTAAAAGCCAAGGAAAACATACAACGCGGTGCGTGGGCCAATCATGGCGTAAAGCGCCGGAATCAGGAAAAACCCATAGGCGGCGATGGCCGAGGTAAAGCCGGTGATCGCGGCTGATTCTTTCTCGACCTGGCGCTGCCGCGTATCCGGGTCCGCGCCTGGCATCAGCCGAATCAGCTCCTGGCGCATGATGTTGGGGATCATCTGGAAGGTGGAGGCATTGCCCACGCCGGTGGCCGCGAACAGGATCATGAACATGGTGAAGAAGCCCACGAACGAGTGAATATTTATGAAATAGATGATGCCCAGCACGCCCAGGATCATCACGATGAACACCCAGAACGTGACGCGCGCGCCGCCCACCTTGTCGGACAGCCAGCCGGTGGCCGAGCGCGACAGTGCCCCGATCAGCGGGCCCAGGAAGGCGTAGCCCACGGCATGGGCTTCCGGAAACAGCGTGCCCGTGAGCTTGGGAAAACCGGCCGCGTAGCCGATGAACGAGCCGAAAGTTCCCATGTACAGCCAGCACATCAGCCAGTTGTGCTTGCGCTTGAAGATCACCGACTGGTCGGCAAACGACGACTTGACCGAGCTGATGTCGTTCATGCCGAACCAGGCCGCCAGCGAGCAGATGATGATGAATGGCACCCAGATGAACGCGGCGTTGGCGAACCAGACGCTGCTGGTCTTGCCGTTGGCCGTGATCGAGACCGGATCGCCGCTGAGCGAGCCGAACAGGCCCATGGTTATGACGATGGGAACGACGAACTGCACCACGCTCACGCCCAGGTTGCCGAAACCGGCGTTGAGCGCCAGTGCGTTGCCTTTTTGCGAGCGCGGAAAGAAAAACGAAATGTTGGACATCGAGGACGCGAAATTGCCTCCGCCCAGTCCCGCCAGCAGCGCCAGCAAGGCAAACACCGAATAGGGCGTATTGGGGTTTTGCACCGCGATACCGATGCCGATGGCCGGAATCAGCAGTGACAGCGTAACCAGCGTGGTCCACAGCCGCCCGCCGAAGATCGGCACCATGAACGAGTAGAAGATGCGCAGCGTGCCGCCCGACAGCCCGGCCAGCCCGGCCAGCCAGAACAGTTGGCTGTCGGTGAAGTTGAAGCCGGCCGCTTTCAGGTTGGTGGCCGCCATAATCGACCAGACCTGCCATACCGCAAACGACAGCAGCAGCGCCGGGATGGAAATCCAGAGATTGCGGTTGGCAATGGCCCTGCCTTCGTTCTGCCAGAAAGAATGGTTTTCCGGCGTCCAGACAGTTAGCACGCGGCCGCGCGATTTGGTTGATGAGGCCATGATGGAAATGTCCTTTTGGTTTGTGAATACGTGATTGGCAACTCAGGCGCGCGGACGCGCGGCGGCCGGGATGGCGGGGCGCGGCGCGCGCTCCGGCCGCTCGGCTGGCTGGCGCGCTGGCGCCGTGGACTCGAACACGTCCTTGCGGCGCACTTCGGTCCAGTACATCCAGATCAGCGACACCCACACCACGCCAAACAGCAGCATGAAGGCGGTCGAGCGCACGCCAGTGAGGTCTTGCAGGTAGCCGAACATGATCGGCAGCAAAAAGCCGCCCATGCCGCCAGCCAGCCCGACCGCGCCGCTGACGGCGCCGATGTTGGCCGTGTACTCGTCGCCGATGTACTTGAACACGCTGGCCTTGCCGATCGCCATCGCCAGCCCCAGCGCGAACAGCAGCACGGTAAAGATGGTGACGTTCAGCCCCATGTGGAAGGTTCTGGTGCCCCCGGCCGTGGTGGTGATATCTACTTGCGGAATGCTGAGCAGCAGCAGGCACAGCCACATCACCCACATCACCCACCAGGTAACGCTGTGCGCGCCAAACTTGTCCGACAGGTACCCGCCGATGGCGCGCAGCACGCCGCCGGGCAGCGCAAAGCAGGCCGTCAGGAAGCCGGCCGTTTGCATGGTCATGCCGTATTCGCCCTGGTAGTACTGCAACAGCCACAGGCTCAGGCCCACGTAGCCGCCGAACACGATGCTGTAGTACTGGCAATACTTGAGCACCTTGGGATCGGCCATCATGCGCAGTTGATCCGACAGGCGCGTGGTGTTGGGCACCAGGTGCCTGGGATTGCTGGCGCTGAACAGCCAGAACAAAATCACCGTGCCCAGCATCACCGCCGCGTACACCTGCGGCACCGCCTTCCAGCCAAAGGCGGCGATCAGCGCCGGGGCGACAAACTTGTTGACCGCCGCACCCGAATTGCCCGCGCCGAACACCCCCATCGCGGTGCCCTGCAAGCGCGCCGGAAACCAGCGCGCCACGTAAGGCGTGCCGACCGAAAACGAGCCGCCGGCAATCCCCATGAACAGTCCCAGCACCAGAAAATGCCAGTACTGCGTGGCATACCCGATCATGAAGATGCCGGGCATGGACACCGCCATCAAAATGGCAAACACGATGCGCCCGCCATAGCGGTCGGTCCAGATGCCCAGCGGCACCCGGATCAGCGAGCCGGAGAGCACCGGCATCGAGGTAAGCAAGCCAAATTCGGCCTGGCTGAGGTTGAGTTCCTTGCGCAGCGGAATGCCGATCGCCGCGAACATCATCCACACCATGAAGCAAACCGTAAAGCCCCAGGTGCTGGCAAACAGCACGCTCCACGCCTGGCTCTTGACCCGGTGGGAAGAAGAGGAAGACGGCCGCGCGGAACGATTGGATTGATCGCCGGAGCGAGTCCGCTCTGAAGAAACCGGCGCTGCGGGAACCGGGGTGGGAGACATATGCATCGTCCGTTGTAGGTGACGGGCAGATTGTGAATATCCGCCCCCCGCTTGCCTATCCATCAGAAGAACCACCGCCGCGATCCGGAAGAATCATTTTTGATGACTACAAATGATCATGACCGGCCGGCCGGTCATGATTCGAAGTGATCATGCGCCGCCTGTAATCTGAGCATTAGTTCCGTCCCGCGCCGGGAAAAGGAATCCGTGAATGGGGGCGGCATCTAAAATGCGGCGGCTTCCCAATCACTTCCCACCCAAAGAAAGCTTTTCCATGAGCCTGCAATGCGGCATCGTGGGCCTGCCCAACGTTGGCAAGTCCACGCTTTTCAACGCCCTGACCAAGGCCGGCATCGCCGCCGAGAACTATCCTTTTTGCACCATTGAACCCAATACCGGCGTGGTCGAGGTGCCAGATGCGCGGCTGGCGCAACTGGCGGCCATCGTCAAACCGGAGCGCGTGGTGCCGGCCATCGTCGAGTTTGTTGACATTGCCGGGCTGGTGGCCGGGGCCAGCAAGGGCGAGGGGCTGGGCAACCAGTTTTTGGCGCATATCCGCGAAACCGACGCCATCGTCAACGTGGTGCGCTGTTTTGAGGACGCCAACGTGGTGCACGTGGCCGGCCGGGTCGATCCGGTGGCCGACATCGAGGTGATCCAGACCGAGCTGTGCCTGGCCGACCTGGCCACGGTGGACAAAGCCTTGCAGCGCTACACCAAGGCCGGCAAGAGCGGCAACGACAAGGAAGCCGCGGCGATGCTCAAGCTGCTCGGCCCGGTGCAGGCCGCGCTTGACCAGGGCAAACCGGTGCGCACGATCAAGCTATCGAAAGAAGAGCAAGCGCTGCTCAAGCCGCTGTGCCTGATTACCGCCAAGCCCGCCATGTTTGTCGGCAACGTCAGCGAGCACGGCTTTGACGGCAACCCGCTGCTCGAGCGCCTGCAAGACTACGCCGCGCGCCAAAACGCCCCCGTGGTCGCCATCTGCGCCAAGCTGGAAGCGGACATGGCCGACATGGGCGACGAGGACAAGGCCCTGTTTTTGCAGGAGATGGGCCAGACCGAGCCGGGCCTGAACCGCCTGATCCGCGCCGCCTTCAAGCTGCTGGGGCTGCAAACGTATTTCACCGCTGGCGTCAAGGAAGTGCGCGCCTGGACCATCCACACAGGCGACACTGCGCCGCGCGCGGCGGGCGTGATCCACGGCGACTTCGAGCGCGGCTTCATCCGCGCGCAAACCATCGCCTTTGACGACTACATCGCCTGCAACGGCGAGCACGGCGCCAAGGAGGCGGGCAAGATGCGCAGCGAGGGCAAGGATTACGTGGTCAAGGATGGGGATGTGATGAATTTTTTGTTTAATGTGTGATGAACGCAACTTGCGTACAATTTCACCATGAAAGCCGTCTTCGTCGAAATGCCTGCTTTCGCCCGCCATCGGGCTGACTATTTTGACGATGACGGGTATCGCGAGCTGCAAGAGGCCATGATGAATAACCCCGAAGCTGGTGCCGTCATCGAAGGAACAGGTGGCCTGCGCAAGTTGCGGCATGGTGACCAGCGCCGAGGCAAGGGCAAACGTGGCGGCTTGCAATTCTGGCTGTTCACCCTGTACGACAAAGATGAAATGGACGATCTGGACGCCAAAGCGAAGCGCGCATTCAGAGATGGCTTGAAAGCTCAGTTGGAGAAACGTCGATGAAACACAAACGCAGTTTGGCCGCGGAGTTGATGGAGGGTTTGGACGCCCTCGAAGCGGATCGTCTTGGCAAGATCACCCTGCGCAGGCAGGTGGTAGAGCTAAAACCTGCCCCCGCTGTGACCGCCAATGAACTGCTGGCCCTGCGCGAGCGCCTGAACCTGTCGCGCCCGGTGCTGGCGCACTGCCTGCGCACCAATCCACGCACGCTGGAAAACTGGGAACAGGGCCGCGCCAAACCCAATGCCCAGGCCGCGTTGCTGATCCGCCTGGTCGAGAAATTTCCGGACACGGTAGAGCGGCTGGCCGCGGTGTGACTTCCTTGACCGCCCCGCTCTCCCCCACCCTGCTGACCAGCCTGATTTTTGGCCTGCTGGTGCTGGTCAATTTGCTGTTGCGGCTGTGGCTTGCTTCGCGCCAAATGCGCGCGGTGGCGGCGCACCGCGCCCGGGTGCCGGCGCAGTTTGCCGGCAGCGTTGCGCTGGACGCGCATCAGCGCGCGGCCGATTACACGCTGGCCAAGCTGCGCTTTGGCCTGCTGGAGCTGGCTCTTGGCGCGGCGGTGCTGCTGGGCTGGACGCTGCTGGGCGGGCTGGACTGGCTCAATGGCGCGCTGCTCGCTCTGCTGGGCGCGCGCCAGCCGCTGTGGCAGCCGCTGGCGCTGCTGGCGGCGTTTGCGTTTATCAACGGGTTGATTGATTTGCCCGCGTCGCTGTACCAGACGTTTGTGATCGAGCAGCGCTTTGGCTTTAACAAGATGACGCTTGGCCTGTGGCTGGCCGATCTGCTCAAGGGGGCGCTGCTGGGCATTGTGATTGGCGTGCCGCTGGCGGCGCTGGTGCTGTGGCTGATGCAGGTCACGGGCGGCTGGTGGTGGCTGTGGACCTGGGGCGCGTGGATGGCGTTCAGCCTGCTGATGATGGTGATTTACCCGATGTTCATCGCGCCGCTGTTCAACAAGTTTCAGCCGCTGCAAGATGAGGCTTTGAGCGCGCGCGTGACGCGGCTGATGGCGCGTTGCGGCTTTGCCGCCAAGGGTTTGTTTGTGATGGACGGCAGCCGCCGCAGCGCGCACGCCAATGCCTACTTCACCGGCTTTGGCGCGGCCCGGCGCGTGGTGTTTTTCGACACGCTGCTGACGCAGCTGACGCCGCCCGAGGTAGAGGCGGTGCTGGCGCACGAGCTGGGCCACTTCAAGCGCCGCCACATCACCAAGCGCATTGCGGGGCTGTTTGTGTTTAGCCTGGCCGCGCTGGCGCTGCTGGGCGCGCTGATGCGGCAAGACTGGTTTTACGCCGGGCTGGGTGTGACGCCCAATTTGCCGCCAGCGCTGGGCGGCGGCGTGCCCAATCACGCGCTGGCGCTGCTGCTGTTTTTGCTGGCGGCGCCGGTGGTTACGTTTTTTCTGGCGCCCTTGACGGCGCTGCTGTCGCGCCGGCACGAGTTCGAGGCCGACGCCTACGCCGCCGCGCAAACCAGCGCGCGCGACTTGAGCAGCGCGCTGGTCAAGCTGGTGCAAGACAACGCCAGCACGCTCACGCCCGATGCGCTGTACGTGCGCTTTTATTACTCGCACCCGCCAGCAGGCGAGCGCATTGCGCGCCTTGACGCATTGCCGCCGCCCAAACTGCCAGATTTATCTTGAACATGCGCCGCCCCGCCCCCGCGCCAGCCGCCAGCTTGCAAGATGGTCTGGTAATCAGCGCCCACGGGCGCCACTGTGTGGTGGAAACCGCCGCGGGCCAGCGCGTGATCTGCCACCCGCGCGGCAAAAAGCTGGCGGCGGTCGTGGGCGACCGCGTGCGCTGGCTGCCCTCGCAAGACGAAGGCGTGATCGAACAAGTGCTGGAGCGCCGCAACCTGCTGTACCGGCAAGACGAAGTGCGCACCAAGTCGTTTGCCGCCAATTTGGATCAGGTGCTGATACTGGTTGCGGCGCAGCCGGAGTTTTCCGAGCACCAACTGGCGCGCGCGCTGATCGCCTGCGAGGCCGCACGCATCGCGCCGCTGATCGTGCTGAACAAGGCCGACCTGAGCGCGCCCTTTGCGCGCGCCTGGGCGCGGCTGGCTGCGTACCGCGGCATGGGCTACGCCGTGCTGGCGCTGGCCGCCAAACCGCGCACGCAGGCTGGCGCGGCGCAAGACGCAGGCAGCCCGCCGGTTGAAACGCCGCACACGCTGGCGCGGCGCCTGCATGGCCGCGCCACGCTGATACTGGGGCCGTCAGGCGCGGGCAAAAGCACGCTCATCAACCGCCTGGCGCCCGGCGCTGGCGCGCAAACGGGCGAGCTGTCGCACGCCCTCAACTCCGGCCGCCACACCACCACCAGCACCACCTGGTACTGGCTGGACGCCGCGCGCACCAGCGCGCTGATCGACTCGCCGGGCTTTCAGGAGTTTGGCCTGCACCACATCGACCCCATGCAACTGGCCGCCTGGATGCCAGACATAAAACCCCACGTGGCGCAGTGCCGGTTCTACAACTGCACCCATTTGCACGAGCCTGGCTGCGGCGTAATCGCGGCGGTAAAAAACAGCCCCAGCGCCGACTGCATAAGCGCCAGCAGATACAAAATCTATAGCGATCTGGCGCGCGAACTGGGTGCGGGCGCATGACTGCATTTATGATAGCTGTCAGCGCTTGCTATACAAGATTTTCAGCATAAAACGCTGTCAAATCCTTACACAGCAAGCGCGGCCAGCTATCAAATACATACTTCATTGCAGCGCCGGATAGTCCGTGCATCCCTTGCGTGCATGAATATCCTTGGCGCCCAAACCGCCGTACAAGCCCTTGTAGAGCATTTTCGATTCGGCCATGAACATTTTTGCGCTGCGCTGCTTGCAACGCAAAGCCATCGAATGCCCCACTACACTCCAAGCGCGGACAATCAGGCTTTGTCCTTTTGCGCGCTGCTTTTTATCGTTGCACCGCTGGCCTGCTTTCTGGCAAAAACAACTCGACAAGCATGAGTGGCATCACTGATTTCATCGCCCGCTGGAAAGCTTCCGGCGGCTCCGAGCAGGCCAATTCCCAACTGTTCCTCGCCGAGCTGTGCGACGCTCTGGAGCTGCCCCGACCAGACCCCGCCCGCGCCGTCAACGAAGAAAACACCTATTCCTTCGAGCGCAAGGTCCATGCCCAGCGCAGCGATGGAACCAGCACGCCAAAGCGGCTTGATCTGTACCGCAAGGGCTGCTTTGTGCTGGAATCCAAACAAGGCCAGGACAACCCCACCGGCACCCTGCCCGGCTTTACCGCGTCCGCCGCCGTCCAGCGCGGAACTCGCCAGTGGGAAGCCGCCATGCAGCGCGCCCGGCGGCAAGCGGAAAACTACATTCACAGTCTGCCCGCGCACGAAGGCCGCCCGCCCTTTCTCATCGTGGCCGATGTGGGCTACTGCTTTGACCTGTACACCGAATTCACCTGCACCGGCGGCCTCTATCTGCACTACCCGGACGCCAGAAGCCACCGCGTCAAGCTGGGCGATCTGGAAAAGCCCGAAGTCCGCGCCCTGTTCCAGGCCATCTGGCACGACCCGCTTTCCCTCGACCCGTCGCGCCGCGCCGCCCGCGTCACGGAAGAAGTTGCCACTCATCTGGCCGCCCTTGCCAAATTGCTGGAAGCCGACGGTCACATCCCGGAGAGGGTTTCGCAATTTCTCATGCGCTGCATCTTTTCGATGTTTGCCGAGGATGTGGGCCTGATGCCGGCAGGCGGTTTCTCGGACATCGTTCAAAGAGCCATCCGGCAGCCGGAGATGTACGAACATCTTTTCCGGGATGTGTGGACCGCCATGAACAACGGCGGCATTTCGGTAGCCGTCAACCGCAAGCTGCTGCGTTTCAACGGCAACCTGTTCGCCAACCCGGAGGTCTTGCCACTCAAGCGCGAGCATTTGGGCACACTCCTGGAAGCCGCCAATACCGACTGGAAAGAAGTCGAACCGGCGATTTTCGGCACCCTGCTGGAGCGCGCCCTCGATCCGAAGGAGCGGCACAAACTCGGCGCGCATTACACCCCCCGCGCCTATGTCGAGCGCCTGGTCATCCCCACCGTCATGCAGCCTTTGCGCAAGGAATGGGAAGCCGTGCAAGCCGCCGCCAGCGTCCTGTTCGAGCAGGGCAAGGAAAAACAAGCCCGCGACACCATCGACCACTTTCACATGCGGCTGCGCGAAATCCGCGTGCTTGACCCAGCCTGCGGCTCCGGCAACTTTCTCTACGTCACGCTGGAGCACATGAAGCGCCTCGAAGGCGAAGTGCTGCAAACACTGGCAAGCTATGGCGAGCGCCACGAAAACATCGCACAAATCGACCCGCACCAGTTCCTCGGTCTGGAAATCAACCCGCGCGCCGCGCACATCGCCGAGATGGTGCTGTGGATCGGTTTTTTGCAATGGCACTTCAGAACCCACGGCAACGTCAACCCGCCCGAGCCGGTCATCCGCAAATTCGACAACATCCAGCACAAAGACGCGCTGATTGATTACAAGGATTGGAAATACGCCGCTGATGCCAGTGGCAAACCCATCACCCGCTGGGACGGCCAAACGTACAAAACCGATCCCGCCACCGGGCGAAAAGTGCCGGATGAGGCCGCCGTCACCGTCGATGAAGTCTATGAAGGCGCGACCAAGGCCGAATGGCCGAAGGCCGATTTCATCGTGGGCAATCCGCCGTTCATTGGCGGCAAGGACAAACGGCAAAACCTCGGGCATGGCATGTTCGACACGCTGACCGCCGCTTATAAAGAGTTGCCGGAGTCCTGCGACCTCGTCATGTACTGGTGGCACAAGGCGGCGGAATTGGCGCGCGCGGGCAAGATCAAGCGCTTTGGCTTCATCACCACCAACAGCATCACCCAGGTCTTCAACCGCCGCGTCGTTGCCCTGCACCTGGAAGATAAAAAACCGCTGCATCTGGCCTTTGCCATACCGGATCACCCTTGGGTCGATGCTTCCGATGGCGCGGCGGTGCGCATCGCCATGACCGTGGGAGAAAAAGGCGCGGGCGATGGCGTGCTTGCCACGGTAGTGGAAGAAAGCGAAACCGGCGGGCGGGAACGCGCCGTGAGTCTGGCGGAGCAAACCAGCGCCATTCACGCCGATTTGCGGCAAGGCGCGGACATCACGACAGCCCAACCGTTAGCCGCAAACAGCGAGCTATGCTGCCCCGGCATGAAATTGCATGGCTCCGGCTTCATCGTCACCCCGGCGCAAGCCGCTTCGTTGGGCCTGGGACGCATCGCTGGACTGGAGCGGCACATTCGCCACTACAGAAATGGACGCGACATCGCCAACGGGTTGCGCGGCGTCATGGTCATTGACCTGTTTGGGCTGACGGCGCAACAGGTGCGCGACAGATACCCAGAGGTTTATCAATGGGTTTACACGCGAGTGAAGCCGGAACGCGATGCCAACAACCGTGCGAGCTATCGGGATGCCTGGTGGATTTTTGGTGAACCGCGCAAGGACTTTCGCCCTGCTCTGGCCGGTCTGCCGCGCTATATCTCCACCATCGAGACCGCCAAGCATCGGTTTTTCGTGTTCCTGCCGGCTGAAATTTTGCCGGACAACAGGCTGGTCAACATCGCCAGTGCCGACGCTTATCACCTTGGCGTTCTGTCCAGCCGCATTCATGTATGTTGGACGCTGCAAACTGGCGGGACGCTGGAAGATCGACCGATTTACACCAAATCAGTTTGCTTCGACGCTTTCCCCTTCCCCGCCGCCACACCCAAACAGCAAGCCGGCATCCGCGCGCTTGGCGAGCAACTGGACGCCCATCGCAAGGCCCGGCAGGCGTTACACCCCGGCCTGACCATGACCGGCATGTACAACGTGCTGGATGCGCTGCGCACGGGCCGCGTGCTCACGGACAAGGAAAAAACCATCCATGAAGACGGCCTTGTCAGCGTGCTGCGCGAGCTGCACGACGAACTGGATGCCGCCGTGTGCAACGCCTATGGCTGGCCCGCCGATTTGCCGGATGAAGAAATCCTGGCCCGCCTCATCGCGCTCAACGCCGAGCGCGCAGAAGAAGAAAAGCAAGGCAACATCCGCTGGTTGCGCCCCGAATACCAGGCCAAAACCAGAGAGGAGCGCCAAACCGTGCAAGCGGCGCTCGATCTGCCACAGACGCCGGAGCCAGCCCGCAAGGGCAAGAAAACAAAATCCGCCTGGCCTGCCAACCTGCTGGAACAAACCCAGGCCGTGCACAACGTCATCGCCGCCTTGCGCGGCAGCCGTACCGCAATCACGCCCGAAGCCGTGGCGCAGCGCTTCACCCGCGCACCCCGCGCACGGGTGCAGGAAATTTTGCAGGCGCTGCAGACGCTGGGGCTGGTGTGAGTTTCAAGATGATGAAGCGATAAGCCCGGTTGCCAACGCCGCACCCGTCACAACCTGCGCGCGATATGAAAACAGGAGCTGGCCGCGCTTGTCAATCAAGGTTTTCATGCTTTAAATACGTTTAAATCCTTGCATGGCAAGCGCTGGCAGCTATCAATTTCGCTGGAAAGGCATTCACTCAAACACCAGTGACGCCTGCATGGTCAGCCAGCCTTGGTGGTCGCTGGCCCACAGGTGCGCGGTTCGGCCATCGCTTGAGGGTTTGCCGTTGATGCAAAACGGATGCTGGTCGAACGTGGGCCGCACGGCGCGGAATTCAAAGCTTTGGATGCCGCGCCCGGGCGCGTGGCGGCGCGCCAGGTCAGCCAGCAGCGTGGCCAGCAGCGCGCCTTGCACCACCAGGCCGGGGTAGCCTTCGGCCTGCGTGGCGTATGCGCGGTCGTAGTGGATGCGGTGGCCGTTGAAGGTGAGCGCGCTGTAGCGAAACAGCAGCACGCTGCCGGGCACCACCTCGCGCCGCCAGGGCGCGCCGGTTTCGGCCGCGGTGGGTTCGGCGGGGCGCTCGCCGGGCTGGGGCGCGGCGCGGTAGACCAGGTCTTGCTCCTCGCTCAGGCACAGGCCGCGCGCGTTGTGCACTTCGTGGCGCAGCAGCACAAACACCATCGCGCCCGAGCGGCCTTGTTTGTGCGTGACCGATTCGATGCGCGAGCGCCGTTCGGCCGTGTCGCCCACGCGCAGCGGGTTGCCCGGCTGCCAGCGCAGCCGCCCGCCGGCCCACATGCGGCGCGGCAGCGGCACCGGGGGCAAAAAACCGCCGCGCAGCGGATGGCCGTCCTCGCCAATCTGGCTTTGCCGCGCCTGCGGCAAAAAGTACAGCCAGTGGCCCAGCGGCGGTACCGCATCGCCGCGCGCGGGCGGCGATGCGTCGCTATCCAGCGTGGCGGCCAGACCGCGCAGCGGCGCTGGGGCGATTTCGTCTTGCACCTGCTCGCCGCGGCCGGCCCAGCCGCGCAGTTGTTCGATGTCCACGGTTGCTTCGCTCATCGTTGATCCTGCGTCATTTGCCGTTTGGCCACGCCAGCTTGCGCGCCCGCGCGCGCACGGACGGCCACGGGGACTGCAAGGCGAAGGCGAGCATGGCCGCAAAAGTCTTTTGCGCGCCTGGCGATTGGAACCGCAGCTCAAACGCGGTTTGCAGCGCGGCGGTTTTGACGATGCGGCTTTCATCTTCATGCAACAGGCGGTCCAGGCGCTTGAGGGTGCCAGCCACCTCGGCGGCATCGAGCGGCACGCGCCGCAACATGGCGATCAAATGCCAGCGCACTTCGGGCGTGCCGTCGTCGAAGGTGTTGGCAAGCAAGGCTTGCTTGTGGCAAGCCAGAGGGGCGGCGTCAAAGCGGGTGATTTTTTCCAGCGCATCGACGGCGCGCATGCGCACGACCGGATCGCCGTGCGCCAGGCAAGCCCACAATTCATCAAACCGCCGCGGCGCGCGCCGCACGCTTTCCACGGCTTCGTCGGCGCGCCCGATGGAGCGGCGGTCGCCGCCCTGGAGCAGGGATGAAAAAGACTCCATGCGCATGCCGCTTTCAGGTTGGAACCGGAATCAGTTCGGCCACATCGTGATGCAGCGCGGCGAGTCCGCGATCGAGCGTGGCGAGCTGGCCATTGTGCTTGCGCGCAAGCGCGGCGAGGTAAGCGTCGGTGACTTGGCCGTGTCCGAGCACGCCTTGCCACGCGACGTCCGCGCAGGCAAGATCGTCGGGCCAGAAGCGGTGGCGCGAATCGGCCGCGAGCTTGCGCAGTTCACGCTGCGCCGCGGCGGTGCCGCGGTTGCCTTCGATGCGCACGATCCAGCGCATCAGCGCCCCCTCGACGATCGGGCATGTAGCGAACTCGCCGCGCAAGGCGATGAACCAGTCGCGCACAGCGCCGTGATGCACATGATCGGCGTCGAACAAGGCGATCAGCACATTGGCGTCCAGCAGGCGCGTACTCATGACGCCTCGCGCACGGGAGAGCCGGCATCGTCCTCGAACGCCTTGACATCGGCGAGCGTGAC
>Ga0209628_10001975_pt1 | contig 13641 bp, 7 predicted proteins | sample TergutCu122P4_FD_187285 | JGI IMG/M metagenome (GOLD analysis project Ga0209628, IMG submission 187285) | Cubitermes ugandensis P4 segment gut microbial communities from Kakamega Forest, Kenya - Cu122 P4 (SPAdes) (version 2) | ecosystem: Host-associated > Arthropoda: Insects > Digestive system >...
CCAGTAGTCATCTTAGCACACTGTGCTGACTTTTCTGCGTTTGGCTGGCTATGCTGATGTCACCCAACATATGAACAAAGAGGCCAGTTCTTGCATGTTTTGTAGGCGTGGTGGCAAGTGCCTGTGACGGTGGTGTGCACTAAAATTAATTTGAGCTGGAAAGGGTTAAGAAGGTTAATTTAAGTTAGAAGATCCTTCATACATGTGAGAATAACTGCTATACCTTGTGAAAACTTTCTTTTTGTCAAAAGTGTATACAAGTTTATCTGTCCAAATTCAGTGTTTCCCGTGCAAAAATTTGATGGACATGTTTTTCTTATGGCACAGTCACTATGTATATCACTTTCCACCTCTTTATTTTTCCCAATATGAAACATACATGCATTGTAGTGTGCAATTTGCCATTTATGTCAGCACAACTTCAAAATGTATTAATGCAGTGTAGATACAGTTTGTGCCCTCAATATACTGTCCATGTATGGAAATATTTAAATTGCAGTTACATAGCCAGGAGTGTCATCACCACCATTGTGTTAGAATGTTCTTGTAATTTGTTGCATGCTTCACTTTTATTTTAAGTATGACAATGCATTGTTGCCATAGGTTTTGGTTTTATGACTTGTGCCAAACTTTTTGTATGGACATTTCATAGGAATCAAGGGCTTCACGACACATTTAAGTCCAAAATATTTTCTCTTCAGCAGCAATATTACTGTGGCAGTTCATCTGGGCAATGTCCAACTCTCAGCTTTCTTTGTGAGGCAAGGCTTGAGGAATGGAAATTTCAGCTGATATATTACAGTGAAATAAAGTTGTCTGTGTATTTAATTACGGACTACACCAAGAAGGCATATGGAGAAGTGTATCTGCAGCTCTGTCCCTCCTTAACCTATGCAGTGCATGCCCCAGATACTGTACCCCCTGGTACACTGCATAGGAGGCTGGATGGGCCCAACAGCCCACTGGTATAGGCTCATAAAATGAAGATACAACAGCACTCAAAGTGAGAACACAGAATGCATTTCCATAGTTTTATGTTGTGTGTCAGCATTAGGATACTTGTCATTTCTGATCTAAGTATGGCACATTTTATCAGACATGGAGCGCACTGATTTAGAAAAAAATCAGGTTTTATATAAAAAGCACAATTATTAGGTGAACGTACTTAGCTGATGAATTGCCAGCACTAAAATAACATGCACATAGTTTTCAAAATGTTCTGTTAGGGAGAATTCTTTTTCACAGAATGGGCTGTTGATAGTGCTCTACCTTACAGCACCTGTCAGCTGTAAATGTTTCATGTTCCTAATTCAAACATTTCAGAGACAATTTTAATATATAAGTTACAACATTGTCTGGCACACATTTAAGTGATGCTGTTTGTAAACCCAAAGTCTGTCATACTGCTCACTTTTCACCACTGTAATTGTAACTTATTAGCATATCAATTAATGTCCATTACCAATTCCAAAATTAAATAATTAATATAATTATTCAGGTGAAAAGTGGAAGCTTTTGTTCTGTTAAGGGATCAACCCACATTTTGTTATGTCTACACAGGATATAAAGATGGGGCTAGCAAGCAAGCGGAAAGGACGTTGGAGGTACAGGTGCTGGCAGAAGTTGTTCCTAGCTCTCATAGGCTTCCCTCTGGCTGCTGGACTCTTATTGGTGTTCGTAGCAATATTCCGAGCAGTGTTCGTTCACCAGCAAAACCAGTCTGTTCTCCATGTCTTAAATAATCAAGTTGTGGATAAAATTGATGAAAGCCAGATAACACAGAGGGCTGAACGATTGGCAGGAGCACTGAAAATTCCGTCTGTTTCTTACGCAAGTGACAACCAAGACAAGGAGGCCCTCCTGCAACTGCATCAGTATCTGGAAAAGAGTAAGCAGGAATCCTGCACAGGGTGTAACTATCATTGCTCCCCCCTCCCCTTTAGAATTAACTGTTCTATATGAACATTTGCCAGATGTAGGGTTGCTGTTCAATTGGTAAAGTTCCCTATGTCATACATATTAAACAGGAAGTCATTACAACGTTTCATGTAGTTATTATTCCAATGAAGTATCATTACTCTTCAGCATAATCACTGAATACATTGATGCATCTGTCCTACCTTGATAAGAGTTTATAAATTCTCTCATGGAAAAAAATTGGGCTTTTGACAGGCAATGACACATGGATGCATGATTCCACTGCTCAAAGAAAACAAGCTGGAATGCACTTTGGGCTGCTGAAGCAACACTTTGGAGGCTGCTGATTCCACAGTAATGTGGAAGTGGAAGTAACTGTTCATGAATGGTTGTGAATGCAAGAGTCTGATTTCTACTGTCGTGGAATATTTAAACTTTTGCAAAGATGGGACAGTTGCATTGGCATGCTTGTGTTAAAAATAATGATATTTCGGTGAAGTAAATGAGCAACATTCAATATTTTAATGACTTCTCATTTATTTTCACGACTCGGAGAACTGTGCCTATTGAACGCCCTCATAAGGAATGAACTTTACAAACTGTGGTAGTTTCTTATGTAATGGATGAGTCCATAGCAATGTGGAAGTACGTATTTCTTTGAGACTTTGAAGAAGAATCAATATCGTTACATTGTGAAATTTAAGGAACTACTCTTCAGAAATGAATAGTGTTTTTACTGTGTATTATTCTTGTGGGGAGCCCAGTTTAATTGGATACACTTTGGCAAAAATATTGAAGATGAGTTATTTCAAGAAGACCAACATACAAAATGAAAAATACTCTTATAAGTTAACAAGTGAATGGCCTTCATTGCAGATTTCCCTCTGATACATAGCACAACTTTCATAAAGAAGGAGGTGATCAACACATACAGTCTCTTGTACACAGTGGAGGGCACAACCAAAAGAAAGCTTCCATATTTACTTGCTTCACATTTAGATGTTGTCCCAGTTGACCCTAGTGCTTGGGAAGTTCCTCCTTTTGGTGGAAAAATTGTCAACAGAACATACATCTATGGAAGAGGTGCTATTGACGACAAATCTGGAGTACTGGTAAGTCAGATCAGTAAAGTTAGAAGTGCATGGTTTGACAAATCCCAGAGGACAGTTGTTGATATTCCTCAGTTCTATTATGCATGGGCCCGTTGTTATGCAGCAGACTGCACTGCACTGTGTCCAGCAACCACACATTTCTGAACCATTTCATTACACATGTGTCACACTCATTCAATAAAGAACAGTAAAAGTCAAAATGCCTGAATATTTATTTGTGAGCAAGACACAACATGAGACATTCCACTTTGCATGCCAATGACACTAGTTGAAAACATTCTTCTGCTATTTCGGAATGTTTTAAGGAGGTTTTTGCTTCATAACTCTTTTTATAATAGTGAAGAATATTTTAATTATCGGAAATAGTTGAGTGACAACTGTTTAGAAGGCTTAAGCATGTTACTTTCACCAAGAGATTCGTATGTATTGATTTTTTTTTTAGATGTCTTGTAAACTGTATTTTTTATTTTTATGCTAAGATTTATCCTAAATTATGTTAGATAGTATGTATGAGACAATGTCCATATCCTCAGGATTGTACCCTAATCTGGATTTATGGAATGCAAATAAATTACAATTACAAATTACAATTACACATGAAACTACATCTTGGAAATGTAGCACTTTATGAGCGGCATAGTTACCTCCTTCTACAGTTAACTTGTGATTGCGTTCTCTAAATGTCACAAGATTGATTCTGCACCAACTGTCCAGTGCAACTTGTTCATGCTGACTTATACAATGTTCACACTTACACATGACATGTTGCAGTTCGTTCTAAGAATGATCTCTATGGCTTACACTGAAAACACACACACACACACCACAGATTACAGTTATACTTGTGTGTTATAAGTTTATCAATTTATTTTTAAACTTCCTTAGGTCAAGCTATAAAAATGTTGTAATTCTGTGAATTTAACTGTCAGTATTTTACTGTGCTCAAAGACAGCACAGAATTTGTATGAGTTTCTCCAGGTATTTTCTTAAAATTGTGCGGGCACCAAGCTGAATCAAGAGACACATGTTTATGTTACTTGCCATAGAATCACAGATCGGTCCCTCTGATTGTACAGCGAGTCCAAGCAACAAGAGTCTGAATGTCTGCACACTGCTCCTAACCTTTTAACAAATCAAATGTACAGCACATTCTTACATTAAGAGTTACAATGCTTACAGTGAGTTGGGGAGTTTCTTATGACACGGTCACAGCACTTGTCAACATCAGTAAGTCTTGTGCAGGTGTGAACAGTTAACAATGCTTTTCGATATTCTTATTGCATGAACAAATAATTCTTCGTCTTTGAGCTCTAAAAAATTAGGTTCAGTGAAACTGCATATACAAATAGCCTTGCATGTGAATATGAAGGCAGGTGTCACATTTATGTACTGGGTGTGCCTGCTTGACACATACATACTTACATAAATAACAAACAGTCATAATTCCATGGATCCAAAATTTAGTAAAAGTGAAAACAGGATGTGGAATAAGTCATAGAAATACAAAATTTTCACAACCAGTATGATACAAAATGTCATAAAGATTTCACCTAAATTATTCAAATCCTTACAGTTAATCCATTATATACAGTTGATAGTAAGATTATGATCCATGTCTCAATTTCACAAATTCACTGACAGAGTGTGTTTAAGTTTCTTCTTAATGCTACTTTAAATTGAGCCTTTCCATTTTTCAGACTTGTGAGTTTTCAAGGTAAACTCTGAACGTTTGGTTGGTCACACAGTACGTACTTTCTGAAAAAACAGAAGGCTGGCAGTCGGTGTATAGGTAGTGATACAAGGGAATTCCCATTGGTGCCAAATTTTGCACCCACAGAAGTAAGAAGTTGAGACACCAGTCAGTATAGTGCATAGGCTGTGGACTGGAGCATCTGGATTTCCATTCCTGCCAGAAGCAAGAGATGGTTCTCTTATTGCAAAACACCAAGACAAGCTCTGGGGCCCCACCCAGCCTCATATTCAATTGGTACCAGGTGTTCTTTCCCCTGCAGTAAAGCAGCCAGTCATTACAGTAATACTTGGTTGCCTCTAATGTTGAGATGAAGAATAAGTGGAGCTATACCTCCACTCCCTCCATATGTCTTCACAGCATGCATAAAGGTTTCATAATTTGTACCAAGGAATTATGAATTATTTCCCACATATGTGCTGTTTGCAACCCAGCCATTGCAGGACAGAAGAAAAGCTACAGAATGAAAAATTTGAAGTTCCCACAGCCTTGTTAATGAAGTTGTCATTCTTCTGGCATCTGATAGTGTATAGATCGGTATAGATATAACAACATTTCAGAGGCACTCATTACCTCAATATTCCTGTAAGGTATCAAAAACACCATCCTGAATATGGTGGTAACAAGCTGACACAAAAAGTTGGTATCTAAGTACCAATATATAAGGCGTCATATTCCAGAAGACTGGAAGCTTCAAAAGACAAAGACAGTTCGGTGCAAACCATATAACTGGATGGACAGTGTGTAGTAAAGACTTTGATCAGCTTTGAACAAAATGACTTTAAAGTCAGTTTTGAAGGATTCACAGAGTATGTTATTTTAATTTACACCACATGTATTTATGATTTATGTTTATAACTATTCTTATTGTGCTTTAGGGGATTATGGAAGCTGTCGAGTACGTGATACAGAAAGGTCAGAGACCACAGAGGACATTTTTCATGGCTTTTGGACATGATGAAGAAGTAAGATTTCACTTTTTTAAATACCTTATCATTGTTTTCTTCTGGAAACGAATTTTAAGAATACTCTTACACAAGGTTCAAGATTTCCACAGCAGTGTAGCTGAGTGTTCAGACTTTCTGCGCTCTGACAATGTATTCCTGGTGTTTTGAAGGAAAAAAGTGCCACTTTTTCTTGGACCCCTTGACCCTTCAACATGCAGACACCATATTCCTTACAATGTTGGGAGCCACAAACCCAGCAATGATGCATCACATGCCAGACAACTTCAGCACTAGGGTCATGCAGTGCTGGCACGTCACGCACACAAATCTTTACCATTTACCTGCTCTGAAAACATAAAATTTGCCTGCAAACCACCACTCTTCTCAGAACTGTAGAAGCAGCTGTTCAAACACCTGACATGATATGACTTAGCTCCTCCTCATTGGTCACTAGCAGGACAGCTCAGTCGGTACAGCAACAGGCTGTGGGCCCAGCGATCCAGGGTTCAAATTCTGGCAGCAGCAATATAATTTTATCTTCTTCAAAACATCAGCCTTTCTGTGGGGACCCCACAGACCCACCCAGACTCCTATTCAAAGGGTACCAAGGGCTCTTTCCCCTTGGGTAAAGCAGTCGGAGCGTGCGGCTGACCATTCCCTTCATCTAGTGCCGAGGTTAAGAATGAGAGGAGCTATACCTCCGTCCTCCCTATGTGCCCTCCTGATGTGCACATGAACAGCTGTACTTCTTCCTTCTACCTCTGGTCATGAGCAGAATTGCGTTGCAGTGGGATTGGCAAGACAGCTGCATAGTTCATGGAGGCCATCTTAATAAGCTAATAGTTTTTTGGGTAGTCAAGCAATTTGCACATTTATGGAACCCAAACAGCTACCACTTGTCTATCCTGAGTCACATCAATCCAGTCCATGCTCGCATCTTATTTCTTTTAAGATCCATTTTAATATTATCCTTACACCTATGTCTAGGTCTTGCAATAGTCTTTTTCTTTCACACTGTCCCACTAAAACTCTGTATGTAACTCTCCTCTTCCCCATACATGTTACATGCCCCCCCCTCCCCCACCTTCTTTATTTGATTCCAAAGATAATTTTCAAATTATTTATGCCACGCATTTTAAATAAAAATTTTTGTTTAATGTAGCAAATGAATGCATTTAGTTGCTACATTATATGGAACAATGCAGACAATACTGGCAAGAACACACATCATGAAGCTCCTTAACCTGCAGTTTTCTGCAATTGCTTGTTACTTCCTCCCTCTTAGTCCCAACTATATTCCTTAGCTCCCTTTTCTCAGACACCTTCAGCCTGTGTTCTTCCCTTAATGTGTGAGACAAACTTCCACACCTGTAGCAGACAAAAAGCAAAACTACAGCTACGTTTTAAATGTTGTATCGTAGCAAACTGGAAGACATCACATTCTGGACAAAATGGCAGCAGCAGACAGCATTCAGTGAATTTAATTTGCTCTTTAATTCCTTCATATGTGAAATTTTGATTTGTGTCATTCCCAAGTAACCTCAGGTCTGTCAAAACCAAATTTCCTAATATTGTCAGAAGTGGAAGGCCAAAGGGACAATGAGTGTATACATTACTGTGCCATGTGAGATTGGAGATTTCCACAGTGGTGTTGCTGTGGATTCAACTCTTCTGGGGTGTAACACTGTTGTTAGGTCAGTCATACCAACATTCTGAAGGGTTAAACATGCCTTCAACTTTAATGTCAAGCAGCTTCACCCTACCAGTGAAGTCACTCGTACATCAAACCGTTGGCACCTGCTGACCCACACACACACAGCATCACATCCCAGATGACTGGAATGTTAATGTTCATCTTGTTGTGATCTGCATGTGCTACTGAAGCAGCATAGTTACTGTGAACATTTCAGAGCAATTAGACATTTAGATATTACTCTGATTGTGTGCTACAAATTTGGTCTGTCCATAACAGTAAGTTGGCTGCTTCTCAACAAGTCACACTGACAACATTCTTCCAGGGTTAATATTACATTGATGTATCACTGTGTACAAGAACAACTATCCATGTCAGTCATATTGGGCCCTTCACGCCTACCCTTTTTGTTCAGAGTAACCTGGCACACCACTGAACATATCCACCTAACAGCAACATTCACCTTGAGTTCTTTACTCTTTATCTGAGACACACTACTGTACATACTGTGTGTTTTATTTAGAAGTTGGACAGTGGAGTGGCACTGCTATGGTATCTTCAGTCTGTCAGGCAAGCTCTCAAACTGTGAAGTACCATACAGCGTACAGTCCTTGTTTCGGACATTCTGTTCTATACACTATAAGTAAAATCAAAGGATTGTTATATTGTTATATTCACACAGAATTAATAATCATAATGTTTAAAAGAATTGCAAAATATTTAGAAAGTATAAAAAATATATTGTATTTTACATTTTACCTTTTACTGGAATTTTATGATTTAAGAAAGATTTATTATCACTGCGTTGCTGTCATCAACTAGCTTGGTGTACTACTGTATACCAGACTTGATGGTGGCAGACACAGATACATGGAAACGTGTAGTCTTTACAGTTCCTTTATACTAATAAAGGAGGACTGCATCAACTAAAGCAATTGTTCTGTTTGATTTGCAGCACACAGCGCTACTGTAGCTACATTCTGTTGAGATGGCACTCTTATTATTTGCAGCACACAGCGCTACTGTAGCTACATTCTGTTGAGACGGCACTCTTATTATTTCCCACTGGCTGCAGTACACACCTTTTCAGTGTATTATTTTTATTCAGTATAAACATTACAAACTGTTGTCTTAATACCAAGTAACGTTTCATAATTACATTACACATTTTGTATACTGAAATACAGTTTTTGCTTCCTGTAACAATTAATGTGATTGGTTTATTGTATCTGTTTTGTGCAATTTCCACTGTGAACAGTACGTATTTTTACAGATTTCAGGGAAACATGGTGCTCAAGAACTAGCAAAGGCCCTGAAAGCCCGGGGAGTTGATCGTCTGGATTTTGTTCTTGATGAAGGCTTTCCTTTAACCAAGAACCTCATTCCAGGAACAGATAAGCATATTGCCATGTATGTGTCAAGACAACAGTTGGCATTTTCACAAGTTACATTTACGATCTCGTCTGATCTGTTTCCATTACATTACATCACAACTAAATTACTTAACAACAACAAAAAATTTCCTCTTCCTGCATTGTATATAAAGGATTAGGCCTAACTGCTGTACACGTAGATTTTGATATAAGCTGCAACTGTAATGTTATTACAGTATCTAGTGGAACCTTAGGCACATTAATGCCTACTATAACAGAAGTTTAGCATGGTTTTCCTCATTCTCCATGCAGGTGCTGTGTTAGTACCTGGAGTGCCCATTCACTGCCTTCTAAATCAATACCTACTTTTTGTTAATAGTTTCCAGTTTCATTCAGTGGTACAGTACTGAGGAAGCTGAAACAGAATTCTTCATAACCAGGAAATTTATCAGGCACTTGTAATCATCAAGGCAATGAACAGTTGCATAAGAAGGGATGTGTACTTCTCACTCTCAATATGACTATATTTACAAATAAGATGACAACTAACTGCTATAATGACTTGGACCACTTGGAACACACTGAGGCATCAATGGGAGGAATATTGAATATTGAAGAAATAAGATGGGGGAGGGTGGCATGCATTGGATTCTTCTGGTTCATGTTAGGAACGAGTGGTCGGCTTTTGTGAACATGGCAGTGAACATTCAGGTTCTATAAAATGCAAAGAATTTCTTGACTAACTGAGAACTGTTAGCTTCTCCAGAAGGGCCCTGCTTCATGGAGTTAGTTAATGTTGACTGATATCATTTGTGTGGTTCATATGCATTGCAGGTTTATTATTTCAGTTCACAGACAAAAGGGAGCAATCCTAGGAGTTACCAAATTACAATTTTGATAGTCTAAAGGTGTTGTGTTATAGTCAGTATATTTTTTTCTCTTTCACTTCTTGTGAGTTTGAAAATTTACAGCATTTTCATTATTTCATCCACTGTCATAATATGGAAGTGAAGGAATCGCAGTCCATCCCCACAGACCACCCTTACATTACTCTTTGCTTGTTTGTTAGGGTTGGCATCTCGGAGAAAGGTACAGCAACTCTTGAATTAAGCGTCTCTGGAACTCCGGGTCACTCTAGTTTCCCCCCTCCTGAGTCAGCCATTGGCATCTTGGCAGCAGCCATTGCTCGACTGGAGGAGAATCCACAGCCATCACTTCTTGGCCAAGGACCTGAATCAGCGACTTTCAAATATCTGGCCCCCCATGTAAGTAGTATAACCACTGAAGTCTTTTATTTACGAACAGATGTACTTTATATCAGTCTTAGAAAACATTAAAATTTACATTAAAACTTATATTAAAATTGCTGCCACATGTTTCAATTTAATAAATGTGACTTTAGCTAGGCTCACATGTAAGCTCCCTGATGATGGTCGTAGACCGAAACATAATCACATCTAAATAATAGTACATATTTCTTAAACATCTTTTGTTGTTTCTGGTCCATTTGTAATTTCTTACTTAGTGAAACAATTAACCTTTTCTGGATGATTGCTGTGTAGTCACATCTTACTGAAGGTGCTAGTTAAGGCTGGTTCTCATACTACAGGGTGAGGCATAAGTCGGTTAACACCCCTTTATCCCACAAACGACAAGCCGTTCGTGGGATAAAGGGGTGTTAACCGACTTATGCCTCACCCGGGGTGTTAAACGACTTATGCCTCACTCTGTAGTATGATTTGTGTACCATTTGGTCTGGCCAACTGCCTTACATGTTAAAATATTGTACACATACACAGTGTTTTACACATATAAACTTCCACATGCAATGCAAGTACACTGTGATTCTCTAAGTGTAGACCAGATGTTGTGCTGGTATGTCTTACATGTCATACATATTGCTGTGTACATTCAGCCGTACTCGCACTGCAGTACAGTTTTTACACGCTACGTATTGGAGTATATTTTTAAAACTTTTTTAATAATTTAGAAAATGATATAAATGCAAAATATGTAACACTATAATTTTTAATACACCTGTACATGACAATTGAGTCCAATGTTAATGAAGCCGACACTTTTTACAGCTTTAAGGGTCCCATTTAATCACAAACATCAGGACTCTAATGTTCACGTACATGGTCAGACAATAATGTTCGCAAACTCGCCACCGTGTGCTTGCCGTGACAGCACTGGACAAAAGCCTTAGTATGGTTTGATGACATTGACATATCAGCATTTCACAGCTGTGTTGTTGTTGATCTATGGCAGTCTCTTTGAGTGGCATCTATTAATATCTGTGTGTGTTTTGGTGTGCCGCCGTGAGAATGTCGGAGCTTGAATTAGAGCAACGAACGAACATTAAATTTCTTATTGTTAGTTGATGTTGATGTTAGTGCAAGTTTATGAGGATAATGCTATGAAGAAAACAGCAGTTTACAAGTGGGTGAAACGTTTTTCTGAGGGAAGAGGAAGTGTCACTGACAAAGAGAGATCAGGACGGCCAGTAACAAGCAGAACTGAAGAAAACATTGCAAAAGTTTGTCAAATTGTGCGTGAAAATCATCAGCTGACTGTCAGGAGCATAGCAGAACAAGTGAACATCGACAGAGACAGTTAGGAAAATCTTAACTGAAGATCTTGACATGAGGAAGGTTTGTGCAAAAATGGTCCCAAAGGAGCTCACCGAAGAACAAGAGCAAAGAAGATTTTTTAGCTACTAAACAAATAACTGTGTTGGAACACCCTACCTATTCACCGATTTAGTCCACAGTGACCTTTTTCTGTTCCCGAAGATAAAGGAAATATTGAAAGGAAGGCATTTTGATGACATTGATGACATCAGGAGTAATACAACAGCAGCTCTGAAGGCCATTTCACAAAACCAGTTCCAACATTGTTTTGAAGGGCGGACTAGGCGCTGGCATCGGTGCATAGCTTCCTAAGCGGAGTACTTCTGAAGGTGACCACGGTGGTATTCAGCAATGAGGTATGTAGCACTTTTACAGCAATGAGTTCGCGATCTTTATTGTCAGACCACGTATGTGATGTGAAGCAGAATGACATTGTGCATCACCTTCTTACTGGCTGGAATGTCACATGCCTGTCCCACTGCCTGGATAGTCCTGTTTATGTCACAGAATACTGAGAAAAATATTACAAGCAGGGTCTGAGGACAAAATTAAATTCATCTTATGATTAGTACATTTTTTGCATAAGTTTTATGGTTCTGAAGGTAACTAACCGAGCATGTGGGAAAATAAATTGTAGGCAATTCCATTTACATGCCATGACATGGCTCAGGCAATTAATTGTTGGCCTGTCACCACATAGGTCATGGATCCATACTAGGCCAGTCTATTTTGGATTCATAGTGGACAAAGTGGCACTGGGACAGGTTTTATCTAAGTAACACAGTTTTCCCCTGCCAGCATCATTCAATCAGTACTCCATACTCATTCACTCATCTGTCATTGACACTATATAATCTTGGCAATTGACAGTGTCATTAAAAAAAACACACACACACAGAAAACTTAAATTAGCACCCTTGCTATGATACTGGGAAACCTCTACAGATAGTTCCTGTCATGCTCAATTGTAGTGCCACTGCTAGGATACACAAACATAAACTATCTTGAACATGAGATCTCATTTTATTTGACATGTACTGACAGTGAACAGTGCAGATGTCAGTGGCAATCACACTTCCTTCTGTTGAATATCCCTGTTAAATGTACACGGGTGTGTGCTTGTAAATTGTTGCCATGACATAACTGCCAAAATAGCTTAGAATAGCAATCTAGATGCTATTCATGTTGACTTAAAATGGGAAAGTCCTTGACTTCCTGATTGCTGAAATGTTTACAGTAATATTGATGAAATGCTTACACTAATACTCCATCTTTTATGCTGAGTTTATGTTAGAAAGTTCAGAGGTAAGCATTTTTAGAAAACTATCATTCGTTCATGGCCTATCACAGTGAGAATCCTTAGTAAGTATATTCCTGATTTCCCGTAGCTCAGACTAATCCAAAGTGTGATATGGTATAGAATTATGTTCTGAGATTCACTGCAGTCAGAGGATACTAGTGTCATTCTTCTGGTGACAGTAATTTTTAAATCTGCTATCTTCTTAGGTTTCGTTCTTTTATCGCCTCCTCTATAACAACATGTGGCTCTTTTCTGGATTGATGGCTCGACAAATGGAGCGTGTGCCTGTCACTAATGCCTTTGTTCGCACCACCACTGCCATCACATTGTTTCATGGAGGAATCAAGGTATGTGTGTGACACTCCAGATGTGACAGACATTCAAAACATGCAGTAACACCATGTCTCACATGAAACAGTATCATTTCACTGTGTAATGGGCACGTATACTTTGGAAGAGGGCAGCATAAGCATATTTAATGAACAAGAATTACCAACTTTTCAGAAGGCATTACATGAAGGTGAGTAGGAAATGCCATGGTCCATGACATGTGAGAGAAATTAACTTCACTTGTTGCTTTATGTCAGCATCGTGGACCCTGTTACAGCAGTGTGATATCACAATATGTTAAGTGCAGTTCCTGAATGCAAGTGGTAGATTTTTTTTTAGAGCAGCCTATTACCAATTTAAAGCCCAGTGGTCACTATATGTACCACCAGCTGTAACATTCAACAACTCTATGTTCTGCCCACACAGCTGTACAGGGTGTTTCAAAAAGAGCTTTACAACTTTGAAAGCTTATAGAAATTTATACAGAGGACATACACAAGGTTTTGAACTGTCAAAATGTAGCAAAACACACCGAGTTTTACCTCGAATAGTTATGGTTCAATGTGACTTCCATTGGTAATGCGGC
>Ga0209628_10001977_pt1 | contig 13640 bp, 12 predicted proteins | sample TergutCu122P4_FD_187285 | JGI IMG/M metagenome (GOLD analysis project Ga0209628, IMG submission 187285) | Cubitermes ugandensis P4 segment gut microbial communities from Kakamega Forest, Kenya - Cu122 P4 (SPAdes) (version 2) | ecosystem: Host-associated > Arthropoda: Insects > Digestive system...
GTGCACACCAATTCCAGTTCCAGGAATATTCCTTTTAAAGATTCAGTCCCACTTTTACTTTAGATTTACACAAAAAGATTAAACTTAACATAAGATATATGTATGTGAGAGTGTGTGTGTGTGTGTTGTGTGTGTTGTGTGTGTGTGTGTGTGTTGTGTATGTGTGTGTGTATATATACATACACATACCAGTATGTAATAATTCAGACCTGTACATAGTTGCATAACTGACAACTGACAAACCAGCACTTAATTAATGTACATGATTAGCAACAGTCGCTGGAATAGCAAGAAACAAATCTGTCACAACAAACAAAATGACGGGGAGCAGTTGATGCTTCTTACAAAATAATTTCTCGTAAAAACAAGTACAACAACTTGGAAGATTTAAATACCTTAAGATTTAAAAAGCTCCGATTAAATCTGGCAAACTGAAGTGTCTTGAAAAACTCACAAACATAATACTATCCTTGCTGTTAATTTTGTTGCAATATGCATATAAACAGGTGAATGGCACAGGAAGATGGGAAGTGCCAGCAGATGATATGAAACACATAGGGAAATTAGTAACAATTAGGGAGAACTGCCAGCAGCAGTAGTGTCAAGGCGTGGCCTTTTCCTTGAGCCAGACTCCTCAGGTGTCTCCAGAGTCATGTGGTCTCGCTTCTTCTGAGAATTCTGAAACATAGTCTTACATTCTCATCCAATCCTCAAATACTGTGTGTTAGTTTCAAAACTTCATAACTCCATACACAACAACAATGAAAATATGTACAGACAGTACAAGTACATGGTGTATTTTGTCTCTGGAGACTGTAAAATTTGCACTTCTTGCACCATACATGCCCTGTACTTTCAGAACACATTTCCTGCATAATGACAGTAAAACAGCACTGCACTGAGAAAACCTATAACAAAGCACCATTACAAACAGTTGTTTTCAATCTTGTTTTGCTGATATATTAAAGTGGTCACCAAAGGCATATCAAAACTCAAGTTCTGTCTTCCAAACACTATTCTACAATACTGACCCTTCCCATTCTGGTAGAGTACTCCCACAACCCTGACATAGGTCCCACTGACTGACTGGGGTCTAGTGCTCTCACAGCTGTAACAGTTAACTACATACAAACCCTTTAATTAATTCAATGTACAAAAATAACTAAACCGTTAAGAAAGTTGGGGTTTTGACACCTGATTTAAAAATTAAGCAAATCCTGAGTATCAATACCCAGACTATAATTTTGTTTTTGAGATCCTTACTGGCAAATGCATCATGATCATCTTCTGATTCCAGTCACAGGCTTGAGAATTGAGGGCCATAATCCTGCTGCTAAGACAAGGCTACTGTCTTTTGATACGATTAAAGCCAGGGTAGTTATTGGCCTTCTTACTGAACATAACACCCTGAGAAGATACCTTGACAAAATTAGGCTGACCAACAGCCCAGTGTGCAGGAGGTGTAAGGCAGTGGAAGAGACCTCACCCCATGTTTTGTGTGAGTGTGAAGCTTTTGTGACACTCACACATACTGTGTCCCTTTTTCTTGGACCCTGAGGATGTCAAATGGCTAAGTATGGGGGATATCTGGAACTTTATTAAAGGGACAGAGCTCCCATGACTTGCACTTCAGCCTAAGGGGCACAACGAACCTGTCAAAGGCCTATGTGCATCAGTACCGAAAGGGCTTGAACCCACTGTCTATTCTATCTATTCCATTCTTTCCATTCCAGTCTATGTTCCTTTCTTTTCCCCACTGACAGACAAGTGTACAAGCTTTCTCCCATTGTTACATAAAACAAAAAGGACTATATGAAAGAGACATTTCAAATTAAAAATAAAGAAACGGTACAATTGACAACAATTTACAAACATTTGGTAAACAGAGAAAATAATATTAATAAATCACACGTACGTATGTGGATAACAAACTTTCCTGAATATAGCAGAACTGACATAACCATACTTCCTATTAAAGTGGAAGGGGGGGAGTGAAATTAGCATGGATAGACTGTGTTCAATCTGACAGAGGCTGAGACATGTGAGTGTACCCCTGGCAGCCATGAAGCACAAGGGAGTACAACTGATTTAAAAACAGCACAGACTCACTACAAGATGAGGAGCACAGCAGCAGGCCAGTAATATCAAGGAACCAGGAAAATCTGGCCAAAGTTCCCACAATTTTGAATACTGTATCAGTTTATGACCACTGGACAAACAACAAACGAAACTGGCATCCCATACACATGAGTTCATAAGGGCATTCTGAAGCACTTTCCAATGCACAGTGAGGGCACGCGCGCGCGTGAGAGAGAGAGAGAGAGAGAGAGAAAGAAAGAAAGAGTGAGTGAGTGTTGTGTGTGCACGCAAAATCTGTGTTGTTTTGAAGGACGGCCAGATGGAGATGAGCAAGGCGACTGCTGTTGAACCCTAGAAATATCAATTCATGAAGCAGACCGCCCACTTAAGATTATTACTGGACATGAACTGGGTCTTTGCCTGTGATCTTGAAATGAAACATCAGTCCTTGAATGGCATGCCAACATGTCACCAAGAAAGAAAACCTGCAAGTCACAAAATCTAAGCAGAAAATCATGCTGATCACTTTTAAGGGGTGTTTGCAAAATTGCAAAACGCAACTATTAGCTTCATCAAGTCTGTCTGTCCACATCCCCTATTAGTCGGATTTTCATGAAATTTGTTATCTTAGTATTTTTCGAAAATCTGTCACAAAAATTCAAATTTCATTAAAACTGGACAAGAATAATGGGTCCTTTACATGAAGAATAATATACATTTTACATCATATCTCACTCACTTCTTCTGAGAATGAGAAATGCTGCAGACAACAGTTGTAGAGAAAGTTAAAATGCACATTTTATATTTAATAACTATTTTTAAAAAATCATGCCATTTATGAGATAATGTGGAAAAATATGTTAGAGCTAGGCGGGCCACAGATGACAATATGGTGCATGCTGGATACCTAGGGCTACAAACACACACTCCCTGCATACGTGGTACTTAATGCTTTTCCACTGCAACAATGGTTGCATGAATGCGCCTCAATGTTACATTATATGTACGCTGCCTGCCTTGTTTTATTATTATTATTATTATTTTTTTTTTAGAAATTGGGTTGAATGTAACTTGTCCCTGTAAAAGAGTGAATTCTGCTTTTTATATCAAAGTTCTAAAGCATCTGAGCAATGCCATTCAGCAGAGCAGGCAAGAAAAAATGGGGAAACAATTGGATATTGCACCATGAAAATGCTCCTTGGCACACCTCCTCACAGTGCAGCAGTTTTTGGTGAAGAACCATATTCCAGCAACCCCAAACTACCATATTCTCCAGATCTCACTATGTGCAAAGTCTCGTTCTTCCAGAGGTTCAGGATTGGGCATCCACAAAAAAAAATTAAACAGACCAAGACAGCAAGTCTTACAGCCAGCAATATCAAAAGAGGACTGCAGATGTGCTTCCAGCAATGGCCGGACCACTGATCCAAATACGTACACGCAGAAGGGCAGAACTTTCAGGGTGACTATGTTCCATTTTATACATATCCTATTCATAACAAATTACAACCAAGTTCCAGAAACTTCCCGATCCCACATAAATATTCTATTAGTTTTCAGTTTTCATTACAGCTGCTGATCAGTTGACGATCTGCCTCCCGTTCCCATTACTCTGAATGGCTACACATCCTCCAACTTTCCCAAAAAACTGACACATTCCTTTCTTTCCAATCACTTCAGCATCCACATGAACCAGCATTTGTCACTCAACACTCATCTACTTCATAGTGCAGAAACCCAAAAAAGACCATCAACTGATCCTAGAAGTTTCTTGCACTTTGTGACATACCTTTTTATCCCATTGTTGATGGAGATATCTGAGGAGAATATTGGTCTTCTCTGTCACTATGACTGAAAAAAGGAGACCCATGTTTACACACTTCAAGTTTTGTCTAACTCCAATTATAATAAGCTAATTAAAATGAACAAAAATAACTATTATATAGAAAATGTATTAAATTAAGTAACAACCAGCTATTTAATGCAAAACATTACAGATTTTTTACATTTCTAACAACAGACATGAAACACATTCTACAGTGTACTTGGAACCCCTGCCTGATGCTGTACTGATCATAGGGTAAGTTTTATAAGCAAAGTACTTATGTCTAGCCTGCATAAAGTTTAAGGCCAACATCAAAGACTAGCTGCTAGTGGAGATACTAAATTACATGCATGACAAACAAAATTCAAATGCTATAGTCTTGTGGTGAATATCATAAAGATAAGAGAAATAACTACTGTGGTCTATTTCTGCATGCTTCTTCTTCACACAAACCATGCAGTTCTGTGGTAATAAAGTTTATAGAGAAGGACCATTTTCATGGCAACATTAACATGCAGAATATACAGTGTGTGTGTACTGACAAAAAAAAACCTGCATGAAACAATGAAGATGCAATCATACACCCAAAATTTACAATGTGGTGCACTCTTTTGGCTCAGGGTAATAGCACATTCTTTGCATATTGTAAAAGCTGACCAACATCTCCTGGCCTACAAAAAACAAGTTTCTGCCATTTTTTCACGATATGGATACTAATTCTGAGGAGAAATTTTTGCAGAAGAGTACATGCAAATGAAGTGTGCATGTACCAATAAGCAGTCTTACAAATGAGTTTAGTTTAATCAGTTTCTTGTATTATTTGGATACAGCTACAGTTGGGGGCATATTTGACTATTTATACAAGGTATTAAATGCACTGTAAAACACACTTCTCTAAACATAACAACACACATAAATTTACAACTGCTACAAACTTTGTTCTGATGGATAATCCTTTGTTGGGAGGTAAACAGATGGACGTTTGACACATGTCCGACTTCCACTATCGGTGTGAAACCTTGCGAAGTTATTTTCGTTATAGGAAGGTAGCCCTTTCAGAAACTCTGCTACTGACTGGAAAGCACAGTTATTAAAAATTACTATTATTATCAAGCTCTATATGATATCCATTGTTTTATATTTGTATTAACTGCCATCTTGAAGCTTACGTATATAAAATAATGCATGTACATATAACTAATGCATAATAAGTGTAAGAATAAACATTCCTCAAATGCTTTGTTGAATTTGACTAATAATGCAAAGACCATATGGATAAACAACCAACATCTAACAGTAAAATTTTATAAAATACCATTCTTTGGCTCTAAGGTTAAGATCTACAAAGTCAGCTGCTTATATATTGGTGACAAGAATATAAAACAAACACTAACTTCATGGCGCAGAGTCCTGCTTCAGAAGCTAAAAATCTAACAGCTAGTGAAAAACTTCCTATATTTTATTGAGCCCAAAATTTCATTACCATGTTCAGAAGAGCACAGCAGTGGTCCCTGTCCTGGACCAGATGAATAAGACCACATTTCCAACCCCATTTCTTTAAAATCAATTTTAATATTATCCTCCAATCAACAGGAGCATAAAAGTACAATCAATATGGTGACTACACTATTGGCCGGCCGGCCACTGGCGGTTATGCACCATATTAACTTTTTAACATCTAAAAAATTCAGAATACCCAACACATTTGGCACCAAGCATTTCTGATAAGGCATTGTGGACCTGCATACATTCTAAGACCAGTGTTTTAATATTAATCAACTTCTGATCACAGAACATTTCATCACACTGAAAACATTAAAAAAAAGTACTATTTGTTTGAAAGTCAATGAACATAAGGTAATAAACTCTGAGCTACTTCCTTCTTCAAACCATTTACCAAATTACTATTCCTGGTGAATTATGCAGTTTTTATTACAGGTAGTTCACACCATATAGGCCAACATAGTAGAGGGCAACAATTCCTTACATTTTCCAAGTTCATTACCGAACGTCAGCTGGGGCATGGCATAGTACTGCTAAAAATATTGTAGGGTGGGTACAAAAAATTGTACTGAAGTTTTATCTCGCCTAATATGTTGTCAAGAAAAATAAAACCTAAATTTAACACATACTGCTACCTGAAATTAATTTTCTGTTCGGCGCATTCTGTAAAAAAAAAAGGTACAGGCAACTAATGAACTGTATGTTTATATCATACTGCTACCTCGAAATTGAGACAAATACAAAATAATTTTAATAACGTGCTAGGTGTCTGAAACTTCAGAATACATATTTACAGCAAAGTTACGGGTACCGCAAGGAGATTGTATAATTCACATTTTATTTACAAATTACAAGCCATCACTTTAAAAAAAATCTTGCAGCCCAAACCATCAAGTTGTTCATGACGTGTGTGACGAAACACATTACACAGTATCGAACTGTTGGCCATGTTAAAAACTGTGCCAGAAATTTCGCAATGATATACGAATTTAAATAGGTGTTCTTAATAACTGAAATCATCATATGAAGGAAAGAACGCGATAAAACACGATCCAGAGGAATGTATCCATTACTTCCAACCAACTACAGAAGGAATTCAAATTTCCTTACATACAATGTAATTCTGGAATGTAGGGTGGGAGAGGCCAGCTTGACAATCTGACATTAGAATTTGGTTACACGGTATTTCACATTAGTCACTGCACAAAACCGCCATATAGCTGGCTATAATCACAAAGGACACCTCCCCTTCAGAAATATCCACAACCATAACAAAATTAAATCACAATACTTACCATTTTTCACAGGCAATGAAACGTCACGAACATACAACAAACTTCAACTAGAGAGCAGCACGTGTCCAACACATGGCTATTTTTGTATATCCTTATATTGTATTTCCTATATCGTTGATGTTATTGAACTCATAAATTTCTTTACTTATTTGAGAGTGGGCAAGTCAGAAGTAAAGAGTATGGAACAACAACCGAATATATGTACCGCTTCTATAACATTTCAACTGTTGGTAATCAATTCTCTGTTGCCAACTCATCACCAGTAAACATATACGGCACTTGAATGTTTACCCCTACAAGTGTTAAGCGCATAGTTATTATTGTTGCCCACCTCTGAAACCCTAACAGCATGAACTAATCAATTTGATGGAACCATGCGGCACAGATCAAAGACAGCTATGTTATTTGTAGGTCACGGATGACAGCTGCTCATAGCACGTGTTGGTAATCGATACCCGATCTGGTATGCATTTACTACTACTACTGCTACTACCACAGATCATCTATTACCACGAAGGTTGGCAACAGAAATGTTACTATTGGACACTGAAATGCAATTCGGAGCATTTCGTCAGGAATGCTGTGTAAATATCGCTGCAAAAGGACTATTACACCTTTATATTTTACTATACCACGAGCTCCTGCCATCTGTTGATTATTTGTAGAATATCCAGGTATATGAATGACAATACGATATAATTGTAGCGTGTGCTGACATAGTCAAAAGGAAGAATGAAAATGTTACGACTTACGTACGATTTTTTTATGTATAATTTTGAACAGACTTGCTAAATGGTAGTTATTCGTCTAAACAAAATTTAGTTTTTACATGCGAGGAGCTTTCCGCGTGCTGTGCGTACCCTATTGAATACATTATCGTAAATTAGAATCACCCTGGGCTTTTGTTGCAACTCCAGACCGAAAATAAATCATTTTCATTGCGTTACTGCAATAATCACCTAATTGAAATACCAGTTGTTTTAGGTAGACCAAAGCTTCGGTTCCCAAGTGACATGCCTGCAGGCGTCCTCAATTACTTTATTAAAAGCCGTCTGTACCTTATTCATTGTATAGCACAAACCAACTGTCCTAAACGATGCAATAAATTTTAAAGGCGGGAGAACAAGGTAAGGTTAAGAGGCAAGAGATTGTCTAGAGTTTAAACAAGAAGTGGAAGTGAACGGGTAGAGCACTGCAACTGAAAGGGTTTCGATTCAAATTAAGGGTTAAGGGGAAAGCCAATTGAAGTGAATTCAAGTCAGTAGTACCTGAATTTCAACATTGAATTGTGCGGGACATGGATTGCTCAGTTTTGTTCTACATATACTGTTACATATTCCATATATACTTAGGGATCCAACTTGTCCCAGTTTTACCGGGTCAGTCCCGGATTTATGGGCTTTAAATAGCTCTGCCCCTGCATCCCAAAAAATGCAGTTTGGGACAACAAATGTTCCAGATTTTTCCAAATTATAAAAATACAACATTTCTAGCTGTATCTATGAACATTTTGACTTGTTCATAGTTGGAAACATTTACAGGAGTAGGATAACCATCAACAGGAAGGAATAGGAAAGGGTGAAGATGTGTTGATTAGTGATTATAGGGTCTTGACTGAGATTTCAAAGGATGAATGTATGCACAAAAAATAAATAAATAAGTGAACTGAATGATTTTCTTAGTATTATTATTCTAATTAATTTCATTTTTTTACCTGTGTGTCATAATGTTTATCCAAGTTATTTTTTCCTACTAATATTATTAAATTACTGTGCTCTTCCATTGCATGATGTTTTTTATATTTGTGGTTCTATGCATCACAGATTTATTTTATTATAAATAACCAACGCGATGCAGCTTCAAGTGGTCTTATTTGTCTTGCAGTAAATAATAAATAAGACTGCTTAAAGCTGCATCGTATTGGTTATTTATAATAAAATTGCATGATGTGTTGAAAATTTCGTCTTTTACCACCTCTCCCATCCCACATTTATTTTATTAATAACTGTCATAGTTTTTGGTTTTTAAAAAATAGTGTTCCTCTCTATACAACACTGAAACTGTAACTAAAGTACTGATGTAATAGAAACCAACCCACCTAACTTAGAGTATCATTTGAACCTTTCTGGGGTGTGTATCCATTCGTCACCTATTGGTGTATGCATATTTCTCAATTCACCTGAGAAGCCAATACACACCTACTCAAGAAATGGGACCCATCTTCACCATATACCACCAATCTTGAACCAAAGAGTATGACTCAAGTTCATGCCTTGTGTTATATTGCGTAAATGCAAAACATTAACCACATTGGTGTGCTAGTCTCCTCCTCCTTTGTGCAGCCTGTGAAGGTTGACCTGGGTGTCAAAACCCCAGGTGTATACCAGCGTATTGATAACTTGTCCTAACTTCACAAGGTTATATATGAGATTATCTTTCAGAAGTATGACGCAGATACAGGTCTGATTTGAAAAGGTTATCAAGGGAAGTGATGATCAAGATACAGTTTCACTGCATAGCTAAAATGTAGAACCTCAGTTGCATTTCCAAAGGTTCATATAGCAGTGCCACCAGACTGGTCAGTAGACTTTTTTTTTTAATATGAGCCATCCTGTTGTGTTTTAATAATGTAACAATTTATTACAGTCAGTGACACAACATGTATTAAATCAGCAAAATTTAAAACTTGGCAACATGTCACAAGTTCCGAGTGCATGCTGACACACACAAGTTCAACATCCGGCCGAATATATCAACCGATACAATATACACAATGGAAAGTCCATTAATATACAAGTGCACATATCCTACAACCTTCCGGTGTTCATATACAAGAATCCTTAAGGAACATCTGGACCCAATGTATTCAAATTTAGTGCCTACTATCAGAAGACTTGTGTGTACAACCTGAGAATCAATCCCCCTTTGGACATAAACAGAAGGTAACAAACTCATGATAACCAACATATTAGCGTGTGTTAATTTACTCGTGTACCTGACCTCTCATAAAACATCAAATGGACCCTGGCTAATAGATTGACTCAGTTCAATCATAAAACATGATGATACAAACCCACAACATCAACTACCCTACACAAAAAGAGCCTGTTAAAATTCGTCTTGATATATATTCGTAATATTTCACAATACTAGCATCCACAGGCATTTAATACATTGTTTGTTTTCTTGGCGTTACAACCCTTTGTGGTTGTATTTTTCACAGCCCTGTAGCGGGCTTTAGCGTCCTCATTGTCGAGGTTTCTAGATCACACACCACAGTCGGTAGGACTCCTCTGGACAAGTGATCAATCCATCACAGAGACCTCTACCTGACAACACACAACACTCACAACAGACAAACATCCATGTCCCCGGTGGGATTCAAACCCACAATCTCAGCAGGCAAGTGGCCGTAGACCTACACCTTAGACCGCACGGCCACTGGGACCAGCATTTAATACATTGGAATTATATGTTTTGTATTTTATTCTATTTTTAACACATCAGCCAATAAGTTAACATATGATTTATAATATAATTAAAATTGTAAACTATATGGGATCTGATAGAGTACACACTCATTGAATGTACCAGGACTTTGTTCTGTCTTTGGCCTGATGATGGCTTGTTGTGGCTGAAACATGTTGCCAAGTTTTTAATTTTGCTGATTTAATACATGTTGTGTCACTGACTGTAATAAATTGTTACATTAAGTCAATAGACTGTTCATGGTGATCCAAAGCACTGGCCACCCCACTCTCTAGACCTCAGGCCCCTACATTATTATTTGTGGGGACCAATGAAAGATGTGACATATGAGCAAAATGTGGAAACACAAAACACATTGCTGTATCTAATTTTGAGTAATGGCATCTCATGTAAATGATAACCTTAAGATGTTTTGAGGTAAACAGTACATGTATGGAAGTATCGTGATGTGTATCAAGGGTGAGGGTGGTAATTTTGAACATTCATTGTAAATTTAGCACTAAAATCTTCATGTGAGCAGTGGTTTATGCATGTGTACTTTTGCAAACATACAGGTAATCATGAATCCAAAACCCTTGAGAATCAAACCTATATATGCATGACACTTCTGAACTGACCTTGAAAGTAAGATTCTGAAGTAAAGTTATTAAGTCATGAATAACTCCATGTAGCATCCCCTGTAGGTGTGAGGTGCAGCCTACATTGAACCAACCAGTCATGTAATCAAAGACCAGGGTCAATAAACACCACTGTCACATCTAATTGTACCAACAGAAGTCAGCTGTGGCAGAACACAGTACTCGCCTGGGCCAACACTACGTGCTTAATGACACCAACATCCTGGCTTAGAAATCAAGCTAATTGCGTGACTCACAATGGAAAGAGTAAAGATAAATGTTTCAACCTCACAACAACAACAACAACAATAATAATAATAATAATAATAGTCTATGCTCCTTCAGATCATGTAAGTCTCTTATCCACTCCTGGAAAGAAGGGATGGCCAAGGTCTCTTCCCAGAATTAATGTCACTTCCTCCTTAAGACATTTCCTCCACCTGGGTCCTCTCCTTCCTCCTCATAACAGTTGTATCTCCCTGTAACCTGCCTACATGACCTACACGTTTGTACCCGTCTAACTTGGACCTTGAAGAAGGAAGCAGGACACTGGTCTGAAATCTTGGTATCCACCAATATGGTTACATAGCATCAGCCCAGAACATCATAACCTCAAATATTACATTTGCAGCAAGTGTGAGGGTAGAGCAGTGTATCCCAAATTTTTTTACTCATGGGCCCCTATTTGGCTTCAAAAAATAAGCACAGATCCTCATATCCTAGCTCACATACAGTGTCCTGATGATAGGTATTCAGAATTAAAAATTTATATCTCAGAACTGACTTCAGATATTTACAAATACATATCAGTAGCATACATAACAATGTATTGCCTGATTTGACCCTAATTAAACTGATTCATACAGATACAGTCTTCTTCGCTTCGACTTTATCCATCATGTAACAGATATATAAACACTGAAACACTACGTTGTATGCTTTCTTTTGGGTGATTCCCCGGCGTCTGAAATTTATATGCCGACGTTTCAGAACACTCTGTCTGTTCCATCTTCATAGGCAGGTAGGTGCATGTAGAATGAACTAGTCTGAGAGCAATGTTGGGATATTATATGGGAAAAGGTTTGGCTTGGAAATGGTCTGAGCCATTAGACAGAGTGTTCCGAAACGTCGGCATATAAATTTCAGATGCCGGAGAATCACTCAAAAGAAAGCATACAACATTCAGTACATGGCGAAAGTTTGAAATCAAGACTAAAACTCTACATTTCAGAAGCCAGCTCTTCTTCTGTCTTCAGGCAAGAAGCACCTAATCTGTTGGACCCCTTAGATCAAGCTATTCTCAGTCACTGGGTACCACTGAAACACTCACAAGTGGGTAAGCTCCTGAGAATAGAACTCATCTGTGGGTTGTAACAGGAAAATGCTGCAGAAAAATTAAAGCACAACCATGAAACGTAGTGTTTTTGTGTTTATGCATTTGTTACATGATGGGCAGAGTCCAAGGGAAGAAGGCTGTATCTGTATTTTTGTCACTCACTTCATTGGTACAGGGGGTTTCTTCATTAGATACTCTAATGGTCATACAAAATAAACACATTGCCAATTAAAGAAGTTCCACAGTTATTTTTCACAAAACATATTCCTTTAATTAAAGCAATAAGTAAACTTCAAAGTAGCCATTACATGAATATATCCACAGATCCCCTTGCAACTAGTCACTGATCCCTTGGGAACCACGAAGCACATTTTCGGAACCACTGGGGTGGAGTCTGTTATTAGGAATAAAGTTTAGATGCATTAGATAGAAGCCTACTGAAAGCATTCATGGTGATACTGCTAAATAAAATGCTAGTTCTTTTGACACTCTTAACTGCAACTTTCCTTAAATATGTCATTTTATGATATTTTCATCACTCACACTTCCTTCACTTTAATGTTCAAATTCATTTTCTCCCCTATTATTTGGTACAGAATCTTATGTCTTCCAGTTTGCTATCCAAAAAGTTAAAGATCAAGATATATAGAACTATAATATTGCCCGTTGTTCTGTATGGGTCGCTGACATTGAGGGAGAAACGTAGGCTCAGGGTGTTTGAGAATAGGGTGTTGAGGAGAGTATTTGGGCCTAAGAGGGACGAGGTAACAGAGGAATGGAGAAAATTACATAATGAAGAGCTTAGTGATCGGTACTCCTTACCGAATATTGTGCAGGTGGTAAAATCGAGAAGAATGAGATGGGCGGGGCATGTGGCGTGTGTGGGGGAGAGGAGAGGGGTGCACAGGGTTCTGGTGGGGAAACCTGAGGGAAAGAGAGCAATGGAGAGACCCAGACGCAGATGGGAGGATAATATTAAGATGGATCTTCAGGAAATGGGAGGGGCTTGTGGGGACTGGATGGAGTTGGCTGAGGATAGGGACAGGTGGGGGGAACTTGTGAGTACGGTGATGAACCTTTGGGTTCCAAAAATGCAGGGAATTTCTTGACTAGCTGCAGAACCAGTTAGCTTCTCAAGAAGGACTCTGCTCCATAGAGTAAGTAAGTAAGTAATTCATTCTCTCCCCAGAAAACCTTAAATTGGAATTTCACTGTTCAATACCACCACTGGCCATATTTTACCAATGTACAGGGTGAGCATAAAGTCTTTCCCTGATTACAAACATTTATTACAAGAAAACTACATGGAATACAAACATATTTTTTTTTACCATTAAGTTAGTTTCTAAAATTTTATGTCATGTTACAATTGCATAACCTGCTAGTGTCAAAATGGTGTCAATGAAGGAGAAAGCCCAGTGTGTTTTATGGTATCACGAAACAAAATCACCGGTCGCAGTGCAGCGGAAATTCAGAAATGAGTATGGACAACCTCT